>WNGG01001175.1_pt1 | contig 29400 bp, 24 predicted proteins | sample 5400661 | NCBI WGS metagenome assembly WNGG01 (sample SAMN13153372, study PRJNA577476) | soil metagenome | isolation source: 100 cm soil or saprolite under Garry oak tree replicate 1 | place: USA:California | collected 2016-06-15
TTCGCCTACCGGCACACGACCCTCCCGCCCGGATTGATCGTTGTCGAGATCGAGTTCCGTTTGCGACGCGAGCAGCAGGAAAACCTTGGTGAAGCCCTGCTTCGTGCCCAACGCAAGCGCCAGCAAACCCAACCGCACGGCTACCCCAACGCCGGGTCGATTTTCAAGAACCCGCCCGGTGCCTATGCTGGGCAGCTCATCGAAGCCGCCGGTCTCAAGGGTCTGAGCTGGGGGCGGGCGCGGGTGTCAGAGCAGCACGCCAATTTTATCGTGAACACCGGCAAGGCGAGCGCAGCCGAGGTGAGACAGCTAATGGAGCAGGTCCAACAAGTAGTGTGGGAAAAGAGCCAGGTGTGGCTCGAGCCCGAGGTCCGTTTGGTAGGGGAGTGGTGATAGGGACTGGGGGTTAGGAGCTGGGGGCTGGAAGACTGATAGACCCAAAGACTGGTGGACTGATGGACCTAAAGTGGCGCGACAAAAAAGTGGCTGTGCTCTTGGGTGGGCCCTCTGCTGAACAGGAGATCTCACGCCTCACCGGCATGGCGGTGGTTCAGGCGTTACGCGAACGCGGCTACGCAGTGGTGCCTATTGAGCTGGATACAAATGGGGCCTGGATAACGCAGATCCGCGAGACGGATGTGGTGTTTATCGCCCTGCACGGCAAGTTTGGTGAGGATGGCGCTGTCCAGGGGGTCCTGGAACTGCTCGGCGTGCCGTACACCGGCTCCGGAGTGCTGGCCAGTGCGCTCGCGATGAACAAACCCATGGCCAAGCGGGTGTGGCAGGTCCACGGACTGCCAACTCCACCTTGGCAGGTGATCGACAAAGATGCGCCCTGGTCTCTTACACTCCCATACCCGGTCGTGGTGAAGCCGAGCGCCGAAGGGTCGAGCGTGGGAGTGAGTATCGTGCGGTCACCGGAGACACTCCACCGGGCGCTGGCAGAGGCATTTCGCTACGATCCGCAAATTCTGCTCGAGTCCTACATCCCGGGCAAAGAGGTGACTGTTGGCATTCTTGGCGAACAGGTACTTGGTGCCATGGAGGTGATCGCTAAGGGGGAATTCCATTCCTACGAGGTGAAATACACCGCTGGTCGGGAGGAATTTCTCCTGCCCGCGCCGCTGCTGCCCCCGGTCTACGAGCGCGTGCTCGCCGTCGCCCTGGCGGCGCACCGGGCCTTGGGGTGTAGTGGATATAGCCGGGTCGATACCCGCGTCAACGCGCAGGGAGAGGTGTTTCTCCTGGAAGTGAACTCACTGCCTGGCCTCACCGCGTTGAGCTACCTGCCGCGTATCGCCGCCTACGCCGGGCTGGACTACGGCGACTTGGTTGAAGCAATCCTGCAGCAGGCGACGCTGCACATTCAGAGAGTAGGCACCTGATGGCTCAGCACCTTAATAATCCAGAGACCCGGATATCCCCGTTCATCGTGCAACCCGCGCATCCTGAACGATCCCGTCGTCGCTTTCCGTTCAGCCTGAGTCCCCTGCGACTGGGCTCAGGAGCGATTTGGACTTGGCTCAGAACAGGGCTGTCGCAAAGGGTACGTTACTTTGGTATGGGAATGTTCAAAGGCCGAGATCGGTGCGAGAACCGGCGAAAAGCGCGCCTCGGTCGCTCCCAACGCGGCTGGTATGTGAGCGCCGCTCTGGTAACGGTTGGACTGGGAGGGGCGATGGACGCCAGTTGGTCGGCACTAACCCGCTACGTCATGCATCACCCATACTTCACCGTGCAAGAGATCATAGTCAACAGCAATGGGCGCTTCTCCGCGGAGGAGGTCCAGACCTGGGGTGGACTAGTGTTGGGGAGGAGCCTATGGAAGATCGATCCGGCCCAAGTCGAGGCCCGCCTGCGCGCTCAGCCGTGGATTGAGACTGCTCAGGTGAGACGTGAGTTTCCGCAACGGGTGTACGTAACCGTGAAGACGCGGCGGCCGGTAGCGATCGTCCTGCAGGACTCCTTGCTCTATCTCGACGACACTGGCACCTGCTTTGCCGGCCAAGGGAAAAGCGAGGTCCTCGACCTGCCCTACGTCAGTGGGCTCACGGGGCTCTCGCTGGACACCCCAACCGCGCGTACCGCGCTCACCGGTGTGCTCCACCTCCTCTCCCTGGCCCGCCTCTGGCAGGAACCGCTCTCAGAAGTCCACTGGGACCCGCAGCAGGGATACACGGTGTTTCTGGCGCGCCTCCGGGTGACGATTCGTCTGGGATGGGCAACGACGCCGGAGAAATTCGCGCAGGTGGGAGCGGTACTGGCAACCTGGCCGGTCGAGGGACCGGCGGCGCTGTTCGATGCCCGGTTTGCCGACCAAATCGTGGTGCGCCCGTCCGCTGACGAGCGCGACCCACGCGCGCACGATCTCAGCCGTCCATTATAAGGGGGAGAAGGCTATGCGCAGAGACAATGCCCTGATCGTCAGCCTGGACATCGGCACCTATAAGACGGCAGTGATCGTAGCGGAGACAACACCCGCGGAGGTGGAAGTCATTGGCATCGGTACTGCCCTGTCCCAGGGGTTGCGTAAGAGCCAGGTGGTCAACGTGGAAGCGACAGTCCAGGCGATCCGCAAGGCGGTGGACGAAGCCCAGATGGGAGCGAGTTGCGAAATTCACAACGTATGTGCCGGCCTGACCGGCGAGCACATCACCGGGTTGGTGAGCCAGGGCGTGGTGGTGGTGAAAGACCGCGAGGTGTCCAGCGCCGATGTAGCGCGGGTCATCGAGGTCGCGCGAGCTATTGCCCTCCCGTCAGGCTATGAGATCTTACACGTCCTGCCCCAGGAGTTCCTGGTGGATGGCCAAGACCGGAGTCGGGACCCGGTCGGCACCTCCGGCGTGCGCTTGGAGGCGAATGTCTATGTGGTCGCCGCGTGGAGTGATGCGGTGCAGACGGTGAGCAAATGTGTGGAGCGCGCGGGCCTGCACGTCCGCAGTCTGTACTTTACCGCCCTGGCCGCTGCCGAGGCTGTGCTCACCCCGGAAGAAAAGGAACTGGGGGTGATGTTGCTTGATATTGGGGGCGGGACGACTGGCTTGGTGGTCTTCCATCGTGGCGTTGTCTACCACACCGCGGTGCTGCCGGTCGGTGGGCACCACATGACCAATGACCTGGCGGTGGGATTGCGCACGCCGCTGGCCGAGGCCGAAAAACTCAAGCAACGCCACGGCTGCGCGCTCGTGGACCTGCTGACTCCGGGCGAGATGATTGAAATGCCGCGGGTCGGCGGGCGCGAGCCCGCCCCCTTGCCCCGGCGCCGGCTCAGCGAGATCATCGAGCCGCGGGCCGAGGAAATTTTCGTCCTGGTCAAAGATCAGCTCGACGGTGCCGGCGTGCTGAGCAAGCTGGGATCCGGGGTCGTCATCACCGGCGGTAGCGCGATCATGGAGGGGATGCCGGAACTGGCCGAACGGGTGTTCCGTATGCCGGTCCGCCGCGGTACCCCACGCTATATCGGCGGCTTGGTGGACGCGGTGAACAGCCCCATGTATGCCACCGGCGTGGGCTTAGCCTTGTGCGAGATACAACACACACAGCTGAATGGAGTGCCCCGCATGCGCGGCGCGTATGGCTGGCAACGCGTGCGGGAGCGAGTGGTCGAATGGATTCGTGACTTTTTTTAGGGTCAGCAACCCTCTTGGAAAGGATGGAACGAGAGGTGAGAAGGAGGTGCGATATGTTGGAGTTTGTTGAGGAGAACGGGAAGCGAGCCCAGATCCGCATCGTCGGCATCGGGGGTGCTGGTGGCAACGCCGTGAACACCATGATCGCCGCGGGCTTGATGGGGGCCGATTTCATTGCCGCCAACACTGACGCGCAGGCCTTGCGCGTCAACTTGGCGCAGAGCAAGGTACAACTGGGTAACTCTCTGACCAAGGGGCTCGGTGCGGGCGCGAACCCGGAGGTCGGGAAACGCTCCACCCTGGAGAGCGAAGACGAACTGCGTGAGCACCTGATCGGCGCGGATATGGTTTTTATCACCGCCGGGATGGGAGGCGGCACGGGCACGGGCGGCGCGCCAGTGGTGGCCCGCATTGCCAAGGAAACCGGCGCGCTCACCGTCGGTGTGGTGACCAAGCCGTTTTTGTTCGAGGGCAAGAAACGCCTGCGCCATGCGGAAGAGGGTATCCGCGAGCTCAAGCAGAACGTCGATACCCTGATCTGCATTCCCAATCAGCGCCTGTTGGCTGTGGCGAGCCGCAGCCAACCCTTGCTGGAGGCGTTCCACAAGGCCGACGAGGTACTGCTGCAGGCGGTGCGAGGGATTTCTGATTTGATTGCTGTACACGGCCTCATCAACCTCGACTTTGCCGATGTGCGCACGATCATGGCCGAAATGGGCATGGCCATTATGGGAGTGGCTGCAGCCAGCGGCGAGAATCGCGCCGAAGAAGCCGCGCGCCGGGCGATCGCCAGCCCGCTGCTCGAGGACATTTCCATCCGCGGGGCCAGAGGCGTGCTCATCAACATCACCGGCAGCCCCAACCTGACCTTACATGAAGTCAACGAGGCGGCCACCCTGATCCAGGAGGAGGCGGACGAGGACGCCAATATCATCTTCGGGGCGGTGATCGACGAGAACCTGGAAGACGAGATCCATATTACCGTTATCGCTACCGGCTTTGGCGAGATCGAACTCGCGCAACCCCGTGAGACCACCAGACCAGTGCTGACCGCAGTGCGGGGAGCGCGCCCTTACCCCGGCCCCCGCAAGGTAGTGCACCTGGGTACGATTGTGGAGGATGAACTGGACGTGCCGACCTGGCAGCGCAAACGCCAAGCTGAGGGTGGGACCGCGGCCGCAGCCCCGGCGGCAGGAACGCCCAACGGCGACAAATACGACATCCCCGCGTTTTTGCGCAAACAGGCGAATTAACAGACGGAAAGAGTGAAGAGTGAAAGGTGAAGAGGACTTAGTCCTTCTTTACTCCTAGCTCTTCACTCTATTGTCTCGCGGCTGCATTGAACGCCCGGTCTGGGAGGTATACCCTTGCGCCATGTGGTTGACCACCGTGCGCGCCCGCCGGCGTCTGGCGCAGGAGAAAAAACTCTTCTCTGCGAACAGTGAGGGGGAGATCCCCATCTGCCTGGTTTATCCCAACCGTTACCCGGTGGGCATGTCGAACCTGGGGTTCCAGGCGGCGTACAAAATCCTCGCCCAGGACCCGCGGTGTCGGTGTGAACGCGCGTTTCTGCCTGATCCTGACGAAGCAGGGGTGCTGCAACGCACGGGGACGCCCCTGGCGTCCTTAGAGAGCCAGCGGCCGTTGCTTGACTTCGAGGTGCTCGCCTTTTCGCTCTCGTTTGAGACCGATTACCTGCACATCCTCGACATTCTCGCCGCCGCGCACGTGCCGCTTCTGGCACGCGAGCGCGAAGGGCACCATCCCCTAGTGATCGCTGGTGGGCCCGCCACCTTTCTCAACCCCGAGCCTGTGGCCGACTTCATCGATTTGTTCCTGATCGGCGAAGGCGAGGAGCTGATTCCGGAGTTCCTGGAGCGGTACGCCCAGGCGCGCGCTGCCAAGCTGAGCCGTACAGACAAACTCCGGGAACTCGCCACACTCGCCGGGGCATATCTGCCTGAGTTGTTCACCCCGCAGTATGACGACCAGGGCCGCATTACGCGCGTGGACTACAGTGGCGACGGAGAGCCCCGCGTGACCCGCCGGCTGATTATGAATCTCGACGCCTATCCCACCACCTCGCAGATCCTCACCCCGGAGACAGTCTTCGGTGACATGTACCTGGTCGAGGCAAGTCGCGGCTGTGAGTGGGGCTGCCGCTTCTGCGCGGCCGGCTTTATGTATCGGCCGGTGCGGTACCGCAGCGCCGAAGGGCTGAAACAGAGCGTGGCTGCGGGTTTGAAAGAACGCTCCACTATTGGCCTGGTCGGCGCGGAGATGGCCAGCCAGCCGGGGATTGCCGCCCTCTGCGAGTTCATCGGCCAGGCCGGCGGCCGTGCCTCACCTTCGTCGCTCAAAGCCGACGTCATCACTCAAGAGCTCGCATGCGCGCTGGGCGCGCAACACAATCGTTCAGTCACTGTGGCGCCGGAAGCGGGCTCGGAACGAATGCGCCGGGTCATTAACAAGAACCTGGCCGAGCCCGAGATTCTGCGGGCGGCCGAGTGGCTGGTTGGCAGTGGGGTACAGTCGCTCAAGCTGTATTTCATGGTGGGGTTGCCGACCGAAACCTGGGAAGATGTCGAAGGCATCGTGGACCTCACTGCCAAGATTCACGCCCGCTTCTGTAGCAGAAACGCCAAAGTCGGCGGGCTGACGCTCTCGGTCAACGCCTTCTCGCCAAAACCCTGGACCCCTTTTCAGTGGGAGCCGATGGAGGAGCTTCCCTCGTTACGGGAGAAGCTCGGGTTGCTGCGCAAGCGGCTCGCCCGCTTCCCGCGGGTGACCGTGGACACTGAATCGCCGCGCGAAGCCTACTATCAGACGCTGCTCTCACGCGGCGACCGCCGCACTGGACAACTCCTGCTCGACATTCATCAAAACGGCGGGGACTGGTGGAGTGTAATCCAGCGGCTCCGTCGCGCTGCCAAATCCCAGAAGACCCAACACCTAACACCTAACACCCAACACCTAGCACTCAGCACCCACCCGGACTTCTTCGTGCACCGCCGCTATGACTTCAACGAAGTCCTGCCCTGGGACTTCATCGACCACTCGGTGAGCAAGCAATACCTGTGGGTCGAGTGGCGTAAAGCCCTGCTGGAGCGCCAGACCCCGCCCTGCGACGTCACCACCTGTCACAGTTGCCAGGCGTGCTGACGCAGGAAATTGTGGATTGCGGAATGCGGATTACGGAATGATTGTTGCCATCGGCACTGACTTGGCCGAGGTCGAGCGCATCCGGGCTGCCCTGGAAAACTCGCAGACAGGGCCGCGCTTCCGTGACCGGGTGTTTACCGCTGGTGAGCAAGCGTACTGCGAACGACGCCGGGGCAAGTACGAGAGCTACGCGGCACGCTTCGCGGCTAAAGAAGCGGTCATGAAAGCCTTGGGCCGGGGCTGGGGGCAGCATGTCGGCTGGCAAGACATCGAAGTAGTACGGCGCCGGGGCACTCGCCCGGAAATCGTGCTGCACGGCAAAGCCAGGGAGTATGCTGCCTCACTGGGCATTCGGCGTTTCCACCTGGCCCTCACCCATACCGCCACCTTGGCCCAGGCGCAGGTGGTGGCGGAGGGGTGAGGGAGAATTGCGGAATGCGGATTGCGGAATGGGGCTGGCCGAAGCGCAGGTGGTGGCAGAGGGGTGAGAAAGGTGCAAGGAACAAGGAGAAAGGCGAAAGTCGTAGCCCGGATGAAATCCGGGGAAACCCCTACTTCGCTAAAGTCGCTACTACAACCCAGGAAAATCAGCATGGCATAAGGGCGTACTGCCGTGCGCCTCTACAACCTGTTATACCCATTCAGTGCCGCGACCTTATAAGCCTCGGACAGGGTAGGGTAGTTCACCACGTTATCGATGAAGTACTCGATCGTGCCGCCGTAGGCGATCACCGCTTGGCCCAAGTGGATCAACTCGGCTGCGCGCTCGCCGATGATGTGGACGCCCAGGAGTTGAAGGGTCTCGCGGTGAAAGACCAGTTTGAGCATGCCTTCGGTGTCGCCCATGATGTGGGCGCGGGCGGTCTCACGATAGAAGGCATGGCCGATCTCGTAGGGGACCCGCTCCTGGGTCAGCGTCTCTTCCGTGGCGCCGACCATGGAGACCTCGGGAATGCTGTAGATGCCGTACGGCAGCGGCGCCAGGGGTGTCGGGGGGATCTGAGCATCAGCAGCACCATTGGTGCGGAGAAACGCATGGGCTGAGGCCAGACGACCCTGGTGCATAGCGGTAGCGGCCAAGGCAGGAAAGCCGATGACGTCGCCAACGGCGTAGATGTGGGGGATGGTAGTCTGGAAGTGTTCATTCACACACAGGAGGCCGCGTTGGTCGGTCTCCAGACCGATCGCTTCCAGCCCTAGTCCCTCAGTGTTGCCCACGCGGCCGGCGGCATAGAGCACCCGCTCGGCGGTCACCACCTTGCCGCTCACGCAGTGTGCCTCGACACGGCCGGCTTCGGGCACCTCCACTGCCACGACCTCTTCCCCCAAGCGCAAAATCACACCAGTAGTGCGCATGCGGTAGAGGAGCATCTGCTGCAGCTCATGATCCAGGAATTCCAGGATGTCTGGGCGGGCGTCGATAAGCGTGACTTTCACCCCTAGGGTCGCAAAGATTGAGGCATACTCGCAGCCGACCACCCCAGCGCCAATCACCACCAGGCTGCGGGGAATACGGTCCAGGTAGAGAATCGAGTCGGTATCAAACACATGCTGGTTATCAAAGGGGATGGTCTGCGGGCGGGCCGGGCGCGAGCCGACCGCCAGGACGATCACCTCGGCAGTACAGGCCCGCCGTGTGCCGTCGCTGCTCTCGATCATCAGCCGGTGGGGGTCAAGGAACATCGCGTGACCGTACAAGATGTCGATGTCGTTGCGGTCGAGCTTGCGTCGCACCGCCTCGGCCTGGTGTTGCACCACGGCGGTCTTGTAACGCAGCAGATCTTGCACGCCGAGTTGGTGTTTTTTGATCGAGGCCTGGATGCCGTTAAACGAGCGTTGCTCTAAGCCCAAGACAAACAACACCGCCTCGCGCAGCGTCTTGCTGGGCAGTGTAGCGGTGTGAATACAGGAGCCGCCCAAAGCGGGACTCTGCTCAATCACCGCCACGTGCTTGTGCAGCTTGGCCGCTTGGATCGCGGCTTTCTCCCCGGCCGGACCTGAGCCGACAACGATCAGGTCGTAGTCATACGGGGTGTCTGTTGGTGCCACTACTGCTGTGGGTATATTCATGAGAGTCGTATCCGTATTATAGTGCTTGGCTCGCTCGGGGAAAAGCGGACCTCGGCGGGTCAGCGGTTGCTTTTGTGCTGCTGGTGTGGCAGGGGCTAGAGAAATAGAAAGGGGGGCACATGGACAAAACTAAACGAGAACGGTTCATCGGCCAGCTCATGGACTACGTCACCGGCGCGGCCCTGTCGGGCCTGGTCTACATCGGCGACCGAGTCGGGCTCTTCAAGGCCCTCGCCGGGGCCGGTCCTCTCTCCGTTGCCGAGACCGCACGCAAAGCTGGCCTGCAGGAGCGCTACGTGCGCGAATGGCTCTCGGCTATGGCCGCGGCAGGAGTCGTCACTTATGACGCGAGCAGCGAGCGTTTCACCCTGCCTGAGGAGCACGTGGCAGTCCTGGCCGACGAGAACAGCCCCAGCTTCCTGGGCGGGTTTTTTCAGAGCGCACCGGCTATGGTGACCGTGGCTCCGCGAGTGGCAGACGCGTTTGTCAACGGCGGTGGAGTGCCGTTCTCAGACTATGGCAGTGATCTGATCGCCGGCATCGACCGCGGCAACCGCTCTCAATATCAATATCACCTGGTGAAAAGATGGCTACCCGCTATGCCCCAGGTAGTTGCCTGTCTAGAAACAGGCGGCCGGGGGGCAGACGTCGGCTGCGGCAGCGGGTACCCCAGCATCCTGATGGCACAAGCGTTCCCGCGCTCGTGCTTTTACGGTTTTGACGTGAGCGAGGAGTCGTTAGCGCGTGCCCGTGCCGACGCTCAGAAACGGGGTATAGCTGACCGGGTCGAATTCCTGCGGGTTTCGGCCACCGCCCTCCCTGAGACTCCCAAGTTCGACTTCATCTCCTCTTTTGATGCCATCCACGATATGGTCGATCCGCGCGGCGCTGTACGCGCCATCCGCCGAGCCCTGGCAGATGAGGGCACCTACCTGATGGTAGAGGTGAAAGCCGGAGACACTCTAGGCGAGAACCTGAACGCGATGGGCGCGCTGATGTACTCGATGAGCACGCTCCACTGCCTCACGGTATCCCTGGCTTACAATGGCGAAGGCATCGGCACTCTCATGGGCGAGCGCAAAGCGCGGGAACTGGCCGAGCAGGCTGGGTTCACCCGCTTCCGCCGCTTGCCGATCGAGCACGCCTTCAACGTGTTTTACGAGATCAGGCCGTAGGAATCAGTGCCTAGGGTGGGCACTGCTCACCCTCTTACTTTCTTCAAGGAATATCTTCAGGCTGGGGGTTTGGCTTCCACTGGCACAAGGTCAGGTATCCCCCTCCTTGGTGGGCAAAGGCAAACCGCGCAACGCGTCTAGACGCTGAGGATCGGTCCGCTCTGTATAAGTCAATGCCGAACCGAAAGCTTCACGGACTCGAGCCGAAAAATTTAGCACATCTACAGTGATCACCCGGCGGGTCTGCGGATCATAGCGAACCCACACCTCATCCGCCGCCTCTTCCGCCACCCCCGGCTGAGGCGATTCAGTGAAAGCGAAGGTGAGGATATCCGCTTGGGCGTCGTATTGGACCGCGATCACTGGGGAACGTTCGCCATTCTCGGCCATAGTTGCACTCCTCGGGAATATACGGCTCGGCTCAGATACATGGTTCCCACATAACCCCGTCGGCCGGTTGCCTCTTGCACATACTTTACTACCACTACCACATGTTTCCCAGCGAATTCACCCCGTCCAACGTCAAGCCGATAGAAGATCCGTGAACGCTCATCTCGTGAGCTTTGGAAGACTAGGTCGGGAGACCCGACAGCAACCCGTACATCTTCCAGGTAGTCACAGACTTCGGGATGGATGCCGGGCTCATCATTGCCGGCCTTGGCGTGCCACGTTGCACGGCTCAGTACAATAGGCGTTCCCTCATAATCAGCGGCCTCAAATACCCACTCAGGCTGGGTACCCATTCTCTGTTTTCACCTCAGATCTGCAAGCCTCTCACCTCACATCCAGCGAGATGCGGTTACCGTGCGCCAGCAGGTCGGCCACGGTCTGCAGGAACGCCCCGGCTGGCGCGCCGTCGATCACCCGATGGTCAAAGGTCAGGCTCAGGACCAGCATGGCCCGCTTGGCAATCTCCCCGTGGTAGATCGCCGGTTTCTCGATGATCCGGCCGACGCCCAGGATGCCGGTTTGCGGGGTGTTGAGGATTGGAGTAAACCCATCGACTCCATACATCCCCAGGTTCGATACGGTGAAGGTGCCGCCGGACACCTCTTCTAGGGCTAGCTTGCCAGCCCGCGCCTTCTCAGCCAGGCTACGAGCCTCCTGCGCGATCTCTTTCAGTGACTTCTTGTCGGTATGGTGGATCACCGGCACGATCAGCCCCTCGTCCAACGCCACGGCCACTCCGACGCTGATGTGGTCTTGCAGGTGGATCGCGTCTCCATCAAGACCCGCGTTCATGCGCGGGTGCTGTTTAAGGGCGTGGGCGCAGGCCTGGATGATGAAGTCGGTGTACGTCGCGTTGAACTCGCGCTGCACCTCCTGGCGGCGGTCGACTAGCTCCGTGACATCGACTTCGGTGGTGATGGTGAGCTGGGCACTTCCTTGCAGGCTCTTATGCATGCGCTCGGCGATCACCTTGCGCATGCCACGCAATGGCAAGATTTGGGCCGCCGGGGCTGGCGCGGTTGCCGGCGCCGGAGAGGGTGCAGATACCGGCACAGGCGCCTGGGCTTGCCCGCCTGCGTCAATCACCTTCTGTACATCCTCACGCGTGACCCGGCCGCCCGGGCCGGTGCCGACCAGGCGGGCGAGATCAATCTTGTGTTCCTCAGCTAGCTTGCGCGCCGCTGGCGTCACTGGCGCGCCCTCGCGCCTGCCGCTGGCTGACGCCGCTGCCGGAGCCGGACTTGCTGCCGCTGGCGCCGGAGCGACCGCAGCTTTGGCGGCCGGCGCCCCGTCCCCGTAACGTGCGGCGACCTCGGCGACGTTTTCACCTGCCTCGGCAATCACCGCTATCGGCAAGCCCACCGGCACCACCGCCTCGAGCGGGTAGAGCAGCTTGGCCACAGTACCGGCCACCGGCGCCTCGACCTGGTAGAGTACCTTTTCGGTCTCGACCTCGAAAAGCGGCTCCCCCGCTTTGATCGCCTCACCTGCGGCCTTGAACCATTGCTGAATCGTGCCTTCGACCATGGTCAGGCCAAACTTGGGCATGACAACTTCTACCGCCACGGCTGCTCCCCTTGTTGAGTCTAGGGTCTAGAGTCTAAGGTCTAGAGTCCCGAGTCCGGAGTCTGGAGCCAGACAGGCACACGGCCATACGCCCCTACACCGTTCTGATTCTGACAACTGACAACCGGCAACTGACAACTGACTACCCCACCAGCTCCTTCACCGCCGCGACGATCTTAGCGTCATTGGGCACCACGAACTGTTCCATCGGCGGGCTGAAGGGGACCGGAACGTCAGGCGCGGTCAGACGCTTGACCGGCCCATCCAGATAGTCGAATCCCTTGTCCGCGATCAGCGCGGCAATCTCGGCAGCCGCGCCGCCACGCAGGTGCCCTTCGTCCACAACCAACACCTTGTGAGTCTTGGCTACGGAGTTGAGAATGGTCTCCTCGTCAAGCGGTACCAGGGTGCGCGGATCGACCACTTCAACCGAGATACCGTCCTTTTCTAGCGCCTTGGCGGCGGTGAGGGCTTTGGACACCATGAGGCCGATAGCAACAACGGTCACGTCTTTGCCCTCACGCTTCACTGCACCCTTGCCAATGGGGACCAGATACTCTTCTTCGGGCACTGCTTCTTTCGATCGGCCTAGGCCCATGTGTTCAAAGACTAAGACTGGGTTGTTATCACGGACCGCGCTCTTCAGGAGTCCCTTCATGTCGTAGGGGCCAGACGGGGTCACGATCTTTAAGCCGGGGACACTCATGAACTGGGCGTAGACGGTCTCCGAGTGCTGGGCTGCGGCTTGGCCCAGCGCCCCATAGACCGTACGAAACGTAATCGGGATGTCGGCTTGACCGCCGGACATGTAGCGGAGCTTGGCGGCCTGGTTACACACCTGATCCCAGCAGCAATAAAAGAAGCTGGCAAACTCGATCTCGACGATGGGCCGCATCCCGGCCATCGCCGCGCCCACACCCGCACCGGCATAGCCTGCCTCGGAGATCGGGGCGTTGCGAATGCGCTCAGAACCAAACTCATCGACTAGGCCGCTGGTGGCGCCAAAAACACCAAGCCCCACATCTAAGCCCATGAGAAAGGTGCGAGGGTCGCGGCGTAGCTCCTCTCGTAACGCTTCATTGATAGCCTGTACATAAGAGATCTCGCGCATGGTGCTTCTCCTTTGGCTGTTAGCTGTTGGCTATTAGCTGTTAGCCAGGCGGGGAAATACGGGGCTGATGCCTGGTGTCAGGGTTTCTACTGAAAGCTAAGAGCCAAGAGCTAATAGCTAATAGCCATTTTCACGCCGCTGAAAACATGTCTTCGAGCGCCTCTTCGGGTTTCGGCAGCGGGCTCTCTATGGCAAAGGAGACGGCTTCGTCCACCTCGCCTTTGACTGCTGCCTTGACCGCATCGAACTCTGCCTGGGTGAACATCCTCGCATCGAGAAAGCGCCTCTCAAACGTAGCCAGGGGGCAGCGTTTCTTCCACTCTGCAATCTCTTCCTGTGAGCGGTAGCCGCGCTTGCCTAGAAACGCTTCTTCGCCGACCACGTGGCCTTCCCAGCGGTAGGTCTTGCATTCGATCAGCGTTGGTCCCTCGCCCTTGCGCGCCCGCTCTACCGCTTGCAGCATGGTCTCGTGGACCTCCACCACGTCGTTGCCGTTGACCACGACGCCGGGCATGTCATGACCTCTGGCACGATCGGCGATGTCCTTCACCGAGGTCACGTCTTTCCCCGGGGTGAACTCACCGTACAGGTTGTTCTCGCAGACAAAGACGACAGGCAGCTTCCAGGAGGAGGCGATATTGAGGGACTCGTGGAACACTCCCTCGTTCGAGGCGCCGTCGCCGAAGAAGCAGGCCGCCACTTCACTACTCCCACGGATCTTGGCCGCCAAAGCCGCGCCGGTGGCGATCGGCAAGCCGGCGCCGACGATGCCGTTGGCACCTAGGATGCCGATGCTGAAGTCGGCGATGTGCATCGACCCACCCTTGCCTTTGCAGTAGCCGGTCTTCTTGCCGAAAATCTCAGCCATCATCGGCTTGAGCTTACCGCCCTTGGCGATCAAGTGTCCGTGACCGCGGTGCGTGCTGGTGATGTAGTCCTTGTCGGTGAGCGTCGCGCACACGCCTGTAGGCGTGGCTTCCTCACCAATCGACACATGCACGAAGCCGGGCACTTTGCCCTCTTTGAACAGGTCGCGCAGACGTTCCTCGAACTGGCGGATCGTCTGCATGGTACGGTACATCTTGAGCAGTTTGTCCTTGCCAATCTCTGCGGCTGCCATACCCGAGCCCTCCTTCTAGGTTCTGCGGTGTGGAAAGATGGACCAAGCCTTCATAGTCCCAAACCTGGGGAGTGGTCAATCCTCCGGCTGGGGGCACAGAACAAGGTGCCCTGGCCCCACTTTTCACAGGGGTTCCGAGGATCCGGGCTTAAGCAATATCCCCTGCCTCCGATCTGCTAGTATCAGATGTGAGCGGAACGCCACCATATTCCAACGGCAGGGTAGGGGGACAAGATGTCGCAATTTCTCGAGGTTATCGAATGGTTTGACCAGACGGGCCAGGAGATCGTCCATCGCTTCCCGCCCGAAGGGTCGGCCGATATCAAGTTTGGGGCGCAGCTCATCGTGCGCGACAATCAGGCCGCCATCTTCTTCCGCGATGGCAAAGGGCTCGATGTCCTGGGTGCCGGTCGTCATACCCTCTCGACGCGTAACCTTCCCATTCTCACCAAAGTGTTGGCTCTGCCGTGGGGCTTCACCAGTCCTTTCCGCGCCGAGGTCTGCTTTGTGAACCTCAAGATCTTCACCAATATGCGCTGGGGGACGAAGGACCCCGTGGCGTTCAAAGATACCGAGCTGGGGCTGGTACGCCTCCGCGCTTTCGGCACTTTTACTATGCAGGTCACCCAGCCGCTCCTGTTTGTCAATACGCTGGTTGGCTCGCAAGGTGCTTTTGAGACCGCTGCTATCGAGGATTATCTGCGGGAGGTGATTGTTTCGCGGCTCAACGATTTCTTGGGCGAGTCGGTGGATAGCCTGCTGGCGTTGCCCCAACGCTACGATGAGATGGCGGAGGCGGTGAGGACGAGGCTCAGCGCGGATTTCACAAAATATGGCATTGCCCTGCGAGATTTTTATATTAATCGCATTACGCCGCCTGAGGATGTGCAGCGGATGATCGATGAGCGTGCTGGTATGGCGGCGGTTGGCGACCTGGACCGGTTTCTCAAGTACAAGGCGGCGAAGGCCTTGGGCGATGCCGCGACGGCGGGCGGTAGCCTCGGTGGTGGAACCGGGGCCTCGACCGGGCTGGGAATGGGCCTTGGGGCTGGTATGGGGATGATGCTGCCCGGCATGCTGTTTCGTGTGCTCGATGGCACAAAGCTGACGCCCGAGCAACTCGTGGCAAAAGGAGTGGTCAACTGTCCAGAATGCCACGGTGAGGTGGCGCTCGATAGCCGCTTCTGCCCCCACTGTGGGCACCAGATGGTGGTGATCAAAAAGTGTCCGCGCTGCGACAAGAACCTCACCGCGAGTGCCAAATTCTGTCCTTCCTGCGGCTTGGACCTTAAAACCGAACTCCACTGCGGGAACTGCCAGGCCAAGCTGCCTCCCGGCACCAAGTTCTGTTTCAATTGCGGCGAACCGGTCGCAGAGCAAAAGGCGTAAAGTGGCCAGTCGCCTCGTCGTCTCGACCGAGTGTCCCGCGTGTGGAGCGCCGCTCGATTTTACCGAAGGCTCTACCGCGCTCCGGTGCGACCACTGCCGGTCCAATCTGCTGGTGACAGGCCGCAAGCAGGTCTTGAGCTACGCGGTCACCCCCAAGCACGCTGCCCAACGTGCAGTAGCCGTAACGCTGGCCACCTACAGGCAGAACGGCGTGCCCTGCCGTGTCGTGCAACTGCAGCTCTATTTTATCCCCTACTACCGCCTGACCGGACACGACTTCTGCTGGGAAACGGTTCCGCCGTCCAAAGAAGAGCAAGAGGAGCTACTTGGCATCAATGAGGGAACCCCGGTTTTCGTTCGCCTGGTGGAAAGAAAAGAGGAAACGGTCCAGTTTCGCGATCGCTACGTGGAAAAGAATTTTGTTGCCTGCGATCTCGTTGGAGCTGGTCTGTACTCTTTAGGAATCCGGCCTGCCGTGCTGCGATTGGGACTCTTTCGCAGAGAAACTTTAGAGGCAAACGGTCGAATCGTCAGCGTGACGACCAGCCCGGAGGTGGCGTTGTCCCAGGGCCTCAAAGTTGATTTGCAGAACGTTTTATATCGACAGGTTCTCAGCCAGGTGCTGTCCGTTATTTATTTCCCTTTCTGGGTGGTAGAGGTGGAGTGCCAAGGAGAGCAACGTTTGACCATAGTGGACGCCGTAGCTGAAACGGTGGTCACAGCAGATGCCCCGCTCTCGCTCTACACCGTCCTGAATCGGCAACCAACGGCCGAGCCCCAGGTGATCGGTTTTCGGCCGCTGACCTGCCCGAATTGTGGGTGGGACCTGCCCGTCAAGCCGGACGACGTTATTTTCTACTGCTCTTCCTGCAGCCGAGCCTGGCAGATAGAAGGGCAGCGCCTCTTCGAGGTTTCACACCAGATTGCCGAGAGGCTCGATACAGGGAAACCACAACCGATCAAGCACCTACCGTTTTGGGTGCTGCAGGCCGAGATCAAGAACCGTCCCTGGCGCTTCTTTCTGCCGGCCTTTCGCTATCGCCGTCTGAAGTTTCTCAGCGACCTGGCGACGAACCTATCGCGGCGGCAGCCTGCTTACACGGTTACCAACAATGCGCTGCCTGAACTCTCTGGCTGTTACTATGACCAGGGGGATGCGCTGCGGCTGGCTCAGTTTACCCATGTGGGCTTGCAAGCGAAGAGCCCGGAGGAAATCAGAGCCGTTCAGGCTGAGCAGCTCTCCATCGCTAGCGGCACTCTGACCTGGTTTCCTTTCCACGACCAGGGATACTCCCTAGTGGACCCCTTCACGAAAACCAGCCTCCCACGAAACCTACTCTTGTAAGTTGGTACGATTCACGCTGCGCGGAGCGGTCAGCCTCCGGGCTGGGGGTTGGTTGTTGGCAAGGTGCATTCTTCGCAGCGGGCTACAGTGGAAGGAAGACGATCTTCCCCTGGACTGCACTCACACCAGCTGTGTCTGGCTAGGGCGATGGGCAAGTAGACGTTGGCGCAGATCAGCGAGGAAAGCACCATGACGGGCTTCCAGCTCCTGACGGAGCTGTTCTGTTGCCTGCCGCTGTTCTTGGAGGTACGTATCGACCTGACCTCGGTGGGTAAGATAATAGGCGATCACGCTATAGACCTGAGCTAAGGAGAGGGAAGGAAAATCCTGGCAGATCTCCTCAGGGGTTGCGCCTTCCCAGAAGGCGTGGATCACGCTGTCCAGAGAGATGCGAGTGCCGGCGATACGCCAGGTTCCTTGTGGAGTACGGTAGAGGAGGTCTGGATAAGCAGTCTGTGGGTCCATGGCAGGCATGGTAGCTTGGCTGGGGGAGCAGAGCAACAACACTCACCACTCATGGGCACAATTTGCCTAAGGTGATGGCCTGCCTTGTTGCTTGCATGGCCTTTCCAAGGCGGAGTCCGGCAAAAGGAAAACAAATTTTTACAGGCAACGAGGCAAGCGCCTCTTCCACAATAGCGCGATATTCCCTACCCCCGAGTCCGACTATTCTCTCGAAACGATCAAGGCTTTTCCTCTGGATTTGGTCCTGTAACGTTGAGATCGGGACCGGATCTGTTGAGCTGTCCTTGAAGGTGACGTTGTATGGACCGGGAATCATAAAGTCTGGTGAGATGAGCCCATGCTTAGCGCTCAAAATGACCCACTGCTCAGCAAATTGCTCAGCATACTCCTTGTTGACCTTGAAAGGCGGTCCTATGTACGCATCACGAGCCGGCGTAGGTCCCCGGTTTGGCTCCTTGTCCCATATTTTCCTTTGCCCGCATGGAATAATAACCAGTGTACCTTTCATCTACATCATCTCCGCTAAGGTGGCCTTCACCAGTTGCTCAACTCGGCGAAATTCTTGGTCCGTGAGAGGCTCCGCATGGAGGTGCTGGGTGTTCCAAACCCCGCTGCTCCTGATTTCCTCACTTGCCGCATATCGACCTAACCAATCCGCCGATGGCTGACCTAACGGGTACTGCACCAGAAGAGCAACGAGACGCTTCTCCAAAACCAGCCGTTCTTCTTTTTGATCCGCACGGAAATAGGAGAAGGTGAGGTTCTCTTGCAGCACGCGGCTTACCATTTCCTCGACCTCGGGAAACGATCTTCCGCCTTGTTTTAGCCACTCTTGCAAACGGGAGTCCTGGAGATTTGCTTTTCTCAATAGTGCGCCTCCCAGGTGCTTCCGGAAGACACTGCCATTCTTGTTACCGCCAAAATGTTGGCGGATGCGATTTCTGCAATTGCCATTCTCCCTATGCGTGCCTACTCTTACGATTCGATCTATTGTCGTATCGTTCCACGGAACAGCTTCCCCTCGCTCGAAAAAGACATAAATGCCATCCTGTGGCAGGTTCCTGAGAGACGTTCGGTGATCGCAGTGGGGAAGCCGACGAATGAGATCGTAAATCTTTTTAACCATCTGCCTGTAGTCTTCCGGGGTTACGTCTGGGTGCAGCGGCAGGACCGTCCTGGGCGAGGAAGTGGGCTCCCTAGCGATTTGCCCCTTAACAGCTCCAGTAGACGACCTTTTCGCCTCGCCGCACGCCTGCTCCTTATAGAGTATTTCGAGCGTTTCCTGTTTGAGCTGCTCGACCTCGCCGGCTTCCTTGGCAGAGATAGCGGCTAGCAGTCGCTGCATGCTATCTAGTGCCCGGTATGTATCAGCAGTGCTGAACTCTTCCTTAGACACTTCTGGGTGCGCCCATCTGTTACGCACCTCACGCAGCTCATTCACCAGGTTGCGCTCAGCTTGGCCTAGCATGTTCCTAAAGACCAGGTTCCATTGGTTCCACATGACGCCTAGCAGGTTTTGGATATCCCAGGCCGGTGTGTCCTCTCTGCGCCTCGCTCTCCCTTGACCTTCAGGCAGACTCTGCCGTACCATCTCCAGCCAACGCTCGCCATGCACGGCACGCATCTCTCGCTCAACAACAGGTCTGAGCCCTTGACCCAAGAGCCGGAGAGCCCTGCCGACCTGCTCGTTATTGTTTATGATCATGGGTTACGTTCTCTCCTTGCATCAGGCGAGTATCTATATCCAGACGATGATACGAACACCGAAGACGGATTCCCTTATTTATGCCGGCTCGGGGGCATGGCCTTCATCTCGGTGACCTTCAGCAGATGAGGATCAGTAGTAATCAAAAGGTCAGCCTGCTCGGCCAAGCCCGTGGCTAGGTAGAGCCCATCGTTGTAGGAGAAAGCATTATTCTTTGAGTAGTACTTTCTCCTCAGTTCGGCTGCGTGAATGGCCAGCGGTGTGGTAATGGTCACCGTCCGTAGGTTCCCTGCCGCCTCGATGGCAGCGTAGGCGATCTCAAACCCTGGCTTGTCCTCCCGCAGATAGACGTAGCGGATCTCGCCGAAGAGAATAGTTGTGGAAATGGCTCGCAAACGACCTTCTTCAACTGCCCTGAGCACTCGTCCCGCGCCGGCAATCTCCTCTTTGGGAGCCCTGGTTGCCTCAGGGATAAGGACAGCAAGGAAAACGTTAGCATCCAGACAAGCCAGAGGTAGACGTTCACCGCTCTCCATCATCCCAGCCCTCTTCAAACTCTTTGTGTACTCGTCGGAAATCTTCAGGTGACAACTGCTTCCCTGCTGCTCTGAGGGCGTGGGTCAGGCGCGGAGGGACTGCTTCCACCCGAAACGAGCCGTCCGGTTGTTGCACGAACACCAGCAGATCTCCAACCTTAGCCTTTAGTGCTTGACGGACGGCACGGGGTAAGGTGACTTGATACTTGGCAGTGATCCTCGTCGTTACAGACATTGCCTGCTCCTTACTGTTTCTCTTATGTCAGACAAAAATCAAAATGGCAGAGAAGAGCCTTTCCGTCAAGGAAAAAGAAGTACCCAGGCCGGCAGTCTGTCAGGGGGAATTTCAGAGTTCGTAGTGACGACTTCAGTCGTCCCCGCCGCCCGACGAGCGACTAAAGTCGCTACTACAGCTCAACGAAGTAGCCTGGATAAAGCGAAGCGGAATCCAGGACGCGAGATGAGGGTTTCCCCGGATTTCATCCGGGCTACGACTTGTCAGTTGTTGGGTGGCTGCCCACCCTCACGCACAGAAGCGGCAGGCTGCGTGTTCGTGTCGAGCTTTTCCACCTTGACCTTGGCAATGCGCCGGCCGTCCATGGCCACAATCGTGAACCGGTAGCCCTCATGGACCACTGTTTCTCCGCCCTTGGGAATGCGCTCCAGACGGGCCAATAACAACCCCGCGAGTGTGCGATAAGCGGGGGTTTCCTCGAAGGGTAGGTTGTGTTGTTCTTTCAGATCGCTCAACGCCACCCCTCCCTCAATCAACAAGACACCACCCCCCAGTTCCTGCACAGGCTGCTCCTCCTCCACATCGAATTCATCGCGGATCTCGCCCACGATTTCTTCCAGCAGGTCTTCGATCGTGGCCAAGCCAATGACCGTACCGAACTCGTTGACTACTATGGCCATGTGCGCGCGGCGTACTTGGAGTTCCCTGAGAAGATGGCTGATCTGCATCGAGTCAGGCACGAAGTAGGCAGGATGCAGAAAGTCACGGAGAGACGCGGCCTGACCCTGCTCCTGGGCACGCAGTAGCTCCTTGATGTGGACGATGCCGATAATGCGCTCCAGGTCTTCCTCGTACACCGGCATGCGCGAGAATCCGCTCTCAATCATCTCGTGCAGCGCTTCAGCGCACGCCGTCTGGACCTCCAGAGCGTGGATCTCGGTGCGCGGGGTCATCACCTCCCGCACCGAGGTGTCGGCGAATTCAAAGACACTGTGGATGAACTCTTTTTCGGTCTCGTCGAATACGCCCTTCTCCGCCCCTGTGCGGATGAGGTACTTCACTTCTTCCTCGGACACTAACGCTTCGGTCGCCTTGGCCCCAGTGCCGGACAAGAACAGCAACAGGTTGGACGAGGCGGTGAGCAGTTTAACGGCCACAGAGAGGACCCGTGAGAGAAAATCGAGTGGCCGAGCCACTGCACAGGCGATTCGTTCTGGATAGTGCAAGGCCAGAGACTTGGGGACCAACTCGCCCAGGACTAACGACAGATAGGCGATCGTTAAGACGACGATACCAAGGGCCAGGACCTCACTCCATTCCTGCAAGAAGGGGATTGTACTCTGGCGAAAGATCGGGGTGAGGTATTCGATCGCCGCGGCACCCCCCATGGCTGAGGCGAGTGAACTCACCAGGGTCACGCCAATCTGCACGGTAGCGAGGAAACGATCCGAGTCGTCCTTGAGCCGGCCCACCACTTGGGCGGACGTATGGCCTTGTTCTATCAACTGGTCGATGCGGCTGCGGCGCACCGAGACGATCGCGATCTCTGCCCCAGAAAAGAAACCGTTTGCCAGAATCAGCAGCAAGATCAGCGCAGTTTCAAACCAAAATTCGCCTGACATGCTCTTCCTCCTCAGCAGTTCCAACCTTACCACAGCGCCCGTCTGGACTCACTCGCCTGCAGCGATTATGAAGAGAGCAGTCAGCTTTGGAAGGGGTAAAAGGGCAAAAGGGAAAAAGGCGAAAAGGAAAGAAAAACTTTTCTGCTCGCCGATTCCCCGTTTCTCCGGTTCTCCGATTCTTGACCTCCTGAGCTAAAAGCTGATTGCGAACTGCTAAACGCTTATGAGTGGAGGACGCGGTTGAGCACCAATGGCACACGCACCAACGGCTGGATCACCATTACCGGCGCCCGGCAGAACAACCTCAAGAACCTCGATATCCAGATTCCCCTTAACCAACTCACCCTGGTGACCGGGGTGAGCGGGTCGGGCAAATCGAGCCTAGCCTTTGACATTCTCTATGCAGAGGGGCAGCGCCGCTATGTCGAGAGCTTCTCGGCCTACGCGCGGCAGTTCCTCGACCGCATGGACAAGCCCAAGGTCGAGAAGATCGACGGCATTTTGCCGGCGATCGCCATCGACCAGAACCGGCCGGTGCGCACCTCGCGCTCGACGGTTGGCACCATGACCGAACTCCACGACCACCTGAAGCTGCTGTTCGCCAAGATCGGCGTGCTGCGCTGCCGCCAGTGCGGGCAACCGGTGGAGCGCGACTCCGCTGAGTCGGTATTCAGGAAGCTGTCGGGGGCCTGGCCTGAGGGCGCCCGTTTCCTGGTCACTTTCGCAGTGTCTGCCCCCCCAACGCTGCCGTGGACGGAGATCCGCGATGGGCTGCTGCACTCGGGTTTCCACCGCCTCGTCGAGAACGGGGAGGTGCTCGATGTGCAAGAGTTGAGTGACCGTCCCGCAGCCCCGAACGGCCATTTTACGATCCTGGTGGATCGCTTGGTCTTGGGATCTCGTCACAAAAAGCGCATTCACGACTCCCTGGAGCAGGCGTTTCACTATGGCAAGGGGCGGTTGACCCTGATCTTTCCTGATGCCGAGAACAGCGAGCAACCGTTCTCCAGTCAGCTAGAGTGCGCTGCGTGTCGGATCACCTACAGAGAGCCGGTGCCGAACCTGTTCTCCTTCAACAGCCCGCTCGGGGCCTGCGAGAGCTGCCGCGGGTTCGGCCGCACCATCGACATTGACCTCGATCTGGTCGTGCCCGATCCAACGCTCTCGCTCAAAGATGGCGCGATCAAACCCTGGCGTATCAAGGCCGCGCAGTGGGAGCGGCGCGAGTTGCTCGACTGCTGTCAGAAGCAAAAGATTCCTACTACCGTGCCCTGGCAGGACCTCAGCGAGGAGCAGCGGCGCCTGGTCATCGACGGCGACGGCGACTACTACGGCGTGCGCGGGTGGTTTCGCTGGCTGGAGACCAAGACCTACAAGATGCACGTGCGCGTGTTTCTGGCCCGCTACCGTGGCTATTTTCCCTGCGAAGCCTGTCACGGCGCGCGCCTCAAGCCTGACGCGCTGCTCTACCGCGTGGGCGGCAAGACTCTGGCGGAGATCAACCAGCTCAGCGTGGGCGAGTGCTACACGTTCTTTCGCGACCTGCAGCTCACCGCCTTTGAGGATCAGGTAGCGCACCTGATCTTGGACGAAATCCGCAAACGCCTGCGCTACCTGGTCGAGGTGGGCGTCGAGTACCTCACCTTGGACCGTCAGTCGCGTACCCTCTCTGGCGGTGAGTTGGAGCGGGTGGATTTGACCACTGCGATCGGGTCCTCTTTGGTCAATACCCTGTACATCCTCGATGAGCCCTCAATCGGTCTGCACCCGCGTGACAGCCATCGGTTGGTGCGCATCCTTAAAAGCTTGCGCGACAACGGTAACACGGTGGTCGTGGTCGAACATGACCCGGAGATCGTCAAAGAGGCTGATCATATCCTTGACCTGGGACCGCTGGCCGGCGAAAAAGGTGGGGAGGTCGTCTTTGCCGGCCCCTATGCTAAACTCCTGCGCGACAAGCGTTCCCTCACCGGCAAGTACTTGTCTGGCCGCCTGGAGATTCCGCTGCCGCAACGCAGGCAGGTGTCCAGACGCGGTCACCGTCTGACGATCCTCGGCGCCAGCGCCAACAATCTAAAAAACCTCGACGTCGAGATCCCGCTCGGCCGCATGGTGTGCATCACCGGTGTCTCTGGCTCAGGGAAGTCCACTCTGGTGGAAGACGTTTTGTACCGTGGCCTGAAGAAGCGCAAGGGTGAACCGGTGGGCATCCCCGGCGCCTGCCGTGACATCGCGGGCGGGGAGCAGGTGGCCGATGTTATCTTCGTTGATCAAGCCCCGATCGGCACCACTCCGCGTGCCAACCTGCTCACCTACACCAAAGCCTTTGACCCCCTGCGCCGTCTTTTAGCCGAGGCCGAGTTGGCTAAGCTGCGCGGGTACAGCGCCAGCACTTTTTCCTTCAATGTCGAAGGGGGGCGGTGCGAGACCTGTAAAGGCGAGGGCTTTGAGAAGATCGAGATGCAGTTCCTCTCAGATGTGTACGTGCCCTGCCCGGAGTGTCATGGCAGCCGGTTCCGCGCCGAGGTCTTGGAAGTGACCTACCAAGGGAAGAACCTCACCGAGATCATGGACCTAACCGTGGCCGAGGCGCTGGAGTTCTTCTCGGAGCAGGCCGAGGTGGTGAAACGTCTCACCCCGCTGGCTGCGGTCGGCCTCGATTACATGCGCCTGGGCCAATCACTTACCACCCTCTCCGGCGGTGAGGCCCAGCGTCTCAAGTTAGCCGCGCATATTGGGCTGGAACGGTCTTCTGCTCCTCACCCTAACCCTCTCCTCAAAGAGGAGAGGGGATCCCCCTCTCCCGTTCCGGGAGGGGGTCAGGGTGAGGGTCCTGCCAGTGGCACTCGTGCCACTGGCACCCTGTTCATCTTTGACGAGCCCACTACCGGCCTGCATTTCGCCGATATCCAGAAGCTGCTCACCGCCTTCAACCACCTGGTCGAACGCGGCCACTCGCTGGTGATCATCGAGCACAACCTTGAAGTGATCAAATGTGCGGACTATGTGATCGACCTTGGTCCCGAAGGTGGCGACGGGGGCGGGCGAGTGATCGCTCAGGGCACCCCCGAGAAAGTGGCACAGATCAAGGAGTCGTATACCGGGCAGTACCTCTCTCAAGTCTTAAGTGCAAAGTGCAAAGTGCAAAGTGCAAAGTCTGGAGTCCGGAGTCCGGAGGCTCGATTCTCACCGACACTGACAGTTACTGAGCCAAGGGTAGACTACCATCCTCATACCAACGGCAACGCCATCTCCGTGGTCGGCGCCAAGGAGCACAATCTACAGAACATCTCCTTAGAGATCCCCCGGGACGAGATGGTGGTGGTCACCGGACTGTCTGGCTCGGGCAAGTCCACCCTGGTCTTTGACATCGTCTACGCCGAAGGGCAACGCCGCTACATTGATAGCTTGTCGACCTATTCGCGCCAGTTCATCAAGATCATGGCCCGGCCCAATGTCGATCTCCTGACCGGCATTCCACCGACGGTGGCGATCGAGCAACGTCTGAGTCGCGGCGGCCGCAACTCCACCGTCGCTACGGTGACCGAGATCTCCCATTATCTGCGCCTGCTGTACGCCAAGGTTGGGGTGCAGCACTGTATCAACTGTGGGCAGCCTCTGTCCGTACAGAGCCGCACGCAGATCCTCGACCGCATCCGTAAAGACTTCCGCGGCCAGCGCCTCGACTTCCTGGCGCCGGTAGTGCGCGGCCGTAAGGGGTTTCACAAGGACGTCCTGGCGGGGGCACGCAAGCTCGGTTTTACCCAGGCACGCATCGATGGCAAAGTAGCCACTCTTACGGCTGGCATGAGCCTCGCGCGCTACAAGGAGCACGACATCGAGATCGTGGTCGGCGAGGAGCAGGTCAATGGCGCCGCCGAGAGTCTGGAGCCCTTGCTCCACAGCGCGCTACGGGTGGGCAACGGTGCTGTACACTTGGTTGGCGAGGGAACGGAGCGGATTTACAGCGAGAAGCTCTTCTGCGTGCCCTGCGGCTTGGGCTACGATACCCTCGACCCACGTCTGTTCTCGTTCAACAGCCGCCAGGGCGCCTGCCCGGAGTGTGCGGGCATGGGATGTCGCTGGGAGTTCGACCCGGAGTTGGTCGTCCCGGACAAGGGCAAGTCGCTCAGTGACGACGCGCTCCTGCCCCTGACCCGTCCGGAGTTCAAACCCGAGCATGCGCGGTTGCTGCGGGGGCTGAAAAAACAGGGGGTGCCCCTGGACCGACCCTTTGGCGAACTGAGCCAGCAGCAGCAACAATTGGTGCTGGCTGGGGATGGCAACGGCCTGCGAGGGGCCTTTGCCATCCTCAACGCTGCGATTACAGAGAGTGAAGGAACAGACCTTGCCCTCTACCCCTCGCAGTTTCTCAGTGAGGTGCCATGCCCGGCCTGCGCGGGCACACGGTTGAACCCGCGCGCACGGGCGGTGCGGGTGTGCGATCAAGCGATCTGGGAAGTGACCGCGTTGTCGGCGGCAGAGTGTCTGCGGCACATGACCACGCTGCCCCTGTCCGCCCGGGATGCGCTCATCGGCGAGTCCATTCTCAAAGAAATCCTCCCTCGGCTCTCCTTCCTGAATGAAGTCGGTCTCTCCTATCTGACCCTTGACCGGCGCGCAGACACCCTCTCCGGTGGTGAGGCGCAGCGCATCCGCCTAGCCGCGCAGCTCGGCTCGAACCTGCGCGGCGTTTGCTACATCCTTGACGAACCGACCATCGGGCTGCACCCGCGCGACAACGAGCGGCTGCTCACCACGCTGCGCAGCTTGCAGCAGCGCGGCAACACTGTCCTAGTGGTCGAGCATGACGAGCAGACGATCGAGCAGGCAGACGTGGTGATTGACCTTGGTCCCGGCGCCGGTGTGCACGGCGGTAAGGTGGTAGCGATCGGCACGCCGCAGGAGTTGCGTCACAACCCCGAGTCGCTCACCGGCCAGTTCCTCCATTCTTCGCACCCCCGTCTGGGGCCGCTGCGGGCCCTGGACAACCGACCACGGCTGTCGATCCTGGGCGCACGCGAGCACAATCTGCAGAACATCGACGTCCACATTCCGCTCGGCACCTGGGTCTGTGTCACCGGTGTGTCCGGCTCGGGCAAGAGTTCGCTGGTCCAGGAGGTGCTGGTCAAGGGGCTCAAGAGAAAACTTGGCCTGTTCGTCGGCCGGGCCGGTGCACATGACCGCATCGACGGCGCTGACGCGATCGAACGGGTGGTCGAGGTCGATCAGACGCCCATCGGCAAGACGCCGCGGTCGGTACCGGCCTCCTACGTCGGCTTCTGGGACGAGGTCCGCAAGCTGTTCGCGTTGCTACCTGAGGCCAGGGTGCGCGGATATCAGCCTGGCCGCTTCTCGTTCAACGTCAAAGGCGGGCGCTGTGAGACTTGTGCCGGCCAGGGCGAGATCAAGATGGAGATGAGTTTTCTGCCGGACGTGTACGTAGCCTGCGAGGTGTGCGGGGGCAAGCGCTACAATGAGGAGACGGTGGAGGTGGCCTACAACGGCAAGAGTATCGCCGATGTGTTAAACATGACGATCGAGGAGGCGGCCACCTTCTTTCACGGTGTGCCCAAGGTTGCCGGCCCGCTGCGTCTGCTCACCGACATTGGCATGGGGTATATTACCCTGGGCCAGGCGAGCAACACCCTCTCTGGCGGTGAGGCGCAGCGGATCAAGCTAGCCTATGAACTGGCCAAGGAGTCGCGCGGCAAGACTCTTTATGTGCTCGATGAACCCACCACCGGTCTGCACTTCGCTGACATCGAGAAGTTGATCCGCACCCTCCACCGCCTGGTAGACAAAGGCAACACCGTAGTGACGATCGAACACAACCTCGACATCATTAAAGAAGCGGACTACGTGATCGACCTCGGCCCTGAGGGGGGAGACAACGGCGGCCGGGTCGTGGCTTGTGGCGCACCTGCCGAATTGCTCAAGAACGGCCGGAACTCGTATACGGCGCGGTGTTTGCGGGCGTACCTGCAACCGCACTGATACCGGAATTAGCTCAACGTTCAACCTTTCTATCGTTCAACGTTCAAGGTTCAACGTTCAAGGTCTGAAGCAGTTCAGGGCTCAACGTTCAAGGTTCAAGGTTCAAGGTCTGAAGAAGTTTAAGGTTCAAAGCTGAGGTTAAGAGATGGCACGGTTGGAGCGATTTGAAGATGTCGATGCCTGGAAAGTAGCACGGGAGCTGACTAAGTCGGTCTACCAAGTCACCGCGGCTGGAGAGTTTGCCCGTGATTTCGGTCTGCGGGATCAGATTCGCCGTGCCGCTGTTTCAATTCTCTCGAATATCGCAGAAGGTTTTGAACGTGGCGGCAACAAAGAATTCTTGCAATTTCTCTCTCAGGCAAAGGGATCTTGTGGTGAAATTCGTGCCCAACTGTACGTCGCCCTTGACCAGGTATACCTTAACAGCGTCCAATTCAAGGAACTGATAGAACAAACTATACGGGTCAGTCGCCTGATCGCTGGCCTGATGAAATACCTGGGTTCTTCAGATCTACGCGGCAGCAAGTATAGATGAACGGAGGCGCGCCTCAGTCGTTGAACCTTGAACGTTGAACTTTGAACGATCGAAAGGCACACCTCAGTCGTTGAACCTTGAACGTTGAACTTTGAACGATCGAAAGGAGGGTATGTCATGAAAGGAACTACCAAACTACGTCAGTTGTTACGAGAACCCGGCATGTTAGTCGCGCCCGGCGCACATGACGTGATGACCGCGCGCCTCGTCGAAGCTGAAGGGTTCCAGGCGGTCTATCTGGGTGGCTTTGCCGCCTCGGCCAGTATGCTGGGCATTCCCGATCACTCGTTGATTACCATGACCGAGCTACTGACACAGGCGCGCAACGTGGCCGCGGCAGTGAACATTCCTATTATGGCCGACGTCGATGACGGCGGCGGCACACCGCTGAGCGCCCGGCGCACCATCCGCCTGGCCGAGCAGGCTGGCTTGGCCGGTGTGCATGTCGAGGATCTCGTGCCCGGGAAACATTTCGTCGGCCACCGCGACCGGCTCTTCTCTAAAGAACAAGCTGCGGACAAAATCAAGGCCGCGGTCGATGCCCGTATGGACCCGGACTTTGTCATCATCGCTCGCTCTGACGCCATCGGCGTCACCTCGCTCGACGACGCCTTGGACCGGGCTAACGCCTATGCTGAGGCGGGAGCGGACCTACTTTTCCTACCCTACTTGCGACCGAAGGACACCAAGAAGGCGGTGGACGCCTTGCCCAAGCCGCTCTTCAACGTAGTCATTGACACTCCGAAAGAAGAGCTGCAACAGGCCGGGCTCAAGGTCGCGGTCTATCCGGTGCAGTCGGTGTTCATCACCTATAAAGCGGTGCGCGACATGTTCAAGGAGTTGAAAGCGACCGGCACGATCGCCAACTTCGCGCAGCGCACTCCCTCATGGGAGGAGTTTAATGAGTTCATCGGTGCCAAGGAAGCCACGCAATTGGCAGAGAAGTACCATATTGTGTAGTGTGCTGCTCTCGAAGGAGGAAGAGGGGGCACGCCCCACGGGGGCGTGAGGCTAATAGCCGGGGGTAGAACCCCCGGCTAGTGAGGGTCTACCTCCTCTCCCCTGCGCCCCGAAGGGGCGCGGGAGAAGACGCTCAGCGAGAGGGGTGGCCTGCACCCCGGCGGGGTGCAGGAGAGAGCAGGGTGAGGGGTCGCGTACTCCGGGGGTCGCACCCCCGGTTAATATCCGATGCCCCTTCGGGGCAATGGCATCAGGGAGTTCCTCACTTTTCAGCCAGCCTCTTGGAGACGGGGCTTGCATTCTCTGACTTTCAGCCCTCATACTTTTG
>WNGG01001340.1_pt1 | contig 29384 bp, 23 predicted proteins | sample 5400661 | NCBI WGS metagenome assembly WNGG01 (sample SAMN13153372, study PRJNA577476) | soil metagenome | isolation source: 100 cm soil or saprolite under Garry oak tree replicate 1 | place: USA:California | collected 2016-06-15
TGTGCGCTATGAGCTGACGCCGGATGGTAAAGTCGTGCATTTGGTCAAAAATTGGTGAAGAATTTGGACTACCTCACACCCTTTACCTGTCGAATAACCAACGTTCCTAACCCAAAATAGACAATGGTCACGATAAACAGGGTCGTGTAACCAATATGATTGGGAAGGGTATGCATGAATTGTAAGAGGATACCGCCGATAGTGATACCGATGACCTGGGGAAGAATGCCCATAGCCGACCAAATACCCATGAATTTGCCGGCCTCGTCGGTGGGTGGCAGGACATCGGTGGTTAAGGCCCAGTCGACGCTGGTGTAGGCTCCGTAACCGATGCCGAAGAAGGCTCCGGCGATGAGTGAACTGTACTGGTTCTGGAAGAGGATGAAGATCAGGCAAACAATGGTCATCATCGCACCGGAGAGGTAGACCAGTCCTTTGCGCCCCCAGCGATCAGAGAGACCACCAGCGAGAAGCGAGGTAGGCAGGGCTGTTAAAAGAAGGGCTGGTAGGAAGAAGACACCGGAAAATTGTTCGCCGGAAAATGCAGTGTTGAGGAAGATGATTTTAACTCCCGGACCACCCAGCACATCATCGAAATAATACTGCAGAAAGTAAAAAATACCCCATATACCCATCATGACGAGCAGACGAGCGAGCAGAACCCAGGAGAGATCGGGATAGCGTGAGGGCTTGAAGAAGAATTTCTTGAGAATGAGGATCAGCTCAAACTTGCGGCCCCCAGTAGGTGGGAGTGGTGTTTCCTTGACGGTAAAGACGGTGTAGGCGACGAAGACGGTCTGAACGATGGCGATGAGCAAAAAAATCTGAACCATCTCATTACGATAGAGGGGAAGAGCGTCATTTTTGTTGACGATGAGACCGGCAACGACTGAGCCAGCGATGGTGCCAAGTAAGGTGAACAGACCGTTAAAACCGGCGGTGAGGCCGCGCTGCTTCTCCGGCACTTTGTCGGCGATGATGGCACTCCATGGTGAGTTGGCAAAGTTGTTGCTGAATTGCAGGAGAATAAAGAGAAGAGCGAAGAGCGAGAGCAATACCCCAGGAGAAGAGGTAAATACGGGTGCATAGGCAAAGGCAACCAGCACGATGACATTGAGAATGGTTCCGAAAATCATGAAGGGGCGACGACGGCCCATGCGGAACGTTGCGTAGTCGGAGATGGCACCGACCAGGGGGTTGACGATGACAGCGACGATGGTGCCCCAACTGACGACAAAGGCGAGGTTGAAGTCTTTTTGGGCTGGGTCGAGGAACTTGGCAACCATGCTAGGGATGACGATTGCCAGCAGAGCCTGCCAGTGAAAGTTGTTGGTGAGCCAGAAGACGTTGAGGTTGATTTGCTCGAAGAGGGAAACACGCTGTTCTTTAACGGTTTGTGGGACATGATCAACGCTAGTTGGGTGCTCGATAGTCTCCATACTGCTACCCCTTTCTTGAACGAAGGGTCATGGGATTTTTTCTCTTGTGCCTGTGAGATAGGCTTGAGGTTATTATACAGGTAGGAGAGTGTTCTGACAAGTGCAAAAGCCCGCTTGTGGCGAAACGTGATGACCGCAAGGGCGCGTGATGACCGCAAGGGCGCATGATGACCGCAAGGGTCATCACTACTATACTACGTCTTCTACCCGTCTTTCGTGTATAGTAGTGATGACCCTTGCGGTCATCATGTGGCGCGGGCATCATGTGGAGAGCGCCGCCATCATGCTTGTTTTAATTCCAGTTTTCGACGCCTACATCCTCGCCCTGGGCTTCGAGCCAGCGTTCGAGGTCCATGGCGGCCCGACAACCATCACCAGCAGCGGTGACGGCCTGACGATAGCGATGATCGGTAACGTCACCGGCAGCGAAGACGCCGGGAATGTTGGTCATGGTGTATTCGACAGGGACGATATAGCCAACTTTGTCCATATTGATGACGCCCTTGAACAACTCTGTATTTGGCTGGTGACCGATAGCGAGGAAGAGGCCCTCGGTAGGGAAGATGCTTTCTTCACCAGTTTTCAGGTTGTGCAGACGCAGACCGTTAATGGCATTATCACCAAGCACTTCGGTGACCTCGGTATCCCAGATAAAGCTGATCTTGGGGTTTTTGAAGGCTCGTTCCTGCATGATCTTGCTGGCTCGCAGGCTGTCACGTCGGTGAATGACGGTGACGGAGTTGACGTAGCGAGTCAGGAAGGTGGCTTCCTCCATAGCGGTATCGCCACCACCGATAACAGCGACGTCCTTACCCTTGAAGAAGAAGCCATCACAGGTGGCACAGGCAGTGACGCCGCGTCCATATAGTCGCTGCTCACTGGGCAACCCTAGCCATTTGGCAGTGGCACCGGTAGAGATAATGATCGAGCGTGCCAAGTATTCGCCGGAGTCGGTCGTGAGTCGGAAGGGGCGTTTACTGAAATCGATGGCCGTAACGTCTTCAGGAAGCACTTCGGTGCCAAAGCGACGGGCCTGAATTTCAAATTTCTCCATCATCTCCGGGCCAAGAATACCCTCTTCAAAGCCAGGATAGTTCTCAACGTCGCTGGTTAACATCAACTGGCCGCCAGTCTGGTAGCCCTGAAACATGAGCACAGAGAGGTTAGAGCGTGCAGCATAGATAGCGGCAGTGTAGCCTGCCGGTCCTGAGCCAATAATAATTACATCGTATTTTTTTGTCATATGAGACTCCCTCGCTTTGTCCACCTAGTTTTATACTTATCATAACACGGACAGAGGGGAATTTATTTCCGTGAAAGTAGGAGGCCATTTTTGAGTCAAGGGTGCTATATAAAAGTACCCACACGCCATGGAAAATTTTTCCAGGGTGTGGGTGACTGGCTCTGTAAAGGGAGCTGTGCAACTCTTTCTCCGATGGAACAGACTTTAACTCACGGTAACTGTTAACGTTGCTTTAGGGTTGGATTTCAAGCCATAGATATACGTTCCGGCTTTCTTATAGGAAATGGACTGAAGCTGTCCAGGTTTGAGGGTATAGATCACTGTGCCTTTCAGCGTGACAGATTGCGGGGTGGTCGTTGTGTTTTTGATGGCAATGCTGCAGGTTTGACCCACTGGACGAGTACAAGACAATGTCTTTGGACTATAGTGTGGCAGCTTGAGTGTTTGTGAGATATTGGACTGTCCAGCTGGAGTGGTAAGTCCGGCTGCATGAGCGGGAGCCGCCTGCGTCAGGTGAGTGAGGGCAAAGAAAGCCGTGACGATAATCGCCAGAACTACCACGCCACTGAGAAAAAGGGTTCGCACCGTTGCATGTCTGATCATTTTCTGATGATCCTCCTACAAAACATATTTTTTGTGTGAAAAGCTCTTGGGAGAGCTTTTCTGAATCGATAATATCAGAAGTCTCTATGAATGTCATCAAAGATAGGTATAAAGACCTATTTTCTGTGAGCCATATGAGAAAATGACTGAAATCGACGTTTAAGACATCGGGGTCTCCAGGACGTGAAACTTTGCAGAGGGCACTTCTGCATGCTATACTATGCACAACGATCTATTGTCTGCTAGGGGAGCTCGGGGCAGCCGGGCTGAGAGCACCACCGGAGTGTGTGGTGGACCCTCAACCTGATCTGGATAATGCCAGCGAAGGGAACGCGGTGATGACTGCTACTCTGCTACAACGCTTGATGCGTCACTCTCCTTTCTTCGCGTGCATGTCTGAGCTTCCTCTGCTTGCCTATTGTGGAGGTTCGTATGTCACTGGAAACCCGTTCGACGACAGCAGAGACGGCAAAACAGAGATTGAGTGAACGACTGCGTGAGCGTGTACTGCCGCTCTGGCAACGCCAACTTCAGCATCCCTTCGTAGTAGCCTTGGGCAATGGTTCTCTCCCACAAGCCAACTTCGAGTTCTACATTCGCCAGGATGCACTTTTCCTCGATGAGCTCACGAAAACCTTTGCCTATGCGACGACCAAGACGACTGACCATGAGGAAATGGAGCAGTTTGGCAAGTTTCTTTTGAACACGCTCCTGGTTGAGGCCGACCTGCATCGTCGCTATGGTGAGCAGTTCGGCCTCACGCCAGGCGAGATGGCAGCGACTCGGATGGCTCCCACCACCTATGCCTACACGCGTCATCTCCTCTCCATTGCTGCGACAGGAACGCTTCCAGAACTTCTTACCGCTATACTCCCCTGCGCCTGGATCTACGCCGAGGTTGGTCGTCACCTGGTAGGAAATACTCCTCCTTCCTCTAGCCATCCCTACGCAAACTGGCTGGCGACCTATGCCTCGCCGGACTTCGATGCTGTTGGCCTCTGGATCCGTGAGCGGCTCGATATGCGTGCAACCTCTCTCAGCCCTGAAGAGGAAGCACGTCTCCAGGAAATCTTCCTCATCAGCACACGCTACGAGTGGCTCTTCTGGGAGATGGCCTGGCATCTGGAGGAGTGGCCTGTATGATGAGTACAGATGAAAAAACGCCGCAAGAACGAAGCAGCGTTCCCCGTGCATTGACGATTGCTGGCTCTGATTCCGGAGGAGGTGCTGGCATTCAGGCCGACCTGAAAACCTTCGCGGCCTTGCAGGTCTATGGGCTCTCCGCATTGACGGCCATCACTGCTCAGAATACGCTGGGAGTACGTGCTGTCCAGGAGCTTCCCACAGAACTGATTGAGGCCCAAATAGAGGCCGTCGTGGAAGACATCGGGGCCGATGTCGCTAAGACGGGCATGCTCTCTAGTTCATCCATCATCCGAACGGTGGCCAGGTGTATCACACGGTGGAACCTGCGTGTTGTAGTGGACCCGGTTATGGTTGCCAAAGGGGGAGACCTGTTGCTGCAACCCGAGGCGATCACTACCCTTTCGACGGTTCTTTTGCCATTGGCTGAGGTGATCACGCCCAATCTGCCTGAGGCTGAGGTACTGACCGGTCGGCGCATTGAGACGCTGGATGAGATGCGCTCAGCTGCCCAAGCCATTGCGGCACTGGGTCCGCGCCACGTCGTGGTTAAAGGAGGACATCGCGCCGCCGATCCGGTGGATGTGTACTTCGATGGGCAACGCTTCGTTGAATTACATGCGGAGCGTATCCAGACACGTCATACGCATGGAACAGGATGCACCTTTTCTGCGGCCATTACGGCATTGCTAGCGCGTGGTGAGCCCGTGGATGCGGCTATTGCCGGTGCCAAGCACTATCTGACCGAAGCGATCCGCCATGCTCCTGGTATCGGCAATGGACACGGCCCGGTTGCCCATTTCTGGCAGTGGGAAGAAGGGGTGAGTGTCAACATTTTGCATGGGCCAGCAAGAGGGTAGAGGGCAGCTCTATCCCTACGGTTGGCGTGGATCTGGGCACATGGCAAGTGGAGTAGGGGTAGAGCTTGCCTCTACCCTGAGAGGCTATTTAGTTATCAAAAGAAAGAGGGACTATCATGAGTGAGAGCAAGCAGTCTACTATCATCTCATCCTTACCAGTACTCCTTGGGCGTATTCGTGCGCAACGGCCGCTTGTGCATCACATTACAAATATGGTGGTTATGAACGATACAGCCAATATCACCCTTGGCATTGGAGCCTCACCTGTCATGGCCCACGCCCTCGAAGAGGTCGAGGAGATGGTGAGGCTGGCCGGGGCACTTGTTCTCAATATCGGCACATTGACGCCTGAGCAGATCGAGGCCATGCTACGCGCCGGGAAACGCGCAAACGAGCTGGGCATCCCAATTGTACTTGACCCAGTGGGGGCAGGAGCTACGCATCTGCGCACCCAGAGTGCCTTGCGCCTGCTTCGTGAACTGAACATCAGCGTCGTCCGTGGCAATGCGTCCGAGGTGGGGACGCTGGTGGGAGTGGCTGCGGAGACCAGGGGAGTTGACTCCATTTCGCTGGCAGAAGATCGCGAGGTAGTGGCGAGCCGTGCCGCCCATATGTTTGGATGCACGGTTGCTATTACTGGGGCACGCGATGTGATTGCTGATGGTCAACGCATGGCGTGGGTCGAGAATGGTCACCCCCTTTTGGCTGCTATCACGGGCAGTGGGTGTATGGCAACGAGTTTGGTCGGAGTGTTCCTCGCAGTTGAGCCAGATGCCTGGCTTGCAGCCACAGCAGGTCTGGTGGCGATGGGAGTTGCGGGCGAAATGGCTGCTCCTAAAGCGGGTGGACCTGGTACCTTCCGTTCGCATCTGCTCGATGCAGTTGCAGCGTTAGACGAAGAGGCCATGGAACGCAGCCAGAAAGTGAGTATAGCCTGATGTCATCAATGCCTGAGTATGAAGGTCAGGAGCACAGGGTAGCTCATCCCAGGGCGCGTCTATCGCATCTGCTCCTGCATGTGTTAACTGATCGTGAGTGGTCGTGCGGACGTGACTTTCTCACGGTGGCGACGGCGGCACTCGATGGAGGAGCAACGGTCATCCAATTGCGTGACAAGACCGCCAGTACCCGTGTGCTCATCGAGGAAGGGCTGGCACTGCGCACACTGACTCGAGAACGCGGAGCACTCCTGATCGTGAATGATCGTGTCGATGTGGCGCTGGCAGTAGAGGCCGATGGAGTACATGTTGGTCAGGACGACATGCCAGCGGCCATCGCTAGACGGTTGCTCGGTCCAGAGCGCATCCTGGGGGTTTCAGCAGCTACACGGCAAGAGGCAGAGGAGGCGGTGGCAGGTGGCGCAGACTATCTGGGCGTTGGCCCCATCTACCCTTCACGAGGCAAGGCCGATGCAGGACCTGCGACAGGGGTCCAACTGCTCACTGAGCTAGCAGAGCGATACGCGATACCACTCGTAGCCATCGGAGGCCTCTCGCCAGCAAATGTGGCAGAGGTCATACGGGCTGGTGCTGTCGGTGTTGCCGTAATTACGGCAGTCGTTAACGCCCCGGATATTGTTGCCGCCACACGCCATTTGCGTATGGCTATTGAGACGGCTCATGGGGAAAGTGTAGGGCAGATAAAGTGACCTCAATGGCAGAGTTGGGTGAGTTTGGTCTAATCGCCCGTCTCACGGCTGACCTCCCTCACACGTCGGCAGTCATTGCCGGAGTTGGGGATGATGCGGCCATTCTCGATATAGGAGGGAACGATCTCCTCGTCGCTACCTGTGATGCCCAGGTGGAAGATGTTCACTTCCGGCTGCGTAACATCCATCCACACGATCTCGGACGACGCGTTCTCGCCGTGAATCTGAGTGATATTGCAGCAATGGGTGCCAGGCCCCGTTTCGCCCTGATTTCCTTGCTGCTACCGCCGACGCTCGATGTTAGCATCCTTGACGCTATCTATGCAGGGTTGCGCGAAGAAGCTGCCCAGTTCGATGTTGCGATTGTGGGTGGCAATATTGCACGGAACGAGGAGCGGCTGGTCATCGATATTACCCTGCTGGGAACAGGCATGCGAGGGCGACTATTGCAGCGCAGTCGTGCGAAGCCGGGAGACGTTCTGATGGTGACGGGTAGCCTGGGCTCAGCGGCAGCAGGACTCCTCATTTTAGAGAACAAGCATCTGGCGGCACAGATTGCGCCTGAACGCTTGGTTGACATGCTGGCAGCACAACATACGCCGACACCACGGATCGCGGCTGGCCAATGGCTTGCTGAGCATGGCATAACAACGGGGATTGATGTGAGCGATGGGCTTGCTGCCGATGTTGCTCATCTCTGTGAAGCCAGTGGGGTTGGTGCATGTATCGAAGCCGCATTGCTCCCTATTCGGCCCGAGGTTACTCTGATCGCGACGCTGGCAGGACGTGTACCACAGGATCTCGCCCTCTTTGGAGGAGAGGACTACGAACTCGTCTTTACGGTCCCTGCGGAGCGTGCTGCGACACTCACTCATGAGTTCTTTGTGGCAACAGGTGTCAGGGCGACGGCCATAGGCACGATCTGTGAAGGGTCAGCATTAACTCTTTCTTCGCAGGGGAAGGTGTCTTCATTACAGGCCACAGGGTGGAATCATCTCCGCCAAAGCTAGATGTGACAACGAGTGCGTGTGCGTGTAGGATTTTTGCAAGAATTCGCCAAGCATGGTAGGGGCGGCATTGATGACGCCAGCCCGCTTGCTGACTAGCGTCATCAATGCCGCCCCTACCATGCTTGGTGGGAAGAGACCGCCTTGCTACAGTGCAACAATCCCACTCGACCCGCGGCCAGTATAATTCTTGACAAAAGAACTTTCTTCAGTTATACTGCATTTGAGACCATTCGGTCTCAAATGCAGTGTCTTTTTTTTGAAAAGATAACAGACCAAAAGGTCTGTTAACCTATGTAAGATGAAAGGAACATTTGATGAGTGATATTGAAACAGGCCAAACGCGCACACGTAGCATTACATGGGAAGATCCCTTACCTGTTCTTGAAAGAGGCAAGGCGATGAGCGGTCTTGAGTATTTGCAAGCCCTGCAAGCGGGTGAACTGTCGCCACCACCTATAGCGGTGCTTATAGGGATGGTGCTTACGGAGGTGAGTGAAGGGCGTGTGGTTTTTATGGCAGAGCCAGCGGAGTATCACTATAATCCGCTTGGAATGGTACATGGAGGGATTGCGGCAACCTTGCTTGATTCGGCTATGGGCTGTGCCGTTCAATCTCTGCTTCCTCAGGGTGGGGGATATACGACGCTTGAACTCAAGGTGAATTACTTGCGTCCCATGACGGACAAGACGGGTACAGTGTACGCTGAAGGTAAAATTATTCATGTCGGAGGTCGTATAGCCACCGCGGAAAGTCGTTTAACGGATGCTTCAGGCAAATTATATGCACATGGGACGACAACATGTATTCTGCTGCGTCCTTAAGGAAGGGTGAGAGAAGATGAGTAAAGGTGAACAAACGCGAGAGATGATTCTGGCTCAGGCTGCTCAGCTTTTCAATCGACAGGGGTACTTTGGCTCGTCGCTTTCCGATATCATGCATGAAACGGGGTTGGAGAAGGGCGGTATCTATAATCATTTCAAAAGTAAGGAGCAGCTTGCACTCGAGGCGTTCGATTATACTCTGGCAGTGTTGCAGCGACGAATACAGCTTGGACTGGCTGGCAAGAAACATGCGGTTGACCGCTTATTGGCCCTTATGGCTTACTTTGAGGAGTTAGCCGTAGATCCGCCTGTGGCTGGCGGCTGTCCTATTCTCAATACGGCTATTGAGTCGGATGATGCACATCCTGTGTTGAGGGAGCGTGCATCTAAGGCGATGGATGACTTGCGTGCTACTATTCAACGCATTGTTAGCAGGGGTATCGAACGGCAGGAGCTTCGTGCCGATGTTGATGCAGATGTGTGTGCCACGCTCTTCATTGCCACATTAGAAGGAGCGTTGATGCTGAGCAAGCTATATGGAGATCCAGTGCATATGCGTCGTGCGGTTGAGCATTTGAAATGGTATATTGAGACGACGTTGCGCAAAGCCTGAGAGAACTTTTGGATCGGTGCATCGTACATGAAAGAGATAAAAATGTACTTTCAGTGGCTAAATGAGGAGTATGCATGAACAAGGAACATATGATCAGTGAGATATTGTGCTTGCCACCAACGGCTATTGAATATCATTTAGGCCAACAATTGGCGAAAACCTTTCATGACAAGGCACTTATCGAGGTGGACGCGGGGCTTTTTGATGTGGAGGCGTATGCGGATGTGGGAGAATGCACATTTTGTAAGAAAACAGTAATCTACAATCAAATGACGACGATGTGGAGAACGCCAGAGCCGGAAATGATGTCCTATCGTGCGGTGCCACATGTAACGCATATGGGGCGTATGATTATGCATAATCCGGGCATGGTTCAGGTGTCAGCAGCTCCTGCGGATACAGAGCAGGAGACGTTTGATAGGGCTAAGAATGCGTGGCTGGAGGTACAGTGGCAAGGGGCAACGCTAGATGTGATCGTGGTAAACCTGGGAGATCGACCAACGCACTACTGGATTATAGCGGATAGCGAGGAGGTGGCGCGTAACTTTTTTGCGGCAGTCTCTAAGTGGAATATGGAGATACGAGGTGAGGTACTGGTGTTTGATAACGGCTGCTGGCATAAGGACGTGCATCTCTATCAGGATATTAAGGGGGCCACGTTTGATAATCTGATTTTGCGTGGGAGCCTCAAAGAGGATATTCGTACTGATATTATGCAGTTCTTTGCGGCTCGCGAGACGTATGAGGAGTATGGCGTTCCGTGGAAGCGCGGTATTCTGTTTGTGGGGCCTGCTGGTAACGGCAAGACGCATACAGTAAAGGCACTGATCAACTCGATAGAGCAACCCTGCCTGTACGTGAAGAGCTTTAAGTTGTCGCATGGTGCGCCCGATGATATCAGTATTCGCCAGGTGTTCGACCGGGCGCGGAGGACGGCTCCGTGTGTGCTGGTATTAGAAGACCTGGATGCGCAGCTCACGCCCCAGAATCGCTCCTTTTTCCTGAATGAACTGGACGGTTTCGCGGCCAATATTGGGCTGGTGACGCTGGCGACGACCAATCATCCAGAGCGATTAGACCCGGCCATTCTTAATCGACCAAGTCGCTTTGATCGTAAGTATCCTTTTGATCTGCCGGAACTGGCAGAACGACAGGCATACATTGCAATGTGGAATGGCACGTTGAAACCGCAGTTACGTCTTTCGGAGGTGGGCGTAGCTAAAATCAGTGAGTTAACCGAGGAATTTTCGTTTGCATACCTGAAAGAGCTGTTCCTGTCATCAATGATGCGCTGGATCGGGAAGCAATCGGCAGAGTCTATGGATGACGTGATGACGACACAGGTGGAAGTGTTGCGTGAACAGATGAAGAGCGTGAGTACTCTTATAACTGATGAGGTTGAGGAGCCACAAGTTCAGGCGATGTGGGGACCAGCAGCGAGAATGCATATGGCGAGGTTGCATAGGGGAATGTAGGGTTTGATGCTCCTATAATATTAGTTATTGTCAGCATGGGCGTAAATAGGACGAGGGTCAGGAATGCGTCATCGTTTCACACGGTGACGCATTCCTGACCCTCGTCGTGAAACAACAAAAGCATTGCAATGCAGTCTCGACCTATGTTAAAATTTGGTGACAATAGAATATTTTAGGATGGGCGACAAGATATATGAAAGTTCGGGATGTCCTCAAGTGGTTGAAGGCCGATGGATGGTACTTAGTAGCAACCAAAGGTAGTCACCGTCAGTACGAACACCCAATCAAAAAGGGCAAAGTTACTGTTCCAGGACATCTTAATGACGAAATGCCAATAGGCACTCTAACTAGTGTTCTTCGTCAAGCAGGACTTAAGCGCTGATCGAGAGAAGGATCTAGCTCTATCCTTATGGGGATAGTAAGCATCGAAAGGGAAAAACATGGCTACATACCACTTTCTTTACATTATTGAAAAGGCAAAGCATAATTATTCTGCTTATGTTCCAGATCTTCCTGGATGTGTCACCACAGGCAAAACAATTGACGAAATAAGAAAAAATATACAAGAGGCTATAGCTTTGCATTTAGAAGGCATGATAAAGGATGGTGAGCCTATTCCTCAGCCGCAGACCCTTGCTGAATACACGGATGTCTCCGTGCTTACCTCAGTGGCTTAGCTAGAGACCCCTCTCAATATCTCCAGCACCCGCAACATATCCTGCACCACTTGTTCGAGTGGGGCAATGGGCACGTATTCCTCAACGGAATGCTCGTTGACCACTCCTGTGGAGAGGGTGAAGGCTTTGATGGAGGGGCGGAAGCCGCTGGTGTCACTGCCGATAAAGGTTGGTTTCAGGTGAAGTTGTGCGCCGCGTTGGGTGAGTACCTGCTTGTAGAGTTGGAGGAGTGGTTCGTTTTCATCAATTGCGTAGCCTGTGGAGTGGGTGGTAATCGTCATTGCGGCGGAGCCACCGTATTTTTTGGCAGTTTGCTCAAAGGCTTGTCGTATCTGTTGCAGATAGTGTTGGCGTGCTGCGGCTGGCTCGAAGCTGCGGAGCTCGCCTTCGAGGGTGAGCGTAGCGGGTACAGCGTTACGGGCAGAGCCACCGTTGATGCGACCAATAAGAAGACGGGTCTGGTCGTTGGCTAGCGAGCCGTGAGGATACTGCGTGGCACGGAATATCTCGATGGCATTGACGGTCTGAGTGAGGTCTTTGCCGGGATGACCGGTGCGCCCAGTGATAGAGATATCGAAAGCTTCGTAGGACGCTCCTTGAGAGACAACTGTGCCTGCCTCAAAAGCGTTGTCGAAGACGATGCCATCAGTGACGTTGTAGGGTGTTGGGTCAAACATGTTGGCTCCGCAGAGACCGGCTTCCTCCTGAACGGTGAAAAGAATGATAAGTGGTGGATGAGGGAGCCGTTGCTCCAGAATACGAGTGAGTATTTCGAGGATGATGGTGATACCGGCGGCATCGTCGGCTCCCAGATTGGTGGTACCATCGCTATAAAGAATGCCCTCGCGTAGTATAGGGCGATGACCAAGACCCGGCGGGACACGATCCATGTGGGCATTCAGCAGGATAGGTTTGCCTTCGCCGGGGATGGTGCAGATAAGATTTCCTGTAGCATCTACGGTGATAGGAAGGCCAAATGTGCTGAGCCGCTCCTCTAGATAGTGGCGAATCTGCTCCTCGTGACCCGATGTGCTGGGAATGCCGACGAGTTCAATGAGCGTGTTACAGAGACGATCTGAGAGCATGAGTTGGCCTCCTTGTATGTGTTTTTTCTGATTATAGCAAAAGTGAGAGCGGTTGTGTGCTTTTGCCGTTGCCCTTACGCCATTTTTTGAGCAAGTGGCGTGCAGCCTGAGATAGGCGGAGAGACGGTTGTTCTTTGTGGTGTTCCTGGGCCAATTCTTTGAGGATGTAGGCAACAATGGCATGGTCAGGTGAGGCTAGATGTGCGAGGGCATTAAGTGCGGTTTCGGCCACATATTCGTCGGGGTCGAGGAGTGCGTGGAGTAGATCGGGGATGGCCCAATTGGCTTGAAGTGTATCCAGGACGTAGGCTACACACGCACGTACTCCACTATCGTTGTCGGTATGCAGGAGGTGGAGAAACTGAGTGTGTAAGGTCTGTGGTTGATGCGCCAGCATGCTCAGTAGTTCTACGGTGCGTTGTCGTACCCAGGCAGAGGGTGACGTCAGCAACTGGATAGCAATACTGTCCTGATATATAGTCTGGCTGATCTCTTCATATGCCTTCTCATAGCCGTTTATGCGTGCTTGCAGCGTAAGATGGGCAAGGGAATCGAGCGTTGCTACCTGTATTTGCTCAGAGGATTGACGCAAAGTATACAAGAGCCAACTCACGACACGAGTACGGTGGGGTGCGCTACGCGCACCTCGGAGGTAACGTAGCCCCTCAATGGCAGCGAGTTGGGCGGGGTGTTCTTTGTTAAATAGAGTTGTGCCGAGTACGGCAGAGGCATATTTACCTCCAATAGCAGCAAGGGTGCAGGCTGCCTGACGACGTACTTCAGCTACATCAGTGCGTAGCAATGGGACGATGGTGCTAGGGAGATTGTGCTGGTGAATGGCACGGTGCATAGTCTTGCGATCCGCCATTTCTTCCAATGCCGTAAGGGTGGCTATCTGTGCCTGTGGTCTGCTAGAGGCAAGCACTGTGTATAGTGCTGGAAGGGTTGCAGGTGAGGCAACGCGACTGAGGATATGAGCGGCGTGTAAAGCAATCTCGCCATCATCATCTTGTAAGGTGGTAAGCAATAGCTGGATGAGTTTGCTACGCTGTGTTGAGCAGAGATGGAGGGGTGGGTCTGTAGCAAGGACAAAAATAGCGGCTTTGCGAGTTTCGCAAGGAATATTGGCAGCGATAAGTTGCATCAGCACTGCTAATCCAGAGCTATCATTGCTGCGCAAAAGCGCATAGGAGGCGGTGAGACGTAGTGGGAGAGGTTCTTGTTCTTGCAGGCATGTATGGAGCAGTTCCAGAGTTGTTGGTTGGAGCGCAACTTGGTCGGTGAGATGGGCGAGGGCCATAGCTGCGGCATAGCGTGTAGAGTGCCAGGGAGCTGTTAAGCCTTGGTATAGGAGAGGCTCATAGACAGTGGAAGGTTGCAGGTTGGCGGCTTCAATGATGCTTGTCCAGAGAACTGGCCCGACCGGCTGAGAGATGATAGGGTGTTGAAGCAAGGCCTCAAGTGAGAGTCCTGCGCATCGACAGAGATGAAGCAGGAGGCGGCTGCAATGTTCATATTGTACTGGCCAGTGGGGCCAAGGAGGCGAGATGATCTCTGGGTAGGTATGCAAGGTAGTGAGTACGAGAGGTAGTACTGATGATCCCTGTCGTGCCAGGTGACGAGTGGCACGTAGACGTATAGTCTGGCTGGTTTCGGGACCGAGTAAGAGAGCGAGGGCAGACAAGACGTGTTCCTGGCTCTGTTTGGGATAGGGGTGAAGCTGTGTGATATGAGTATCATCGGCAGTTGAGATTGGTGATGGCTGTTCTATGTGTATATGTTCGTTTGACATAGGTTCTTCTTTCATAAAAAAGATGTGTTCTGTTTTCGTTATACTCCCTGCTACCAAGCGTTGAAAAGTGACAGCAGGTAAAGGATATAGGTGTTTAAGGTCAAGCACCTATATCCTTTACCTGCTGTCACTTTTCATGTGTTTTGTTTATCGCTTGAACAGTTTTTTCCAGAAAGAACGTTGTGATGATGTTGGTTTGCCTTTAGATGAAGGTGACTCAAGGGGACGAGTAGGCCCTTCGGTATCTATAGTCGCTTTGTCTACAACCTGTGTTCTGGTTGTAGGGAGATTGGCAGGAGCAACTGGAGTGACTGGAGTGAGTGGCTGAGGCTGTGCTTTTCCAGAGGTGCTTGAAGGTGAGTATGTCTGTTCCTGATCAAGATAACGTGGCAGTGGCATTTGTGGACGTTTGGGAGGCTGCATGATCATCTTCTCGCGAGTTAGTTTCTGCCCATGCATAGGATGAGGGGGGGTTGAGGGAAACGGGGGTTTCAGATTGAGGGCTCGCAGGTCTTGAGCCATCAACATAGCCTGTTCATAACGTTGGTCACGATCACGGGACATGGCAACCAGGATGATTTGTTCCAAGATCGGTGAGAGGTCGGGAGCGAGCTGGCTCGGTGGCTGGAGTGGTCCACTGACGATAGCTTGAGTGAGTTTGGGCATGGAACGGCCTACAAAGGGGCGTTGACCGGTGACCATTTCATAAAGTACAACACCAAGAGCATAGATATCACTGCGATTGTCGAGTGGGTAGCCCCAGACCTGTTCAGGTGAGGCGTAATAAATACTGCCCACCAGAGTCTTGGCAACCGTGATCTTTTGATGGCCGATAGCACGAGCTAGGCCAAAATCCATGACTTTGATTTTGCCCCAACGGTCGAGCATAAGGTTTTCAGGTTTGATATCGCGATGGATGACGTTGCGTTCGCGATAGGCAGAGTCGAGGGCGTCGGCAATCTGGGCTGCGTATTCTGCGGCTAAATGTTGGGGGATGGAGCCATCCAGGTGCAGTAAGCTAGCAAGCGTGGGTCCCTGGACATATTCCATGACGAAGTAGAGCAGTCCGTTTTGTTGGCCTGCATCAAAGATTTGGACGATATTGGGATGGTTAAGGCCCGCGATAATCTGCGCTTCACGAATAAAACGCGCTACGTAAGAGGCATCTTTGGCTAAGGCACGAGACATCACTTTGACGGCGACCTCGCGCCCAAGCGCAATTTGCTTGCCACGATAGACCATCCCCATTGACCCCCGTCCAATTTCGTCTTCCAACTGATAGCCACCCAAGCATTGGCCTGCCAGTTCATTCATAAAAGGCCAACCTCTGTGTTAATCGAGATATTCTTTGAGAATGCGACTGGCCTGCGGATGGCGTAGCTTACGAATAGCCCGTTCCTCGATCTGGCGTACTCGTTCGCGTGTCACTTTCAGTTTTCTACCTACCTCTTCCAATGTATGGTCATGGTCGTCTACCAGACCAAAGCGTAGTTCGATGACCTGTCGCTCGCGCAGTGTGAGATTGCTCAAGACTTTGCGAATCTCCTCACGCAGCAGTTGTTGATCGGTGATCTCCATCGGACTGCGATTGCGTGTGTCTTCGATGATGTCGCCCAGGGTGTTTTCCTCTTCTTCGGAGAGCGGTGCATCAAGTGAAAACACTTTTTCGGCCCATACGAGCAACTCATTGACACGGTCTGCCGTCATACTCAAACGGGTACCGATCATTTCAGGAGTGGGTTCGCGGCCCAGTTCCTGGTAGAGTTGGCGTGTCATCCGTTTGACCCGCATCACCTCTTCCATGATGTAAACGGGCAAACGGACGGTACGCGTACCTTCCAGGATAGCACGAGTAATGGCTTGCTTAATCCACCATGTGGCATAGGTGGAGAAGCGGAATCCCTTCCTAAAGTCGAATTTAGTAACGGCACGGATGAGGCCAATGTTGCCCTCTCCGATAAGGTCTTCGAGGGTCAATCCCTGACCAACATATTTTTTCGCAATGCTTACAACCAGTCGCAGGTTTGCCTCGATGAGGTGATTGCGTGCGTCCTTATCTCCTAGCTCGGCTCGTTCAGCCAGAAGGACTTCACGGGCCGGTGAGAGCAAAGGAATACGTGAGATCTCGCGGAGGTAGAGACGTAAACTATCGCTTTGCGCTAGACCATTAAGGTCCGAGTCTTGTATAGTTTCGCGTTCTGTATCGGCTGGTTTATCTCGTTCTGTGTCAAACATCACTTTTCGTTCCAAAGGATTGCTCTCTTCCATTTCGCATGGATGTTGGTTCAGTTTGTCTGTGTGCAGTCATTGTATCATACAAATGTGTTATTGCAAGCAATGTTCTTATCAATTAGACAAGTTGATTATACTACTTATTTTCGGCAAGATTGCCAATATTATGAAGGATTGGCGTTTTGAACCAATTAGTGTCCGGCATGTTTGGAGATAAAGAACGCTGTTGGCGCATAGGATGAGCATTGAACGCTCTTTATCATGCAAAAACAACGTTGAGATTGTCAATCAACTGATTGACAAAGGGCATTGGGTGGTCGAGTATCTGCTCCAACAGTTTATGACGGCCTACCTGCCCGGCTCTCAGACAGCCAGCGTAAATGGGGAACCGGTTGTGCATATGGGTGTCAGCAATTTTGCACAGCCAAGCGTCACCGTTTCCAAAGGCTCGAAGCTTATGCTGATTGATGATGGTTCATTTCCCCACATCCTACGAAACGGTGTGTGGAAGAACAATACGCCATATCCGGCGACAGAAACGGGTGCCCCTTCCGTTCATGATGTGCAAGTGAACGGTAATTCCATCGAAATCGGGCCGTTCAACACGGCGGGGACCTTTCACATCTACTGCACGATTCATCCTGGCATGAATCTGACCGTGATCGTGCAATAATAGAGGGATTTGGTGATCTGGGAAGAGACTTGATTTCCTTCTGTTGACCTCTATGGTAATATTTTCCCTGACATAGCCAAATTTTACTCGTCAGGGAAGGCAGGCAATGTATTGTGATGTCTGAGGAAAAGACTAGTCAGGTAGCAGATGGGTACCAGCAAGCGGCACCCTTAGCGATTACGGATTTAGCGCAGTCGCTTAGTAAAGAATTGGGCTTGCAGAGTGGGCAGATCGCACGCACTATTGCGTTGCTAGATGAAGGTAATACCATTCCTTTTGTGGCCCGCTATCGTAAGGAAGTCACGGGCAGTCTAGATGAGGTGCAGATTCAGGCCATTGCTGACCGCGCTTTAGCTTTGCGTACACTGGATGAGCGCAAGCAGGATGTACAGCGTTTGATTGATGGGCAGGGCAAACTGACGCCGGAACTGGCGAACGCGATTGCCAGTGCGACTACGCTGCAAGCAGTTGAAGACCTCTACTTGCCATATCGACCCAAGCGTAAAACCCGTGCCAGCGGTGCTCGTGAAAAGGGGCTGGCTCCCCTGGCTGAGATCATTTTGCAACAGCCTGAGCTGGTCGGTGATGCGGCCACGCTACTCGAAGAACAGGCACTACCCTTCTTAAACACGGAAAAGGGCGTCGATACAAGTTTGGAAGCCTATGCAGGCGCACGCGATATCGTAGCTGAAGTGATTGCTGAAGATGCCCAGGTACGCGGCAGCGTGCGTACCTCGTTTTTCAAGCGTTCGACCTTTAGCGCGAAGGTAGCTGATCCTGAGAAGATTGCCGAGAAAGATCCCAATGGCGTCTATCAACTCTATTACGATTTTAACGAAAGTGTTACAAAGCTGGTCCCTCATCGTGTGCTGGCCCTGAACCGTGCCGAGCGGGAAGAGGTATTGCGGGTGAGCGTTGCGTTACCATACGAACAGGCACAGCCGGATATTACGCACTATTATCCGGTTAAGGCTACCTCACCCTTTGCTGAACACCTGACCGAGGCGATGGAGGATGGCTATAAACGGCTTCTAGCACCTGCCATGGAGCGCGAGGTACGGGCGGAATTGACACGACAGGCTGAGGAACACGCCATCACTATTTTTGCTGCCAATCTACGCAATTTATTGTTGCAGCCACCCCTGCGTGGAAAGAAAGTCTTGGGCATCGATCCCGGCTATCGTACTGGCTGTAAACTCACGATTGTGGATGAGACTGGCAAGTATATCGAGTCAGATACGCTGTACTTGTATCAGTCAGAAAAGGCTCAACAGATGCTGCGTAAACTGTTGGCACAGCATCATATTGCTGTCATTGCTATCGGCAATGGTACGGCTTCACGTGAGACGGAGCAGTTGGTGGCTGCGCTGCTGCGAGAAATGGAGCAGGAGACAGGCAAGAGCGGGCAGATTGGCTATGTGATTGTGAATGAGGCGGGAGCGTCGGTCTATTCGGCCTCGGAAATGGCACGGCAGGAATTTCCCACATTAGATGCGACTCAGCGTGGCACGATCTCAATTGCCCGGCGTTTGCAAGACCCCTTGGCCGAACTGGTCAAGATCGATCCCAAGGCGGTTGGTGTAGGCTTGTATCAGCATGATGTCGATCAGAAAGCCTTGGCCGATGCGCTTGAGCGGGTTGTGGTATCGTGTGTCAACTTTGCGGGCGTTGAGGTCAATTCAGCTTCGGCGGCTCTGCTTAAGCATGTGTCGGGTATCAATAGCCGCGTTGCTAATGCGATTGTCAAATATCGCGAGGAGCATGGGCCGTTTCACTCACGTGAAGAGCTGCACAAGGTCACTGGGCTGGGGCCAGCGACATTCGTGCAGGCGGCAGGTTTCCTCAAAGTGGTAAAAGGCGTTGAGCCTCTGGACAATACCTTTATTCACCCAGAGAGCTATGCCTCAGCGCGTGCTTTGTTGGAGATGTTGCCGAAGAGCGACAATGGGCTATCCGGCAAGCCTGCTGAACGCATCGCACAGTTTCGCCAGTTAGTGAAGCTACAGAACAGCCTTGGGCGTAGCAAGCAGAGCAAGCGATCTGTTGGCAGTGGGAATAGCGAACAGGAGGTCTGGGCAGAGCTTGCTAAAAAGATCGGTGTAGGTCTGCCAACGCTGAATGACATTCTGGAGAATCTGGAAAAGCCTGGACTTGATCCGCGTGATGCCCTGCCTGCTCCCATTCTGCGCCATGATGTACTGAAAATGGAAGATTTGCAAGCGGGCATGATTTTGCAAGGGACGGTACGCAACGTCGTGGACTTTGGAGCCTTTGTGGATATTGGTGTCAAGCAGGATGGCCTGGTGCATATTTCCGAGATGGCCGACCGTTTTGTGAAAGATCCACTTGCTGTGGTCGCGGTTGGCCAGGTAGTACAGGTACGTGTGCTAAAGGTTGATATGCAACGCGGTAGGGTGCAGTTGAGTATGCGAGGGATACAATAGCAGGAGAAAGAACAGCCCGTATTTTGCGTGTGCTTTGGCAAAGCACACGCAAAATACGGGCTGTTCTTGTATAAGATATACTTTATCCATGGCAATTGGGACAACACACTTTTTCTTACGTTCAAAAATAACCCTTCCGGCGATCCGTTCTGATCTGGTTCCCCGGCAACGCCTGTTGGCACAGATGCAGATAGGGATGCAGCATGGCCTGACGCTGGTTGGGGCTCCGGCAGGATTTGGCAAGACCACGCTGGTGAGTACATGGGCGCAGCAATGTGGCTATCCCGTGAGTTGGGTCTCTTTGGATATCAATGACAACGACCCTGTGGTGTTCTGGATATATGTGGTCACGGCATTGCAAGAAATGCATCCAGAAATTGGCAAGACGGCGTTGGCGTTGTTGCAATCGCCCCAACCCACGTCGCTTGAACGTATTCTTACGGTGTTACTCAATGAGTTGAGCACACACATGGAAGAAGCTCACGGATATCTGTTGGAAGGGCATGCACAGAGCCACATGGCGAACAACTTGATCAGCGTTCTGCTTGCCACTATTTTGCTCACAGATATTGAAGTGATGCAGGGGCGGTTGCAAGATGCGGCTCATGTCTATCAGGAAGTACTACAGCAGGCTGGATCATGGCCATTGTGGCAGGTGGTCGAGGCGCATATAGCCCTGGGCAGCCTCTTCCTTGAGTGGAATCAACTGGATGATGCTGCTCAACACTTACGACAAGCGATTGCACTTGGTAAGGAGACGTTGCGAGAGATCTATCTGGCTCCAGGCTATATCATTCTTGCTCAGGTCATGCAGGCGCGGCGTGAGTATGAGCAGGCACAGGAACTGCTTGCCAGAGCAATAGAGATGGCTCAGAAGCTCGGTCATGATCGTGCTCGCCGTTGGGCAATGGCTGAGCAGGCGCGGATGGCGTTGGCTCAGGAGAATTGGTCAGCAATTGACCAATGGATAAGCACAGTAGGCATCACTTTGGCTGCTGAGCCGTCATATGAGCGTGAAGTTGAATACCTGATGCTAGCACGAGTCGGTATCGCCCAACAACACTCTTCAGAAGTATTGCCGTTACTTGAGCATATGTTAGGGAAAGATGAAGAGGCCGAGCGTGTCCACAATGTGATTGCCATTCTAGTGTTACAAGCAAAGGCATATGGACAGGCAAAGCGCATAATAGAGGCAATAAAGACCCTGGAACGGGCAGTGACGTTAGCGGAACCAGCAGGCTATGTCCGTGTTTTTGTAAATGAGGGACCGTCGCTACAAGCTTTGCTGGCCAAGATGTTGAGTGCCAAAGAGAATGCTCCTCAAGCAGGATATATTACACAACTATTGACAACGTTTCCTGAGTCCCTGAGCGCACAAAGAACTGAAAAGGTAGCGACTAAACCTATCACTACCCCTGTTGAGGTATTGCTAGAACCACTCAGTGGACGCGAGCAGGAGGTACTAGAACTGTTAGCCGCAGGTATGGCGAATCAAGAGATTGCAGAACGGCTGGTTGTGACGGTGGGAAAAGTAAAGACGCATATCAAGAGTATCTATGGCAAGTTGGGTGTGCATAGGCGCACGCAGGCGATTGTGCGTGCAAGAGAATTGGGTTTGTTGTAAGGAAGTTGCTTATGGAGACAAGAGAGACATATCACATTCAAAGAGGGAGATGGCGGAGAAAACGAGAATGGAAGCGTGACCGCGTAGTGATACAACTGATACAACTGATACAAGTGATACAACTGTCCCAATCTCGCAAGCGTCAAAACCAGAAACCATCGTTCGCCGCCAGCTAGTCAAAGAGCATGCTGTTGATAACAGATAGCAGAGCGATCAAGATAATGATGGTGACAACGTGAGAGATGTCTTTGTCATTGATACACCGCACAATACGGAAACACTGCCGCAAAATCTCTTGAGCCAGCAAGGGCTACATTACGGCTCAGATTTGTCACTACCAGCACATCATAACCTCGTAGGGCCGGAAAACGTCTCACACGGTATGTAACGTCCTGGTTATCCAGTGTATGCAGCAGGAGCGGGTATGTATCGCTATGGGGTACAAACGTGAGCATAGCAGGGTGATCAGCATGAAGTACGGCCTGTGTATAGGTGGGTAACCGTCCAAAGCCTTGCTGATAGATGATTGGATGTGGATCGGCCAGGATAATACCATCATTGGTCTTAAAGACAATTGGGTTGGCGAGCCAGGAATCGGCCCAACCATAGTGGACATGTTCCTGTTGTAAATAGGTAATAATGCTATCGTTACTGGCAGGTGCGATGAGACATGATGGCGATTGGAAGGTGACATCTGGATCGCTCAGGCCAAAGGTAGCTATTTGCGCTCCCGCGTATAAAAGTAGGATGGCAAACAATACACCCTGTATGATCAAGTGTACAATCGCGTAGGGGCGGGGGTGGTGTGGATGGGTGGCGGGGGCCCTTGTGGCCGCCCGTTGGGTGGGGTGTGGCAAGTGTGTTGAGTGGTGATCATGGCTACGTCGGGTCGCCACAAGGGTAGATTTTTTCAACCAGAAGAGAAACCATTTCCCCCCCAACGGGCGGCCACAAGGGCCCCCGCTCCACATCCGCTCCACCCCCGCCCCTACGCGATGGCCGTTCTCAAAAAGAAGCGTGAAGACTGTGGCCAGAAAGAAGGGGAGTGCCAGCATCAAGGGAGTGGCATAACGTCCTGCGAGATCATGCTGCTGTGAAATAAGGCCGGATGATGTAATAGTCGAAGTACAGAAGGTGAAGGCGGTACAGATGGCAAAAAGCAAGGGTAGGGAGATAAGCTGACGTATACGTACAAGCTGAGGATGGTGCCAGAACAGGGAAAGCACAACTAAGAATAGTGTCATCGCAAGACAGATCAACCCTACCACCAGAGTAAAGATATGGATCGTGACAAGGGTGGCACTTTCGGTAGGTAGTGAGCCACTAATGACATGTGGAGCAACCGTGCTTTGATAGAGAGCGATTTGAGCACGTATTAATTCCAGACGGCTATGATAATGATTTCTTATAGCCACGTCTAAGAGCTTAAGATCGCCGAGTTGCTGCACATAAGCAATATTGGCCCAGTGGTTGTGCAGGCCCCAGTACAGGGCCGGGGCGGCTCCAATCATGCTGGCTGGTAGGGCTACGACCACTAGAATGCATTGGCGCAAGAACGTGGAAGCTGTGCGTGGAGCCTGACCCCCACAAGGGGCAATACATTTCCATGAAGGGCAAGTCAAGGTAGTAGGGACGCGATAAATCGAGTCCCTGCGCTGGGGCGCGGCTCCCCAAGGTCGGATGGAGCCCCTCAGGTGGCCCCACCCCGCCCCAGGGACGCCATAAATCGAGTCCCTACAAATGATGGAGAGTGTCTTTGAAATGTAGTGACCCCCCTTGTGGGGGTCAGGCTCCACTACCTGTACCCGCTGTAAAAATTTAAAACACATCTTACGCTGTACAAGCTCTCTAAGACAAAACACTACGATCCAGATGGCCGTTGCCAGGACGGCAGAGACCAACAATGGGTTGACCCAGGAGCCCAGACCCACAATAAAGCCAATGCCAGCCCAACGTAAGGCGAGTTCTTTGGAAGATGCTCCTACGTGCCAGCGTCGTGTTAATTGCAGGGCTGAGAGTAGTAGCAAGAGCATCAACACAAACGTCTCAATATAGCCGCCCAGTGTGCGTAGCTCCAGGACTGTATCATAGAGTGGTGGTACAGTGGCAAAAAGTGCTGCCAGGATCTGAAATAGCTGCCGGGCAAGCGGGCGTAATTGCGCTGTTTCTGCTAATGCTCCTGCCAGTCGCCATGTCAGATAGACTACCAAGAGTGAAAGAAGGGTAGGTTCGGCTCGCAGCATCCATACCGACGCTCCGCCGAGAGCAAACAGTACTGCCATCACATAGGCTTCCAGACTTCCCATGTATGCCTGTCCGTAAAAATAGATCGGATGCTCACCACGCAGAATATGTTCAGCCTGAATCCCTACCATAGCCTCATCCCCATCTATCAGCCCATGCGTATGATAGATCAACCAGATACGTATGAGCGGGGCGAGCAGTAAGCAGAGCCAGAGGGGGGAACGTAGCATGATATACCATGACCGGGAGAGCTTCGCTTGCCTGGAAGCTAGGAATACCCGTTCTTTTGCTATTGCTGCGATGTTTTTCTCCTCAACACTCATAACTGTTATTAAGTGCTAACATTTCCTTTTCCAAAATTATTTGTTCGTAGGATACAACGAAAGACCTTGGTAGACAAGAAAAGGTAGGATAATTGGGGAGAAGAGATGGAAAAGGGCTTCAGGGCTCTAGTTTATGCTAGAGCCCTGAAGCCCTTTTCCATCTCTTTCCTTTGCGCTGATATAAAATGAGCTCTCTATTAATAGACCTTATTGTCCGGGTGGGAATGAGGAATCAGGGTACTGATCAACATTCGGTGTCAAAATTGTTCCAGGGAGTACAGGTAGGGCAGGATGGGTCAGTGTCCCAATATTCGGTCCGGCGTAGGTTGTTGGTGCAAATGGATCGGGCCATGATGAAGTGCCATTCGAAAAGACAACGTAGAAGGTGTGCTTTCCAACTGGCAAGGTTGTACTGTATTGAAACAATGCACCTGTGCTGTACGATCCAGAGATATACTGCATCGTGTGGGCAACCTTATCAATAAAGAGCAGTGAACTCACCGGAGCATGCTGCTGCCACTCTGAGTAGGTTGTCGAGAAAGTGAAAAGAGTTGTACTTGTTCCACTTGTTGGGGATACAGAGGTATTCGAGACCAGGACAGGTGTGTTGATGATGTTCCAAATTTCATCGTCCCACTGACCAGAACCATCGTCGAATAGGTAGCGGTAATACAAATCGCCTGGGGTGTTTTCAACCTCTGAATAGGTGAATGTAACCCCTTTACTATAATTCGTGCCATTTCCCGTCATAGTGTGCCTCACACCACCAATATCGACCTCTGCCTGCGTTGGTGGCGTATTTGTCGGCGAAGTGTATTTTGTAGAGAAGGTCACAAGTGTTCCTGCCAGGGATTTGATTGGTATGGTAGACGTAGTCAAACCAAACGAGTGTACGATTGGCCCTGGAAATGCTACCCCATTGTCTGGTATGGTCGTCGTATTGGTGCCATCCGAGAAGGTGAATGTGTATGAGTGCTTACCAACCGGCAACTGTGTTGTGTATTGGTATAACTTGCCACCACGAACTGCTCCTTTGTTCGTCATAGCATACGCTACGCCATCAATGTTGATGTCAAATTGCGTCGCCGAAGCTGAACTTGTATAGACGACAGAATAGGTAAAAGATGTGCTTGCGCTGCCATCTGTAGGCTGAAGGCTGACCGGGGCATTACCAATGCCAACACTGAGCATGGTTGAATACTTTATTATTGGTTCAATGAGCGGTGGATTTGGTGCTTCCCCGAAATCAAAGTAATCCATCAAGTCGCCAATGCGAGAATCTGCATCGCGTGTTCCCATGTTGCCCAGATTCCAGTTCTCTTCAATGAACTTATCCAGGGATGCAAATTCCCCTAAATTGTGACCAATATATCCAGGCTTTGCATATGGTGAGATCACGATTAAAGGTACTCGTGGCCCTAACCCTTCACCGTCAAGCACTGGCGGTGCAACATGGTCATAAAACCCTCCCCAATCATCCCAAGTGATAAAAATGGCTGTTGAATTCCAATATGCTGATTGCATGATGGCATTAATTTGTGTTGCTACCCAGTTTTCGCCTGCTTCCCAAAATGCTGGGGGATGGTCTGACAAGGTTACTGAACCTGGGGTGACCCAGGAAACGGCTGCGAGCTTACCAGCGTTCAGATTTGGTATTAACCCATTGCTGTTGTGTGTATCGTTGGCGTTCCGGTACTCATCCTGAATATTTCTCACTCCATCCCAGGAGCTATAAGAACTGTAAGCCTTCCATGATAGACCCGCGTTATCAAGCAAACGTGGCATGCTTAACATGCTATAACACGGAAATGCCCAATCCTGCGAGCTATCCAGGTTGCGTGAGTACACAATGTTGTTTGCTCCACTAGAACAGCCAGCAACATCGGTCGTATCGTCAACACCACCAGTTTGCCCGGCAATCAGCGAAACATGGTTCGGCTTAGAGTTGCTTGCATCTGATGTAAAGAAGTTATCTCCAAGTCCAAAGTGTGTTGCGTAGTCCCAATAGGTTGGAATGTCGCTTTGCTCATACTGGACAAACGACCTTGCCGGGAACTCGTCCATGTTGCCGCCATCGATGGCAGCAAGCACAGCGGGTCCTTGATGGTTGTAATCAAATTGGAGTGGATTTGAGGCGCGAGGAAGGGTGATACCATTTGCATTAGGAAATGTGCCGAACATGTTGTCAAATGTATGGTTTTCCATCATGAAGATCACCACATGACTAATGGGCGTTGTAGGAGTTCCTGCTTTCTGTCCGTGAACACGCAGCGATGACCACGTACCCACTACCGTAAGCAACAACACCCCAATACCAGCTATTCGGGCTAAACGCGCACCGCGCAATTGATTGCTGAGCATGTCTTGTCTCCTTATAGATAGATTGGCTTCATTATGCAAGAGCCCTCTAACTTAGACAAGTGCAAAAGCTTTCAAGTCGGTTGATTTCTGGTTATAACTTCGCATAAAGAGTAAAGATTTCTCATTGTGGCATATCTACCTTTGGGGATAAAGCTACTGTGGAACGAATAGTTGCCATCGTGAACAGATGTGGTTGGTTGCAGACTCGCATCCCTGCAATATTGACAGTCATTCCTCATCATTCTACAATAGGAGAAAGCTTCTATATTGCTAGAACATACATGAGGATGGAATAAGAAAAAATTATGCCACGTTGCCCTAACCCGCGCTGTCGAGCTGACTACCTACCTGGAACGACGCAATGTACAAACCCTTCTTGCCAGTGTATTCTGCCTGGTGCTGTGGTAGCGGGTCGCTACCGTGTCGAAACATTGATTGGTTTGGGGGGAATGGGGGCAGTGTATGGCGTCAATGACACCTTCGAAATGCAACAGGTAGCCCTCAAGGTCATTATTTCGGTGGCCAAGAACAATATGGATATGCCCACTGCGATAGAACGCTTCCGGCGTGAGGCCCGCTATGCACATCAACTGCACCATAAAAATATTGTGCCGATCCTTAACTTTGGTCAGGATGGTAGCCTTCTTTATCTTGTGATGCCACTGATCACCGGTGGCACCCTCAAATCGCTGCTTAAGGCTGAGAAGCCATTGCCTGTTCCTTTAGCCCAACGTTACCTCAATGATCTGGCTGAAGCTCTCAGTGCTGTACATGCTCATCCTCAACAGATCGTCCATCGTGACATTAAGCCCTCCAATCTGCTCGTTCATCAGGATGATGGACGTCTCGTTCTGGCCGACTTTGGCATTGCTCGTGCTATGCAAAAAGAGCAACCTCTGACGCAACGGGGTTGGGGCGTCGGTACGGAGCATTATGTTGCTCCTGAACAAGAGCATGGGAAGGCCGAGCCTGCTAGCGACATTTATTCTATGGGTGTTGTCGCCTATCAACTCTTCACCGGTCTGCTACCCTTTCAAGCTTTAGTGCGTAACGTGGGTGCTGAAGTACCGCCGCCCAGTAAACTCAATCCAGAGGTGCCATCTGCCGTAGACGCTGTTATTGAACGTGCTATGGAGCTTGAACCTGCTAAACGCTATCCTTCGGCTAAAGAATTTGCCGAGGCTCTGAATGCTGCACTGACCTCGCCGCCGATTACTGATATACCCACAGTCCTTGTCTCAACAGGCAATGCGAACGTGATTGTACGCACCGTCATTCCAGAGAATCCTTGCGGGAAGTGCGGGCAAGAGAATCGCGCTACCTCACGCTTCTGCCGTCGCTGCGGACATAGCCTGCAAGATACCTCGCATTTGGTAACAGACGTCTGTCAGGTTGGTTATGTCAGTGATGTGGGACGTCGCTATGCTGCCGAGGAGAACGAAGATATGTTACTCATCGTGCAAGGTTTATGTGTCAAGCTTACTCCTCCTCCGCACCCCTTTGGTCTCTTCCAGGTTCCCTCTAGCGATCAACAAGCCTCATCTCCTTCCCGACCGTTACCCCCTCCTGATACCATCTTGGAACCGTGGTTAGGCAATGCGGTGCGTCAGGCTAATCAAGTGATCTATCATTGTAACGCTGATTACGAAGCCTTCATGGCGAGCACGTTGACGGTAGCTCTGCTGTACAAACATCGCCTCTATGTGGCCAGTGTAGGTGACAGTCGTGCCTATCACTATAATCCCGCTCAGGGTTTACAGCGCATTACCACAGATCATACTCTGGCTGCTAATCTGGTTGAGGTCAACCTTCTGCAACCTGATGAGGTATACAATAGCCCCAAACGCCATCGGCATTATCGCTACCTTGGTCAAGATAGCTTTATAGCGGTGGATCTTTTCCAACGCGACGTGGCCGTGAACGATCTGATTCTCCTTTGCACAGATGGCCTCTGGCACATGGTCCGCGATGAGAAGCTGACCGAACTCCTTGTTCAAGGACAAAGTGGCGATCCTCAGAAGTTAGCTCGTACTCTGGTGGATACCGCCAATCTGTCCGGTGGCGAAGGGAATGTGAGTGCTATTGTGATCAAGGTGCAGTAACAATGCCTCTATTCTGCAATCAAATGCCAGCAACGCAATACCTCAGCCACGCTCCAGGCTTGTGCAAAGCAGCCTCCAGGGGTAAAAGGTGGCTCCGGCTCCGTCACCTCGCTCAGCGTTCCCAGGCAGGCGCTCCAGAGATGCTCGATGAACGGCTCTAAGAGAGTACGCCGTGCTTGGCGGTCGTTATGCACGCGCCAATGCACGTCGATATACGCGCCTATCAGCCATAGCCAGACCGCTCCTTGATGATAGGCTGCGTCACGCTCCTCACGTTTACCATTGAAATGCTTCTGGTAGTGCGGGTCGTCGGGACTCAAGGAGCGTAAGCCTATCGGCGTCAAGAGGTGCTTGGTCACTTGCTGTAACATGCTGCTCAAATGCTCCTCAGAGAGGAGATCGCGGGTCAGCGACCCTGCCAGGAGTTGGTTGGGGCGCAACGATGCATCATTCTGGCCTGGTACTCCATCCACATCGACCACATCATATAAATACCCTCCGTCTTTGTACCAGAAGCGCGAAGCAAAGTTCTGACGCACTTGTGTTCGCAGTTGACTATACTGTGTCGCATCTATCGAGAGGCGCACGGCCCAGCTTTCAATGGCTGTGAGCGCACGATACCAGAGGGCGTTGACCTCAACCGCTTTGCCATGTCGCGGCGTGATAACCCGATCATCAACTTTGGCATCCATCCATGTCAACTGCAGGCCGGGCACACCCTGATGCAATAATCCATCGCGAGTATCGACGCCGATGTTGTAGCTTGTGCCACGTACGTGCCATGCAATGATATCGCTCATGGTAGGGTAAAGTTCTTTCAACAGCGTCCAGTCTCCGGTGACTGCTAGGTACGAATCAAGGGCGTGAAACATCCACAGTGTGGCATCCGCTGTATTGTATTCAGGAGCTTCGCCGTGATCGGGAAAACGGTTAGGTATCAAACCGTTTTGTGTAAAGGAAGCAAACGCTTTT
>WNGG01002609.1_pt1 | contig 29369 bp, 30 predicted proteins | sample 5400661 | NCBI WGS metagenome assembly WNGG01 (sample SAMN13153372, study PRJNA577476) | soil metagenome | isolation source: 100 cm soil or saprolite under Garry oak tree replicate 1 | place: USA:California | collected 2016-06-15
TCGTTGTACACCTCAATAATGATGTCCTTGCGGAAATCCTTGAGCGAGTTTTCTTGTCCCAGGTTGTTTTGAAAGTGCCAGACTTTTGAGGCCCAGTCCTCAAACTCGGTGTCGTGTGTCACACCGCGCTCAAGCGTGATTGCATCATACTCGGTGCGACCGGGGGACTTGCGGCTGCTACTCGGATCACCACCATCACGGTGTTTGACCACTTCAGTAGTGCGCTTCAACATACCCACCTTGCTGACGCCAGCAACATACTTGCCGTCCCACTTGACGCGGAACTTAAAGTTCTTGTATGGGTCAAAGCGTTGTGCGTTAACAGTAAACTGTGCCATAAAAAAGCCCCCTTAGACCAGTATCTGACCAGCGATCTGCTGGAGCGAGATGATGACAAATTCCGCAGGTTTGAGCGGTGCGAAGCCAACAACGATATTCACAATGCCCAGGTCAATATCATTCTGTGTCGTCGTCTCCTTGTCGCATTTGACAAAGTAAGCATCACGTGGCGTCTGACCTTGGAACGCACCCTTAACGAATAAGTTATGCATAAACGCGCCCACATTCAAGCGAATCTGTGCCCACAGGGGCTCAGCGTTCGGCTCAAACACCACCCACTGCAACCCACGATAAAGACTCTCCTCAATATAAAGGGCAGTGCGCCGCACCGGAATATATTTCCACTCTGAGGCAAGTCGATCATCACCCTGCAAGGTACGAGCACCCCAGGCGACAGTACCAGAGGCAGGGAAGGTACGCAAACAGTTGATTGCAAGTGGGTTGAGCCGTCCATTTTCATTATCAGTCAAGGGAACGCTCACGCCGGCGATGCCCACAATGCTTGCCTCAAGCCCAGCTGGAGCCTTCCAGACACCGCGCTGTGTATCGGTACGGGCGAAGATGCCCGCCATTGCGCCAGATGGAGTAAATGTTTCTATACGACCATCATTGAGAACATCCGCTTTTTGGATGCGTGGGAAGTGCAACACAACGTTCTTCGCGAGGCTGCTACCTCCAATAGCAGAGATGATATTGGGCAAACCCGCGATGGCTGTAGCTGGACTTGTCCAATCGCTAGGTGCATCAATGAGTAACATAGCGCGTCGACGCTGACAATATTCTGCTAGTGGCGAGAGGAGTGCCGCAGTAGTATCAATATCTCCACCATCGTTATCAAGGTTTTTATACGGTGGCACACAAAGAATATTGAACAAATCAACCTTTTCTAGTTGGAAGACGCCTTCCTTATTCACTTCACCGTCTGTGGGTAGGAACGTTGAGACTTTGAGTGGAAGTGGGGGGCCACCGGTCGCTGCTGTGTGGCCTGAAGGAGTGTTGAGCGTTGTCACTGCATTGTTGACAGCCGTTTGTGCTGTGTTAACGGCTGTCTGTGCAGCAGTAATAGCGGCAGGGTCCTGTGGGCTCGCTTGCTGTGCTGCTGTGAGCGCATCTTGTGCCGTTTTGAGATTTGTCTGCGCGGTCACGACAGGAGCCAGGGCAGTAGTGAACGCTGTTGCAATGTCCGAAGAGGGAAGTGGGTTGCTATCGTCCCAGCGCAGAAGCTGAGATTGTGCTTTGAGTACTTTGTCGATGCGTCTTGGACCATCGATGGTTAAGGTACGAAATTGCTCTGTACGTACGACAATCCCTTTCACCTTTTCCTGAATCAGGAGATTGAAGGCATTAGCGGGAGCATCAGAGGCAACATTGTTATCAATGGTCAATTTTAGATTGTTGCCCCACACGCCAGGGGAAGCCGCTTGTACATGAAGACCCGCTATTGTTTGCTTCCAAGTTGCTGCAATCTTCGTGTTATCATCCTTTGTATCATTGAAGAGACGCACAATCACTGCCTGACTTCCACCATTCAGATAGAAGTCTTGGACCGCATAGCTCATCGGGTGAAGGACATCTAGCCCCCCAAAATTGCGCTCAAAATCGGCATAGCTGGTGATAATGGTAGGCTCATCTACTGCACCACGAGGCGCACTCCCGATAAACGCGGTGATTGAGGTGGCAACGCCTGTAATAGTGCGCACGCCACTGGGGATTTCCTGTACATAGACGCCAGGATAAGTTGGATTGACTGGCATGAGAGATGTCCTCCGTTCAAAACGTCAATCTCCGTTGTCGCTTTTTAATACACAATCTTTGATGAAGGCTCGCAGGTTCGATCCCCCTTGCACGTAGGCTTCTCGGCCACTGGGCATGTGACGTATCAAGCAGCGCTCTACCGCTGTATCCTTATCTCGTGAAATACGCAGAAGAAAGCTGCCGTCGCTCAACTGTACTTCTTCACTTGTATCAACTCGCACCACCTTCAACTGCGTCGTGTTCGTCAGTGGATCATGCCAGAACCAGACAATGATGGAGAATGTGTCACTGCTGCTCATTGCCTGGTTGCCCGGATGTTGTGGTAGAGCATTTGAACAAGAGGTACCATTTCCGTGCCTTTCCGTGTTTCGCGGATACCTACACCTTCTCAGTGGAGCTTAGCATAAGAGGCTCTATTTCCGCTCTATTTCCGCTCTATTTTCTTTTCACTCACCAGGAAATTTCTCGCCAGGGGAAAGATCAGCGGAGTTCAGGATGGCCTGTAATACACTCATCGTTTCAGGCATAGGTGCTACACCTAATTCTTTGGACAGGATGCGTTCGCAGCGATAATATTGTTGTAGTGTCTCAGACCGCCGCCCCTGGGCTACGTATATACTCATGAGTTGCCGGTGTGCCGCCTCGTCACAGCGATCCTCCCTGAGAATAGCGTTGGTCCACTTCACGGCATCCTCATACTGCCGCATCTCCTGATAGTATTCGGCAAGTGTACGACACATGGCACAATAGATGTCTTTCAGGTATTCCCGCCGCGTGAACGACCAATCGGCATACATATCCTCGACTAAAAATGGTCCGCTACACAAGTTGCAGGCTCTTTCATAGAGTGCCATTGACTCACTTCCGCTGGCCTGTCGACCAGCTTGCCACAAGAACAGAAACTCTTCTACATCAGTTTGGACCGCCACTGATGAATTAAACTGGTAGAACCCATCTTTATAGAGAATATATCCTTCACGCGGCCTGCAGTGGCAATCACCATTGAGCGACCGGCGCGCTGAGCTGACTGCTACCTGTAACTTGCGGCGGGCTATTTCTGGCGTATCTTGAGGCCACAATGCATCCATAAGCCTATCCACAGATGCACGATATCCTACCTGCGCTACCAGGTAGCGTATAATTGCTTGTCCACTGCGACTATGACAAAGCATGATTGGTTGATCAAACCGCTTGACCTCAAAGTGCCCAAAGCAGGTAATGTACAGGTTAGGGAGAGAGTCACCCGCATTATGGAGAAATTCTGGCGTTGAGGGCTTAGCAATGCTGAAATTCGAGTGTTTATGATCATCTGATAATAGATGGAGATGCGCTTGTGGCTGTTGTAACTGATTATTAGGGAGTTGAGACGGCTGAGGCTGTAGATGAGATTGTGCTACTTGATTGGCCATCTCACCCAAAGCTGGTAGCAGCTTTTCAATAGCAACCAAACAGGTTTGGCGTTCACTATCGGCCTCAGCAAAGCGTTTACTCGCTGCATGAAGCGATAGCTGCGCTTGCCAGTAACTGGTGTGACTTTGTAAAAATGCATCGATCTCGACGGCCAGGTGCATCTGATCAGGGGTAAGTCGTTCGCGAGCTAACACAAAAAAGGCTGCTCCTTCGACATAGGATCCCTGACGAGTACAGTCTATCCCTCGCTCAAGCAAGTAGGCGAGGGAGAAAGACTCTGAAGCAACCCTGAGGGTCACTTGATTAGATGAAAGTGATGATTCCAAACATCTCTCCAAGATAACTGTTAAGCTTGGAAGTTGGTTACAGTGCCATCATTAAATACGCTCAAAAAATATCTAGTCAGCCTGATACATCAATGTGTTCCTTGGGATGTATAATAAGCAAAGGCTACATATCAGCCATCACATCAAAAACGTTCTCACAGCTATTTTTTGGAGGATGAGATAGTACGTTGATCTCGTTAGCCAATTTACTATTTTACATTCAATTGATGATTCTCTAATGCCTCCACAATAATAACATATCTACCGCCACTTTCAGCGTTTTTAATACCCACTTTTTGCGTGACAATTGAGATACACCTGTTACTGTTGGGGTAGCACCTTGGGGAAATAGGACGTTGCCCTTCCATCCGCCTATAAGAAATGGTCTTGTTTCTGCTGCAATCGAAGCTGCTGCATCCCCGGGTGTCACCCTTGCTACTTCCCCGGGTGTCACCCTGAGCGCAGCGAAGGGTCTGTCTCGATCGGCAGAACGGTCCGCTGGGTGTCACCCTTGCTGCATCCCCGGTTGTCACCCTGAGCGCAGCGAAGGGTCTGTCTCGCTTGGCGCACGAGATGCTTCGCTAGAGTTTACACTGAGCGAAGCGAATGTGCTCAGCATGACAGGACGGCGCTCAGCATGACCATGCAAGTAGGACCGTGCTGCCGCGCTCTCGCATCGCACTAGGACACTGAGGCGGAAACAGGTCCATGATCATCGCTCCTGGGGTACGCCCAACTTGGCTGGTGCTTATCAGGGGTTTATTCAGCCTCAATGTACTAGCCTATGGGGAGCCCCTTGCCACCTATGGGGACGATCTCGATGCGCTCGCCGCCGGCGATCAACGGCCTTCCGCGCTTGATAGTCTCTTTGATGCCATCTAATGTGAGGGAAGCCTGGTGGGCCTCCGCGCTACTCCAGACCTCGGTTACCCAGATGACTTCAGGCTCTGTGGGCGAGACGTTTACCACATAGAGTTCGCAGCCCGAGACGTGCTGCATCAAGGCTGCCGCGTCTAGGAGTACTGCGACCAGGGCATCACGTTGGCCCGGGTGGGTAGTGATCTTGCCATACAATCCGAATCTGCTCATAATAATATATGCACCTCTGGGTGAGAATAAGGCGTTGTGCAGTCCCCAGGATGATTCACAACCCTTTCTCCGCCTCGCAAAAAGAAAGATAGAGAGAGACAAAAAAAACGTCCAGGAGCCAGAATGACCACCAGCTACTGCATCAACACCAACAAACATCAACATAAGCTCCGCAACTCCAAAAAAATAGCGCGCGATTTGCTCGCTAATTCCCCAAAATACCGAGCGTACCTGAAACGGTGTTACTCACCTCACCACAAAATACAACCTGATCGCCAGCTGATCATTCCAATACAACTCCACCGTCCCCTCGGCAGGTTGCGTGTACTTCTGTGTCGTATACCCCGTAATAGCGCTTGTCGCCACCTGGATGGGCGTGGGAGACTGGTAGAACGTACCATTGGTATACCATTTGATGGTCATGACTCCAGGTTTCTTTGGACGCTGCACACTGTACGTCAGGTAGATGGTCTGATTGACCTGGAAGACATTGGCTGGCTGGGCCGAGGCGTGCGAGACGGGGTCAATGCGCGCGTTGGTTGAGGCCGAGTTGATGATAGTATACGCTGACCCAAAGTCAGGATTTGATTTAGGATCCGCCAGCATAGGCGTTTCTTTCGGTTTGACGCTTGGAGGAGGGACAAAGCCGTAGAACTGGCCTAACGCTGCCAACTTGCCACTGGTATTCAAATAGTAGCCTACCCCGCTACACAGTAGCCCGGCAACGATCAACAGGCTCAATAATCCACTTATTACGCGGTAGCGTGGGATGATTGCGCGCGGCTTGGTATACATGGGTGGAACATACACCATCCCGTCTTCTCCGTCGCCAGGAATGGCAGGTGCAGGTACCAGACCTCCCATTTGCTGCAAAGGAACCTGTACCATTGCGTTTCCGCCCATCATCTGGCTTGTCTGCATGTTCATAAAAGGTTGCTGGGGCTGGTATGGGACAGGCAACAGGGATTTTGGCTGCTGCTGTTGCTCAGGTTGTGGCGGTGTTTGAGGTGTTTGAGGTGTTTGTGGCAGATAATATGGTGGTTGGTTGCTCGACTGTAAATTGCTCGGAGCTGCCGCATTACTTCCCCACTGAGCTGCCGGCGGAGCGGCTGCTATAAAGTTACTAAGTAAGGGCGAAGGCGCGCCACAATGGGGGCAGGGTGCTTCATTGTCTAACCTTGCTGAATTACAGAATGTACAGAGCATCGTTGTTCATCCACCTTTGTGCGATAACAGCTAACAGATACCGGTGTATTTTTATTCATATATGTCACGGTAACACTGGCATCCCTTCATGGTCAAATATGCTGCCCGGCCATAGGGTAAAATGGCTATGCTCAATGAATACAAACGTGCATTATCGTGTGCCTTTGTGCGATTAACTCACCAGGCGTGCGCAATAATAACTTTTCACAAAATCATCTGGCCAACCGCCGAATCCATATGAACTGGCAGAAACAGAGCCCTTTGGTTTACAATACAACATAGTTTCTAGGACACGCCAAAACAGTGTAGAGGAGCAACAACACATGTGTTATGACGACAATGCTCGCCCACCGCTGCCACCGGGCACGGCTGGGGAAGCCCATGGAGAAGACATCATACTTGAGGCGGCGGACGGAAACCGTTTTGCTGCATACGTGGCCCGGCCTGGCACGCCGGGAGGAGCACAGGTTATCATATTTCCCGATGTGCGAGGACTGCATCAATTCTACAAGGAACTGGCATTGCGCTTCGCCGAGGTCGGTATCACCGCGCTGGTGCTAGACTATTTTGGTCGCACCGCCGGTATCGGCTCGCGCGATGACACCTTTGATTTTATGCCGCATGTACAACAGATACAGTTGGAGACATTGTTTGCAGATGTCGCATCCGCTGGCGCATATCTGCGGACAGGCGAAGGCGCAACTAGAGCCACCTTCACTATTGGCTTCTGTATGGGTGGCATGCTCTCATTTGTCAGCGGCACACAAGATTTCGGATGGGCTGGTGTCATGGGCTTTTATGCCGGGATGAGCAGGAATTTCAGCGGCCGGGGAACGTTGCTAGAACAGGCTGATCGAATAAAATATCCCGTACTCGGCCTATTTGGTGGAGCTGACCAGGCCATCCCTACCGAAAATGTGCACCGCTTTGAAGAGCAACTGGTGAAAGCAGGCGTTGAAAACGAGATCGTCATCTATCCTGGCGCTCCCCATAGTTTCTTTGATCGACGCGCCATGGACTATGCCGCTGCTTCCGCTGACGCCTGGCAGCGCGTCCTGGCTTTTATCGCAGCTCACACCTAAAATACCAGGGCCAACAAGCTCGAATAGCAATGTAGGGGCGACCCTTGGGTCGCCCAGGAGGCTTTTGGTCGCCCATAGGCTTTTGTTATGCCGGAAACGCAAGAACAATGGTACAACAGGCAGGCAATTGAGCAGCTTGCCCAACATATTCCTTTTGAACGGGACGCGGCCAGTAAATCCGAGCAGATAGAAATGTTGCGCGGCCTCGTAATCCAACATGGACGCTCGATGGACCCCGAGATGTTTGGCTTCGAGGCCCGCAACGAGCTTATACGCCTTGGCCTATGGAACCGTATTGGACCAGAAGAGCACGCCTGAGGGTTATTCCAACTTCCTGAACAATCTCGTGAAGCCCGTCCATAGTAGGGGCGATCCCTTGTGGTCGCCCTTTGGCTTGTGGTCGCCCTTTGCCATTTTGTGCTATGATAACCATAAAGAGATTCGTTCTCGTCCACAGTAGGGGCGACCCTTGGGTCGCCCAAGGATGGGTGGTGGCGGTCGCCCTCATTGAGAATCTCAAATTTGTATGAATAGAAAAGGGAGGCAAAGATGCTCAGAGATACACTGTTGTATCTGGCTCAAAATGACAGCTTACGTAACTTCGTTATCACCAACCGGGCCACGCGGGGCGTTTCTCGCCGCTTTGTCGCGGGTGAAGTACTGGACGAGGCCGTAGAGGTCACACGGGTACTCAATAAGAGAGGCATGCATGTCGCGCTTGATCACCTTGGCGAAAACGTCACCGATGCAAAGGAAGCCAGAGCGGCCACACAGGATTTCATCACGGCGCTTGACACCATTAAACAGACTGGTATCGACGCAAATATTTCCATCAAGCTCATGGATATTTCACAGCCACTCTGTGAAGAGAATGTGCACCGCCTCCTTGAGCACGCCCATAAATACTCAATCTTCGTGCGCATTGATATGGAGGCTTCGGCCTACACGGAGCAGACGCTTGATATTGTGCTGCGCATGCATCAACAATTCGAGCATGTAGGCACGGTAATCCAGTCCTGTTTGTATCGCAGCAAAAAGGATGTCGAGCAACTCATTGCACAGGGCGTGCGCGTGAGGCTGGTGAAAGGCGCGTATAAAGAGCCGAAAACCATTGCCATGCAAGAAAAGAGCGATGTCGATCTTAGCTATGTGCAATTGATGATGATGCTGCTCTCACGCGGGAATTATCCCGGAATAGCCACTCAAGACGAAGCTATTATTAACGCGACCTGCAAATATGCGCGCGATCATGGTATCAGCAAGGAAGCTTTCGAGTTTCAAATGCTGTATGGTATTCGCCGTGACCTGCAAGAAAAACTGGTGGCGCAAGGCTACAATATGCGTATCTATGTTCCGTACGGCTCGCAATGGTACCCCTATCTCATGCGGCGCATGGCGGAACGGCCAGCAAACCTGGTGTTTGTGATGAGTAACGCGCTGCGCTAAAGAAAAACTCTGTAGAAAAACTCTGTAAGGAATACGTCATGACAACGACCTCACCATGCCTTGCTGTTACAGTAGGTGTAGCAGATATTCGTCGCTACTCGGACCCGAACTCAGAATTAGTCACCCAGGCATTAATGAATGCGCCTGCGACGGCTGGTGAAGTTGCCGGTGAGTGGACTCACGTCGTTCTCTCGGATTACGAAGGCTGGATCCGCACGGACCAATTGGCCAAACCGGTCGGTAGGGAATATCACGAGGCGGGCGAGATTGGTGGAACTCAGTTAACGGCTGTCATCAACAAGCCGTATAGCCTTCTCTTTTCCCAGCCTGGGGAGCGCGACGTGCTTGGGACAGTCTACCTCTCGTCAGCCCTTCTCGTGCTAAGCACAACGGGCGCAAAGCATGTGCAGGTATCATTGCCTGATGGGCGAACCGGCTGGCTCAGGTGTGACGATATTGTTCTACGCCAGGCAGAGGACGTGTATCCACGTATGCCAGTCGCAGCGATTACAGAGAATGCTCGCGCCTTTCTTGGGAGACCCTATCTCTGGGGAGGAACAAGCTGGGAAGGGATAGATTGCAGCGGCTTCGTGCAGCTTTGCTATCGCATGGGAGGCTATATCATTCCGCGGGATGCCGACCAACAACATGATTTTTTGCGTTGTCGTATCGAACGGGCGGACATGCGAGAGGGCGACCTGGTCTTTTTCGGCAGCCAGGCCATAACGCATGTCGCCATGGCGCTCAACTATAAAGAGTATATTCATGCCGAGGGGCAGAATTACAACTACGTGGTCATCAATAGTTTTGACCCCGCTGACGCCCATTATTACCCGCGTTTAGACGAAATTGTATGGGCAATGAAACGAGTGGCTGTATAGTTGCAAGCAAGCATAGAGCATGCACTCGCGGCGCTGGGTGGACACACCGCCTGCGCGGTGATGTGCATAAGCGAAGGTGTGCCACAAAAGGAGAAAGCGTGCCCATCCTACCATATAAAGGCATAATGCCTACTATTGCCGAAGATGTCTTTATCGCCCCTGGGGCATTGGTCATTGGCAATGTCACCATAGATCAAGGGGCGAGTATCTGGTATAACACCGTCATACGTGGGGATACAGGGCCTATCGTCATTGGCCGTGGGACGAACATCCAGGATAATTGTACGCTCCATGTCGATGCCGACGCTCCCCTGACCATCGGTGAAGAGTGTACTATCGGACACGGCGCGGTGGTTCACGGCGCAACCCTGGGCGACCGCGTCCTGGTCGCGATGAATGCCGCGGTGCTATCTCACGCGCGAATTGGCTCACATACGATCATTGGAGCCTGTTCACTCGTTGGGGAACATAAAAGTATTCCCGGGGGCGTGCTTGCGGTGGGGGTGCCAGCGAAAGTGAAACGTGACCTGACGGATGTGGAACAAAACCATTTATTGACGATGGCGGCAGGTTATTGCCAACGGGCTATTGAGCATAGAGAATCGCTAAGAGAAGCTCCCAAAGAGCGACCACAAGGGATCACCCCTACCAAGGACGAATTGGCTTGAGCTGCGGTTTCGTATCATTGTAGGGGCGATCCCTTGTGGTCGTCCTGTTCGCTTATTTGTTCTACCGACGTGATGTTCACGACTTCTGTGGGATGATTAACAATTTCAACGATCGCATCGATGAGGCGATCCTGGGTGTGCTCCCCCTTCTCCTTCTGTTCTTCAGACTGAAGGAAGTAGCCGCCTGGGTCCTGGTGCGTAACAGGGCCTGCATCAATCATAGTGATTTTACCTTCAGCCTTTGCCTTATTCCAGGGTGACTGAGGAAGTATGGACCAGCGACCGGCATAGAGGATCTGCCCTAGACTTTGTACGGGATCCTTCTGACCATGGAAATGATACAGGTGACGGACGTTTACAAAGCCTGGATCATCCGCCATGACGCCGCCCAGGGAAATGATCAGAATCGGCGCTTTGAGTACGGGGCCGAGGTAGGTTGCCGCACCCACCGAGACTTGCCCCCCTCCACTATAGCCAATCAGCGTCACAGGTATGCCGCTACCAACCCGGTAACCTTTGCGACGCAGGCCATCGAGGATTACCCCGCATGTTCCGAAGTTGTAGATCGGGCCGTAGCGCCTGTCGGCGGAGACAGCAACCTGAAAGACGTTGCGCAGCATGACGAGATTGGCCAACATTTGCTTATTCTTCAGTTTGAGGTCTTTGATCCGCTGCCACAAGGACTTAAACGCCCGGTGCCCGGTCAGCCCGTTGTTATTCATGGAGTAGGGAAATACATCTCTGACCACAGCCGTGCCGGGAACGCGCGCCTCCACTTTGTCCAGGAAGGCGATCTCATAGTTTTCAAGAAAATCCCCGGAGATTGCGCCAATGCCCGAGAGATAGACAACATAGTGGTTGAATTCGGGTTCGGTGTTTCCCGGTGTCTCCTGCGGCGGCTCAACCTCCGGTAGCTCGGGCTTGCTTTCTTCAGACCAGCCTGCCCACCACCCCATTGACTCAAAGGGAGATAACACACCTACCGCCAGAATGATGATAAGTCCAATACCCAACAACTGGAAGATGAGGGGAATGATCATGATTTCCCTCCTTTTGGATTCTCAACTATTTGCTCGGTGATTTTTTCCACAAGGTCTTTTACCTCTACTGTCGAGGAAACACCAGCCGTGGCGCGCCTGATCCAGTGCTCCAAGGCGATAAAGGGCCTGCCAAGGGTATATTTGAGCACGAGCAGGAAGACAAAACCAAAGATGGCACACACCAGCGCCTGCCAGATGTTGAGGCTCATAGTCGCTTCCAGTGCTACCAGTACTGCCAGGAAACTCCAGACGCTGAGCAGGCGATTGATAAATGTCCCCATATAAGGGAGCAAGGTCAAAAAGCTAAACAACAATGGGGCATAGGACAGGGCAACTGATTTCATCACGCCAGTGAACGGTTCATGGGTATGATATACGAGCGTGGCAATGCCCCAGATCGTTGCTCCCCAGATAAAAGCACTTACAATAAAGAGGATACCGTTTAAAAGCAGGCTCAGGACAAAGCGACCGGGTTTGACTCGATTGGCGAGTAGCACCACGCTCTGCCCAAGCGCCTCAGACACCCCTGCCAGGAAGAGTATTGTTGCGGCCAGGAGGCCGGTTCCTGAAGTATCCATAGCCGTAAAGGCGGCTGGGTCTAACCTCATCGCGCCCGTTGCCAGCGACCAGAGGGTCTGGAAGAAATGGAAAAAGCTTGACGTGTCAATTGTATACATGGCAGAACCTCTCAAACAGCCGATCTAAGCAGGTATAACGATGTATTCAGTATCTTCGCCTACAAAAATAGAGCATTGAAAAAATCCGTACTTCCTGCTTGATCGAGACCGAGACCTAGCGCGTGATCAAGTCCAGGAGGATCGGATAGACCAGGTCTGTTTGCTGTTGGACCTGTTGTGGATCAATAATATCATGAATCAGTTTCTTGTCCGCGCTGAATTCGTACTCCTCTATCTGGTCATAACCATTTGCTCGCCAGAAGTTCACCAGTTCGCGGTTGATCTTGCTATTGACAGCGGTATCAGCCGCGTTGGAAACCATAAGTATAGACTGAGCGGCCGGTTTCTCCTGTTTCGCGGATTTCAGAATCGATTTCCCAAAGCGCATCACTACTCCAAAGCTTCGCGAAGAAAACCCCAGGTAGCTGTGCCGGGGGCCGTCGGAGAAGGGAGAGAAGTGCTGTGTGCCGATATTTGGTAGAATGCGAAAGAGCATGATAGCGAAGCTGGACAACCTATCTGCTCCCAGGTTCGTGAAACCTATTGATGGAGCGATGACGACTGCCTTATCAATTTCGGAGCGATGCTGGGCTGCCCACGCCGTCATGACGCCTCCCACCGAGAGGCCCAGGAAGGTGATGTGGTCGCCGAGTCCGCACGCGATATCAACCAATGTGTTGCTACAATCCCGTAGCTCTTCCGCGGTAAGGTATTTTAGCTCGTCCGTCATGCGGTCAGCCAGGCCATTGCGGGGCATACGTGGAATGAGGACATTATATCCCCGCTCAAAGAACAGAGGGGCGAATTCGGCGAATTGTTCCGGGCAGTTGGTAATCCCATGCACCAGCACGATGACATTCTCCGTCTTTGCGCCATGCGTCATGATTTTTGAGCGACAGACCGGATTGATTGTATCATCCTCTGCGGCCTGCACTTCGGCGTAGCGGGCAATTGCCGAATCATAATCTAGAGCCTGGTTGTCGGTGTGTTCCGCCAGGATACCGATTGAGGATTGTATCCTCATCTTCGTGGCTATGACTGCTGCTACCAGGAGCGCTCCGCTTCCAATTGCGGCAAGCGCTGCGATGCGTGAAGCAGTGCGTTTATTCATCTCATTTCCCTCCTGTTCTACCTATGGGTAAAGTATATGATGCAATTGTCGAGTGCACATCACCCGATTGAGTGATTCGATTGTTCACCTCTTGAGTGATGCGCGCTTCTAGAGAAATTGAAAGAGGTTCATTCATCGGATATCTACCTCTCCTTCTATGGAGCATCCTCTATGATGAGGCTCCCACGCTCACCGTGAAAAGAGCCTCCACTGGTGCATCGCCTGGTTGCTGAATACTCAACTTGATATACCAGGCGCCAGGCATAGAAAAGGTGCTATGCTCATCAAACACGGCGATATACGTCGGGTTGCCTCGTTTGATAGTGGCGTTCGCTGTTCCCATATTCATCAATACCATATTGATACTTATATTTATACCTGCGCCGGTGACAAGACTGCCAGTGGTGCGATCCTTCATCGACACAATGACGGTATTGGCATAATGGGTTTCCCCAGGGAGTACCTGCAAAGTAATAGCCAGATTCCCCACCACTTGCGTTTGGATATTGTGGGCCGTTGGACCGGTAGTTGTGGTCGTGCTATTCGTGCTTTGAGTATAATTGATGGCGGGAAAGACGATCGGTGGTGCGAAGAATGACAGCAAAGCTGCACAGAGGAGTACTCCAGTTCCCAACCAGGTTTGAACAGTAAATGCCCGTTTCAGGTTTCGCGCTATGTGTTCAAGGGCGGTTTGACGTGTCCGCCTGGCTGGTAGCTCCGCATTTACTACGTGCAGCAGAATTGTCTGTCTTGTAAGTTTCGGGTGTAGGATAAACAATGCATAGGAGCTGAGCAAAATCATTGCCACAACAAGTATCACCTCGACCAACAATGTTCGCCCATATGGTTCTGTGATCAATTGTTGAGGGCTACCCAGGCTCGTCTCTATCAAATAGAGTCCACTGACAAGGAATACGCCCAGCGATCCTAGCATCAATGGATAAAAGCGTCGCAGGAGGAGCGTCAGTATCTGGCTGTTGCGATCGGGTTCGACAGCTGGCAGCAGCGGTAATAGTGCGTAACCCAGGTAGGCTAATCCACCAAGCCAGATACATCGCGCGACCAGGTGCAGCCAATCCAGGACAAACGTACTGATAGGTGCCTGGGATAACGCTACGGCATCCCCGCTAAGCGCAAAAGTCAGTAGTATGAGCCCCGCCAACAACAGCCAGAAAATAGTATAGACCTTTTTTGAGGTAGAGGCGGGAGCTGTGTTCTCGTGGGCAAGCGCTTCTTTTTTTTGAAAACCAATGTCCTGGGTGACGCGCTGCCGTAACTGACCAAAACTGTTGCCTGTTAAGTTTGCCGGTTTTGTTCTTCTCCTTTTGACTCGAGAACGACTGGTCCACCAGAGGAAGGCGAGTGCGATCAGAACAAGGACGAAGCGCAGCAGCCAGAGGTAACCATAGCTTGTTTCAAAGAGTATGCGACCGAGGATGGAAAGATCTATAGCACCGCCATTCAATCCCTGTGTCAATTGCGTATCGCGGAGTAGAAGGGTGATAAGCTCGCCGACGAGGAGCGCGCTTAAGCAAAGCCATTGCAACGGTTGAGAGCGTTTTCTTGTCTCAATAAGCAGCGTTGCTATACGTTCATCACCAACGAGAACAAGGCCCTCGATGACAAGCATGCCGACCCAGAAAGTTACTGCCATCAAAACCAGCCATTCCCAGGCTACCGCAAGGATGCCAATAGCATTGAGTTGTGGCAGTTTGTTACTGGTACTCGGCCCTAGAATAACCTCTCCAGGCAATCCTGCACTGGACTGCCCGACATTAAAGCCGATGACGCCCTGTGTAGTGTGTCCATCGCTATTCGCTAATGCTGTCCAACGTACCGTGTAACTGCCCTGCGGCAGTTGGCTGGGCGTGTTGAGAGGCGTATCCAGCTCGCGAGCTTCTTGTCCGGAGATAAAACTGTGGCTTGCATCCACCATGTGTTCATCGGGCGTAAATATATATGCAATACTGGCGGGACCGATAGCAGTGTTAAAAAAGATGCGCACGACTTTTGGCACCGTGCTCACTGTTGATCCATCAACCGGATCAGACCCGACCACAAAGGCATGTGCCTGTGCCACAGATGCAGGGGAGTTCGTGTCTATCCAGGCATAGAACAAAAAGGCACATAGACTCAGTGCTAAGAGCACGAGCCTGGAATAGAGATGCCCCTTGTCGATGCTCCAGTATGCTAATCGTTTCTGTCGCATTGCGCTCCCTTCAAGATTCACTCTGTGGAGATTGTACCTTAGTTAGCCCTTACCCGCAATATTTGTTTTTGTCGAGAGCCATTGATATAATTAGAGCTATGAAAAAGCAACTTTGGTGGCATTCCTTGCTGCGCTTTCTCTTGTGGTCACATGTTTTGGGCGTGGTCGGTTTTTATCTCGTGCTCTGGTTTCGCACCAATCCGAAGAACGGTGGGAAAAGAGAAACAACTGGTAGGGCAGGATCGACCTTCGATGCCACCGAAACAAACAAGGGAAGAACAGTCTCGGTAATTGTGCCCGCCCGTAATGAAGAACATAATATTCGTCGCTGTGTCGAGTCGCTACTAGAACAGGATTATGACGATTACGAGGTGATCGTGGTTGACGACGGATCAACCGATGGTACACCTCTTATTCTTGATGAACTGATGGCGTCTCATCCACATGGTGAACGCCTGTATGTGCTGCGCTTACGTAACGATTTGCCGAAAGGCTGGGCAGGTAAACCTCACGCTATTCACAAAGGTACACAAGAGGCACCTGGTGATTGGCTGCTGTTTACCGATGCCGATACCTGGCACGCCCCTGGCGCATTACAATTTGCAATGACAAAAGCGCTCAATGAGGGGATTGATCTACTTTCATTAGTTACAGAACAGGAGTTACCCGGTTTTTGGAATAAGGTCATGATGCCGATGGCCTATATCGGTATTACTTTGCAGTATCCCATCAAGCTGGTCAACGATCCTCAAAGCCGGGTAGCGCTAGCGAACGGCCAATACATTCTGCTCCGGCGTGCAGTGTACGATATCCTCGGTGGCTATGCGCGTCCTGACTTGCGTAACACCCTCTTAGACGACCGCGACCTGGCGCGTATCGTCAAAGAAAATGGTTTCCGGCTGCAACTCGCTGATGGACACGGCCTTGTACGCGTTCGCATGTATCGGAGTTTAGAAGAGACCTGGCGCGGCTGGCGCAAGAATGTTTTCCTGGGGAGCCGCGGCGGAATAGCATTTGTGCTGCTGCAATTGATTGGCCTGCCTATAGTAACTATTATCCCATTCTTGTTGCCGCTTATAGGGTGGCTAAAAGGTGGAAGCAGGAGGAAGGGTGATAGCATCTCAACTGGTGAGCTTTACAGTGCAGCCCTATTGGAACTCGGACCTATCCTTGCCTATCGCCGGTGGATAGACAAAGTACTAAATGTGCCGTGGTACTATGCTTTTACTCATCCACTAGCGGGAGCGTTGTTTGAAGGTGTTCTGGCGCAATCGACCTGGCGCGTTTTGATGCGCAAAGGTGTAGATTGGCGCGGTAGGCATTACTATGGCGCCAGAGAAGAGACGGCGAAAGCAATAGGAAGAGATATTATCTCCTGAGAATGAGCACTTTGAAATTGCCCATACCTGCCGGGTCCGTCAGTGCTGCTACGCGCTGGCGCAGGTCATACCATTTTAAGAGGGCAACCTGACCGCGGTCGCTGGCTCGGTCGATGATGGACTCGGAAAAGTCACTTGAACGACGTTGCTCCAGCTCTTCCTGGATACCCAGGCTCTCCAGCCAGAGGCGCTGAGTGGTGAACTTGTGTAAGTGTAACCCCTGGCGCCGTCCTTCATCGATCAGGGCACTAAAATTGACATGGGCCGTTATATCCTGTTCACCCGGTCGTGCCAGTGGTCGCTCGTTCATCTGGTGTTGGAAATAACAGGCAAGCGTGCCGTGCCTCCGGTAGCGGGTATACAATGCCCTGGCCTTGTCGCCATAGTCAATGGTGAGGATATAACCGCGTTGCAGCAGGTGGGCTGTTCGCTGTATCCAACGCATGGCATCGAGATTGATTTCTGCCCGCCATCCATCACCGAACTGAGTCCAGGGGATATGATAGCGATCCAGGTAGTCGGCAACCTCAGCCGTACCGGGCTCTCCCCGCACTTCACACAAGCGCCCGGCCTGTACATCAATGTATATTTCGTAGAGTCGTGATCCGTGCGTTTCTACAATATGGATGGGAAAAGCATCAACCAGTTCATTGGAGAGGACAACAGAAGGGGCTGGCGCCGCACCATTGCTGTTTAAGGAAGTACGCTGGGGAGATCTTGTTGGTTCAGGCAACCGGGCTTCCCTGCTTCCGTTCTTTGCAGGCTCCCGCCCATCCTGTCCAGCGCTTATATCTTCAAGACGGTAATCGAGCGCGGTGTGAAAATCGGGAGTTTGTTGCCTTGCCCATGCCTGTACACCGCGTGCCAGGTCCCCCCGTCCTGCTCCTTGCTCTAATACGACGAAAGGTGATGGGCGTTTCAATTTGTCCCACCATTGATGAAGTTGCCGCCCCACGCAGTTGGCAAAAAAGACCGAGGAGACATCGGTACTGGTGTAGAAATCGGCTCCTTCAAAGCCAATTCTTGTCGGCCCGGTCATATAGTAGCCGTATTCGGGTTCATAGAGCGCCATGCGCATATATTCGGCGAAGGTCAAGGGCCCTTCTCGTTGAATGCGTTCAACAATCAATTGTTGCAAAGGTGTGGGTGCCATATCTCTGTCTATCTCAGGCGGCTTTGATAAACGTTTTCCGCTTTTGCAGAAACAAGGTGTATATCTACCGGTAGGGTAAGCAATTGTGGTAGCGTGGTGTTTTAGCACTTCACCGGGTTACTCTTTTGTTACCCTATTTGCTGAAATGTATTATACGCACCCAAAACTCACGACCAGCAAATCGAGCGCCATTTCTGGTGTCATGCGACTGCGTTTGAGAGACGCATCGGTTGCCAGTAGTTGGCGGTAGGCAACCTCCAACTGTGCAGCTGTGAATTTTCCTACCTGGCGTGCTGCCTTATCTGCCACGAAAGGTGCTATACCAAGGGTAGAAGCAATCTGCGGTGAGCGCATCCCTTGCTGTGAAAGTTCTTTGACGAGCAGGAGAGAACGAACCTGGCTGCTAATAGTGCTGATGAGCTTGATGGGCGGTTCTCCATCTGCCAGGAGATCATGCAAAATAGTGAGCGCCTGTTTTTGATTGCGCTGTGCCAGGGCATCGGTCAGGTCGAATATGCGTGCTTCCTGCACCTGTGCAGAAAGTGTGCGCACATCATCAACGGTAATTGTGCCCCCATCGCCAACGTATGTGGCTAATTTATCGAGTTCATTTGCCAGCAAGCGCAACTGGTTGCCGATGAAATTTGCCAGGAGGGTCGCGGCGTCCCCATCGATGGTCACGCCCAGGCTCTTCGCCCGTTTACTGATCCAGCTTTCGAGTGCGCCTCCCCTGGGAAGGGTACTCTGGTTTACTTTGCCGTGTTCACCTGCTGCTTTGAGCAAGGGATTATTGGCATCCAATAATTCATCAACAAGTACAATCAAAACAGATGTATCTGGCATGTGGGGGATATATTCTGCTAATCCTTTTTCAAAGCTGGCCCGAGATTCTGTATTTCCTTTCCCACTCCTCTTCCCTTTCTTCGCCTTTCCGCCCTTTCCGCCTGTACCTGTACTACTATCTCCCGTCCCACTCTCATCTCCTGGGGCAGAAGTAGCGCTTTCTCCACGCCGCTTCTTGGGTAACCCTTCAACTACGACAAGGCGTTGATCAGCAAGAAATGGCATGGTATTAGAAGCAGCGGTGATGGTCGCAAGATTGACCTCACCGCCGTTAAAAGTATCCTGGTTATACTCGAAATTTCCCTGCTGCCTCAGCTTTTTTAGCTGCTCTCGGCTGCTAAATTCGTCGTCACCATGTAGGAGGTAAAACATTGTGCTTCTTTATTCGTGGGCGACCGCCGCTGGTCGGCGATAGTCGGCTCGATTTCTCCGCGCCACAATCAAGTCCAGGATTATGGCGGTAGAGAGGCCGAGTACGGAGCAGGCCAGCAATGAACCGAAGAATGTTGGGGCTGGGCTGGCGTTTGGTAGTGGTTGGTCGTAGATGAGGGTACCGACAAGGCCGAGAATGGCGAGAAAGCCAAGTAAATTGCCAGCAAATGCTCCCAACACGACAGTGCCGCGGCTTTTCACTTCGCTCAACCAGAAGGCGAGGAAAAGGGTGACTGGTACTGCGAGAATAAAACCGATTAAATTGGCGATGAAGAGGTCATCTATAGGTACTTTCAGCGCTGGTAGAAATTGAGATATGTCCATAAATATCATTGCCTCCCAATACATGTAATATGTGTATGTTGTCTCTATTATAATCAATCCATGAGGAACTGACAACGTTAAAAAAGAGAAGGAGGGGAGAAGGTTGACGTCAACCTTCTCCCCTCCTTCTCTTCTACTAGTTTGGTTGGCGACTGCGGCGCCGCCTGCGACTTTGCGCCTCGGCTTTACGCTTCCGTCGGGCCTGTGGACTCTCATAGTGAGAACGTCGACGAGCCTCAGAGAGGATACCGTCTTGTTGAACCTTGCGGTTGAACCGTTTGAGCGCCAGCTCAAACGAATCGCCCGGATTCACTCTGACTTCACTCATAAAAGGTTACCAGCGCGACTTGCGGTCGCTCGAACGACCGGAGCCCTGTGCCTGGTAACAATTGCTGCAGTATACCGGTTTGTCACCGCGTGGCTGGAAAGGCACTTGAGCCTCGTTGCCACAACTGGAACACGTTACAGTATACATCTGACGTGGTTCGCGGTCTCGATAACCGCCACCACCACTGTTGCGACCACCATACCCGCCACCCTGTCCTTTGCGTGCGGCTCGGCACGATGGACAGCGGCTAGGAGAATTGGTCAACCCGCGGCTGGCATAAAATTCCTGCTCGCCAACGGTAAAAACGAACTCTTGATTGCAATCGCGACAATACAACGTTTGATCTGCTAATGACATGCTTTCTTTCTCGATTCTGGGTTTCTTATCCCAATAAATGTTTCGTGTATCGCGCGGCTTGCAATAGACTAACTACTCTTAGCAACAATGCACTATACAACGTTCACTTAGTATAACACAGAAGTGAACAAAAATCATCCCTTTCGGGTAATTCTAATAAACTGGTATAAAATTGGTACTTACGGGCTTGTCCTGGCCTGGAAAACACTTCTTTTGTTTCACTGAGAAATGCAACAAGTCTCAAATATCTGCGTATACACTGTAGAATATAAAAGATGTGATAAAGGGCTTTCTTGTGGAAAACAGGGAGCTAGACTCTCCTTTTTCTAATTCAATAGAATTCACAGAGTCAGTCCGTCTCAATTAAAGCGAGGAATAGATATGATGGATAGAATGACATCACTTGGACTTAATGAACGCCTGGAGCGTGTTCTGGCATACGCATTCGGTTGGCTTTCAGGCATTATCCTTTTCTTCCTGGAAAAGAATCGCAATGTGCGTTGGCATGCTGTGCAGTCGATGGTTACTTTTGGAACGCTGTCAATTCTTATATTGGCGATTTCCCTGTTAAGGGGCTTCCTGGCCTTTATTCCCATATTGGGCTGGTTGACGAGTGCTGGCCTCGGTTTGCTCATTTCTGTGCTCTGGTGGGTGACGATTATTCTGTGGGTCTGGTTGATGATCATGGCGTTTATTCGGGAGGATTATCGCTTGCCCTTCGTAAGTGATTTTGTGCGTTACTGGGTGTGAAAATACCTATTATTCCATGGATTGGCCCGCCTCCAGCGACGTTGGAGCCGGGCCAATCCATATATCAAGGGCTACCCTCTAGTCTTTGTACAGGAAACCCAATGTCAGGCCGAAGACAAGATGCCGGGCGATATTTTGCAGGAAAGATGTGGGGTTTGCTAATCTGGGCAGTTCCCCATTCTGGATCAGAGGATGGTATTTATCGGCAAGTGGCGTCAGCCACCATGCGGAGACGATGAAGATTTCGCCGAAGATAGCTCCCTTTAGCCAGTCAGGTCCAGGAAGGATACGCTTGAAAACCGCTCCGTACAACTCTGCTAGTGCTACTCCATTGAGTATATGCAGAATCCAGGCGAGTATAAGAAACGTATTTTGTGTTGCTGCCTTCTTCCCCATTAAACCCTGGAGAAAGCGCACATCGCTAAAACGGTTTCCGGTGATGACCATGTCCCCTTCCATGGCGATACTGTAAGCTGTAGTAGCAAGCACACCCGCGAGGGCTGCTTGACCGGGGCGCCAGTTCCGCGCAATGATGCGATGAAGCATATTCATTTCGTTTGTCCTTTGTGTAATTTGATGTTTTTTTGGTGTTTTAAGGAACCAGGGCGTACTAATAATAAGAGGTATGGTATTCACCTGCAAGGTAGTATTTCTCTCGTGACCATAATTGGGTAGCTATCCGGATTGCTATCGCGAAGATCGCTCCGCCGAGCGTGGCCATAAAATTCACTACGTCGTTGTTGAACCAGGATACGCCACGTAGCGCCTGGGTTTTCGTGCCACAGCTATGAATCAGACGCTCGGTCTCATGCTGGCAGCGAGGACAATAATACATAGCCTGCACGGTTGCCCCCAGGTAGCTATCGATAAGACTACCGATCAGCCCGCTTCCCAATGCGATGAAGGGCAGGGAGGCCAGGGACCTCCGGCAGCGCTGTAGTAACCAGAAAACCGTTCCCAGGGCCAGCGCACCTCCAATCGCTGCTCCTGTCCCAAGAGATGTAATGCCACCAGAGGTGCCGGGTGCTACTGGTTCTCCCGTGGTAATGAGCCTGGGCTGCCGCGCGCTGAGCACTCCTATCTCTGTAGCCCATGTGTCAGCGGTAGCCGTAGCGAGGGCACCTGTATATCCTGCCAGGCATACGTCGCGCAAGAAGCGCGAAGGCGCGAATCCATAGGTCAGGGCCAACAAGGTAGCAACCCCTCCGTTTGCACCCACCTGGGCAAGGTCGCGCCTGGCCCCCTTGCTGAACTTGTCAGCAGCAGTTTTTGCTTTATCTCGTGCGCGAACATGTGAAAAAATACTGGAAGAGACAAAGAAAAAGATAAGTAATAGTCCCCAGGACCACCCTCCCAGGCCAAATGTTGTTGTCCCTGTAACTATTGCACCAGCTATGCCGCCACGACTGAGTGAACGACGACGATAGGCTAGCAAACTAATAGCAGTGCTAAAGAGAAGACCGAGCAATAACCTGCTATCTCGTGCTCGCGCGCGCCCATTGGCGACATTTTTATGTGATGAGGTTTCAAAAGGGGGAGGATTACAGATTGCCGGCGCAGTGCGCTCTGCTACAAGTTGTGGTTGAAACATACTAGTACCTCTAAGAAATTGTGGTATTTTTGTTACAGAAAGCTATCGTTGCCAGTTTTATTTTAAGGAAGGTCTGTTGTGAACGCAAGGGATTGCGCAGGATGTTCAGGTGAGGAGCTTCTGTTCCTTGTCGAACTGCCACACGTGTAATGCCTCCAAATAGTACTTTTGGCGCGTCGTTATCTTGCGTATTGTATCATATCATTGTGTCTTATTATATCTATCTTGGCTGTTATCCAGCAGTGAAAAGAGTGATAAGCTTCCGTCGGGCCTGGCGAAAGTGAGGAACAAAAGTGATTACCTGCGACTACTGTAAACTACTGACCCCAGCGGGTATGGTAAATTGTCAGCATTGTGGAAACCCATTAACGAAAACAACGAACGCTGGGAATGTCCCATTTCGTGCTCAAGGGATGGCGGCTCCTGAACAGTCAGAACTACCCGCGTGGTTGGAAACACTTCGCTCTGGCGAACGACCCGCTACGTCCGCGGCCGGGAATGCGGGGGCGTCGAGTTTTTTGGGTTCCGATCTCAATGATGAGGGCACGTTACCAAGCTGGATGCGACCTGAACGTGCAGAACATGTTGACAATACTCCATCAGGTAAGTATTCGGCACTCAGGCCAGCCTCTGTGCCAGCACCCAATACCGACAGTGCCTTCCCACCAATGGGGGGCATAGCGGCTAACTCATTGATTGATGAGCAAGCACTGCCTTTATGGATACAGGGGAAGCAAGAAAGATCGCAGTATCCAGGGCAGGAAAATATTTCGGCTGCGAGTCTGGTACAGCCGGGGGCATTACCAGACTGGATCACAAACATGGAATCACAAACTCCGGCGCCAGCGTCTCCCACGTTTCCCATGGCTTCCAGTCCTATCCCGTATCCCCCAGCCGTACCAGGCTCGCAGCCAATAGCTGCCCGTGACCTGATTGATCAACAAGCGCTGCCAGGGTGGATGGCGGGACAAAATACTTCCTCGCCAGCCAGCGGACAGGGGTTTGCTGCCTCGTCGCTGCTGGATCCTCACGCGTTGCCTGCCTGGATGCGTGAAGAAAATCAGCAACAAAAACTTGGCAATATCGAGGCAATACGGTCTGCTCAAAGCGGGCAAGTTCCCAATTATCAGGTGCCAACCGGGCAAGGGCAAGTGCCGAATATGCATAATAACATGGTTGCTGCATCTCTCATTGACGCGAATGCTCTGCCTGAATGGTTGCGCACCGCTGAGGATCAGCGCCAGGGGAGCCAGGGTATGGCATCCTATCAACCACAGCAGGGCTTTACTGAGAGTCCCAAGCAATCAACTTTTGGTGTTCCGCCTCGACTAGATAATATGCGCGTACCAGGCCGTCCTCGTGGTGAAATGGGATATCTTGAAGAAAGTGAAGAGGCCGCGAACACCTTTGCCTCTATGTTGGGTGTCGCCTCAGTGGCTCCTAATTTCCCTGGACAACAGCCACCTGCTCAATACCAGCAGAATATACCGCAGCCACAGGCATATAGTGGAACGGGGATGCCTGTACCAGGTGGCACACCTGGCTCAGTGCGAGGTCCGCAAGGACAACAGGGCCAGTTGGGTCAAGCTGTAGCCGGCATGCCTCCAACAGCATATCCTGGTATGGTGCCTAACCAGGGCTATGCGCCAAATCAACCGCAAACCCCGGCAGGATATCAAGGTGGGTATCAAATGGGAAGTATGCCGGGCGTTTCAGCCCAGCCTCCAATGACGAATAGTGACCCATCGAATGCAAATAAGAAACCTGCCAGGCGCGGATTTCTTAGCACCATTCTTGATTGGTTTTCTTTCTCGCGCTAGTTAGAGAAAAACGAAGAGGGATATGGAGATGAGTACACAACATTATGCGGAAGGAGGACGGGGGCCAGGCGGCAGCTCTAATCCAACATCTGCCAATTCGCTACTGGTTGCTGATTGTGGCACAGTATTTACCAAAGTCTCTCTATTTGGCCTTGTCGAGGGACAATATCGTTTGATGGCGCGTGGAGAAGCGCCCACGACGATAACACCTCCTTACGAGGATATTGCCAAGGGTATTATCCAGGCGATCAATGTGATTGAGTTTATTACAGGTCGCGTCTTTATCTCTGAAGGGCGAATCATCTCCCCTGAGCAGCCGAACGGTGATGGTATCGATGTTTTTATTGCTACCATCAGTGCTGGCGGCCCTCTTCGGCTTGTTGTTTTGGGTGCGGTCGATGCGGGCATGGAGCGTCTCGCCGCACAAGCTGTTTCCGGCCTCTACGCGGAAACCCACTCGCTGCCCTCACCGTCACATATTGCTACTTCCGTGCCTGTGCCTGTAGGGGCTGGCGCGCCGTCTTCCAGAGAGGGGACAGAAGGTCCCTGGACGCCTGATCGCGTTGCGTTAGAGTGGAATCGTCAGATAGAACGCATCCGGGAGCTACAGCCGCATGCAGCTTTGATTGTTGGTATGGCGAATGGACCCTCGGGCCCCGCTCCGTTACAAGAAGCTTGTCAGTTGTTGATAAATGCCACCGCGGTACTCAACGAACAATATGGAGCAAGCTCATCCGCAAGTATTGCAGCACCCGACGTAGCCTCGCGGCAGATTGCGGTCTTATATGCAGGAGCTCCTCAATATGTCGAAGCTGTTCAGCGTATGTTACAGGGTGTCGCTGGTGTCACTCCTGTCGAGCCGCTTGTTTCATCAGCTCAATTAGGGCCAACCAGTATCGCTATAGGTGGCCTATACGAGCGCGCTATCATCCAGCGCATTCCAGGATATAGTCGTTTATCTTCATGGTCCAGTTCAGCACTGGTACCAACTACGACCTCATTTAGTAGCCTGGTACGTTTTCTTGCCCAACACTATGCAATGAATGTCACGGCTGTAGATATTGGAGGAGACAATACTACGTTGATGATGGCGGGCGAAGCGGGTGAGTTTATCCCTATGGTGAATTGTGGCGTCGGTGTAGGTCCAAGCGTTGGAGCGGTCTTACAGCAGGTGGGGATCCAACGTGTTGCCCGTTGGCTGCCTTTTGCTATTACCGAAGATGAACTGCGGCAGTTTGTCTTAAATCGTATGCTCCATCCTCATGTTGTGCCAACAAGCCAGCGTGACTTGCAGATTAGCCAGGCGTTTGCACGTGAAGCATTGATCTTGACAGTCGAGGCTACAAAAGCCAACAGTTTTGAATGGTTGGACGCCGATTTGATCCTGGCTACAGGAGGCATTCTTGCTCATGTGCCGCAGTATGGGCAGGCAGCGCTCATCTTGCTCGACGCGCTCCAGCCACTCGGCGTCACTTCACTGGTGCTTGATAGAACCATGCTTGTCGCTCAATTGGGCGCTGTTGCCACAGTGGCTCCAATAGCAGCCGTACAGGTCAACGAGAACGATGCTGTTACGCATCGCCTCGGCACGTGTGTTATTCCTTATGGTACGATGCAACAGGGGGAGTTAGCCGTTCGTGTGGGTTTAGAGTATACGAGCGGACGGCAGTTGACAGTTGATGTGTTGGGTGGAACGATAAAAGTCGTTCCGCTGCGGACCAATGAGCAGGCACTGCTTTCACTCTTCCCCGCTCCAACCGTGGATGTTGGGTTGGGACCAGGAGAACGCGCGAGGGCCGCTGAAGAGATTGATGGTGGATCGGTTGGCCTCGTCATCGATGCTCGCGGCAGACCACTGGTTCTTCCTGATGATGAAAGGGTACGCCAAAACCTCCTGCTGCAGTGGATGCAAGCGATAGGGGCCTGATCCGATCGCGGCAGGAGAGAGGTATCTGCGATGACCTATCTGCTTGGTTGGTCTGTGATACCACAGATTCTGGTGAGAAGAGAGCGCTGGCCCGGTGGGTATAAGACAAGGGCTGTGCCACTCGCATACCCTGGTCAAGAAGTGCGTTCGGACCAGCCCGTAATTCGCCTGGAACGCATGGAACCCAACCGGGCGGGAACGAGAGTATCGCAAGTACCACATCTCTCCCTTCCTGCTGTGAAAGGCGTTCCTTCCCGTCCTGACAGCCGCCAGGAGCAGTCTGAGGACCGCATAAAGGATCAATACCTGGGGGAAGTTCTGCTTGCAGGTCTACACGGGCGTGTGGTTGACATCACTCGACGTGGCGGGGTGATCATTGAGAGTCACGCGGCATTATTGCAGGGAGTAATTGGGGCTGGAAACCAGGTTGCGGGGAAACTCACGATGTGGCAGCCTTCGGGGGGAGGAGAAGAAAACAGTCCTGCAGGTGCGTTGCTCGTTATTCCCGGACCGTTGAACTCCAATATGCTGCACCGGGCGACCGTCGCTGGCGTCGCCGGTGTCATTGCCAGCAGCATTTCTTCTCGTGATCTGGAGAGTTTTTTACATGTCAACCTGATAGAGTTGATCGACAGTATTGATGTAGAGTCGGCTCAGGCTCGTCTACCGCAGGTGACGATACTGCTTACCGAAGGGCCTGGTACTATGGCCATGCCTACGCGTACTTTACACCTGTTAAGCCATTATCAGGGGTCGATGGCTCTGCTCTCTGGCGCGACCTCCATCCGTCAAGGTATCTTTCCCGAGCTGGTAATCTCGTTACCAGCGGCAGAACTTCAGCAGAGTTGGCACCCAGTGCAACCTGACACAACACTCTCAATAGGTGCACAGGTACGTGTATGTAGCGGTGATCACGAAGGGGCCATAGGTACGATAGATTACCTTTATTCGCACCAGCAAGTATTTTCATCGGGCATTCTTGCACGTTCGGCTCGTCTTCGCCTCGAAAATGGCTCGTTGCTCACTGTTCCCCTGTCGTTAATTGAGCGAGTTAGTTGACTCTTTTCCACATTCTGCCACGCTTATCCACATATGGCTGAATAATATGTGGATAACTTTTTGAGTTCTTTTGTAGCTTCTATCATATTGGATTTGTTTTGTTGTGATGATTACGTAATTACGCGCTAATAAGCATTACAATCTTTTTGCATGTTATGCAAGTTTTTCCCTTACGGCCTCTTGTTCCGACTCGTAGATGACAGCGCTTGCAGCGAGAGTGGGGCTTCGTCGCTCGTCTTCTCCCTTCCAGCGGGACTGTTCCCATGGAATGCGTGTCAAGGAGACGAAAGGAAGCCATGTGGGGTAGAGGTTCTTGTCCTGGGACCACGCACCGGCGGAGAACCTCGCTTGTCCGCTTACGCTGAGAAGGCCACTGAGGAGCAACAGAACGGTGCGACCCGTTCTGTTGCTCCTCAGTGGCCGACAGTGCCACTTCCTTACTGGCACTGCTTGCTGCTACTATTGGCGACTTGAGTGGTTACTCAGAACCAAACGCCCTGATTTCCGCCATCTCTTGTTCCGATAGTTCACGTGGAATCTCGCCACGTGTAAGCTTCTCGCTCTGGACGTGATGGCGTATGCTCTCTACGATCTCCGGGTTCGCAAGCGTGGTAACGTCTCCAACATCGGCGAAGTTGGTGCTAGCAGCAAGGACCCTACGCATGATCTTGCCAGAGCGGGTCTTGGGCATATCCGCGACGATCCAGATATTCTTCGGTCTCGCGATCTTCCCGATCTGAGTCTCAATCGCCATGGCCACCTTGTCCTCAATGCCCTTACTCGGGTTGAACCCCGGCTTCAGTGCAACGTACACCTCAACTACCCGGCCGCGAAGCTCGTCCATCAACGGCACCGCGGCTGCCTCGGCAACCTCTTCGACGGTGAGGCACGCCGACTCAATCTCTTTCGTTCCTAGTCGATGCCCGGCCACATTGATCACATCGTCGACCCGGCCAAGGATCCGGAAATAGCCGTCGGCTGCCAGAACAGCACCGTCACCAGCGAAGTACGGCCAGTCACGCCAGTCTTTACTCTCCTTGTTCCGGCAGTACTTCTCATAGTGCACTGCCAGGCTTCATCGCTTTCAGGGCAGGCAGGGTGCTGCACAGGAAGCCACCGTTCTCGGTCTGCCACCAGGTGTCAACGATGACCGCTTTACCCTTTCCGACGACGCTGTGATACCAGCGCCAGACCTCCGGCTCAATCGGCTCTCCCACGGTTGTCATGTGCTTGAAATGGTAGTTGTATTTCTGCGGCTCGTCGGGACCGAGCTTGCGTAGCATGCGAATCGTAGTAGGAGCGGTGTGGAAGATTGTCACTCCGAGTCGCTCAGCGATCCGCCAGGGACGGCCGGCATCGGGATACGCCGGCACCCCTTCATACATAACACTGGTCGCCCCAAGTGCCAATGGACCGTAGACGATGTAGGAGTGCCCGGTTATCCACCCAATGTCGGCGAAGCACCAGTACGTGTCCTCGGGGTGGATATCCTGGAAGTACTTTGACGTACCAGTGACGTAAGCAAGATATCCGCCTGTGCTGTGCTGGCACCCCTTGGGTTGAGCCGTCGTGCCACTGGTGTACATGAGAAACAGTGGGGCTTCGGCTGGCATGGAAATCGGCTCGACTACTTTCCTGCGGTAATCTTTCAGCAATTCGTCGACGAAGAAATCCCGGCCAGCGACCATCGGGGTCTTTGATGAGTACTGACCTGGATACCGTCGCCAGACCAGTACTTTATCAATTTCGGCACCGCGTTCATGGGCCACTTTCACCGCCTCGTCGGCTTTGGCCTTGTGGTCGATCAACTCTCCATTGCGGTAGTAGCCGTCCATTGTTACCAGGATGCGACTCCCCGAGTCGGTCATCCGGTCTCCGCACGCCGTCCCGCTGAATCCACCGTAAACCTCGGAATGGATGATGCCAAGGCGCGCACAGGCAAGCATGGAAACTGGCAACTCAGGGACCATTGGGAGGTGGAAGGTTACGCAGTCGCCAGTCTTGACCCCGCCGAAATCTCGTAGAAGTGCGGCGAACTCGTTTACCATGACGTAGAGTTCCTGATACGTGATCGTCTTGGTGTCTTCTGATTCCGGCTCGGGCACCCAGATTAAAGCAGCCTTGTTGCGATTGGTCGCCAGGTGGCGATCGATGCAGTTGTAAGAAG
>WNGG01001183.1_pt1 | contig 29310 bp, 17 predicted proteins | sample 5400661 | NCBI WGS metagenome assembly WNGG01 (sample SAMN13153372, study PRJNA577476) | soil metagenome | isolation source: 100 cm soil or saprolite under Garry oak tree replicate 1 | place: USA:California | collected 2016-06-15
CGACTGGCCCTGCTGAAGGACCGAGTCGTCCTGGCGTCCCTGGCGGTGCTCGTCACGGCGGCGATCGTCGCGTGCGAGCTGCCTGTCCGCGTCACCGACACAGGCGGTACGATTGCGGACCTGTTGGTCTCCCCTAAAACTCTCACGCTGCGCCAAAACGCGACCGCCGACTTCACGGCTGTCGCCTTCATGAGCACCGGCGACTCGGCAACGGTGGCGGTGAGCTGGAGCGTGACGAGCGGCAGCATCATCGACACGAGCAGCAACGGCAAGCGCCATTACGGCCACTACAAGGCAGGGCCGAATCCCGGCCAATACAAAGTCGTCGCGACCGGCGACCCGGGCGGCGTATCGGACACGGCGCTCGTCACGGTGACCCTGGCGCCGGTGTCCGCGGTGAGTGTGGCGCCGACGGCGGCGACCATCCTGGTGGGCGCGACGACGCAGCTGCAGGCCACGACGACCGACTCCCTCGGCAATGTGCTGACGGGTCGCACCGTGACGTGGGCCAGCAACAACTCGGCGGTGACCGTCAACGGCACCGGCCTCGCGACGGGTGCGGGGACGGGCTCGGCCACGATCACGGCGACGAGCGAGGGGAAGAGCGGTACCGCGACCGTCACGGTGACGAACGTGCCGGTGGCGACGGTCACGGTCGCGCCCACCTCCGCCAACCTGCAAACCGCGCAGACGGTGCAGCTCACCGCGACCGCGAGGGATGCGAGCGGCAACATACTGTCGGGGCGTGTGATCACCTGGAGCAGCAGCAATGCGTCAGTCGCGTCCGTCAACGGAAGCGGCCTGGTCACAGGCACAGGAGCCGGCTCCGCCACGATCACGGCGACGAGCGAGGGACAGAGCGGTACGTCCAGCGTTACGGTCACCTTCGTGCCGGTGGCATCGGTCACGGTCACCCCGCCATCGGCGAGCGTGCAGGTCAGTCAGACCGTACAGCTCACGGCCACGCCGAAGGACGCGAACGGGAATACGCTGCCGGGTCGCACCGTGACGTGGGCCAGCACCAACACCGCGGTGGCGACGGTGAACGGCACGGGCCTCGTGCAGGGCGCAGCGGCCGGCTCGGCGACGATCACGGCGACCTCTGAAGGGCAGAGTGGGACGGCAACCGTAACGGTGACCGTGGCGCCGGTGGCGACGGTCAGCGTGAGCCCAACGTCGGCCTACGTACAGCCAGGACAGACAGTGCAGCTCACCGCGACTACCAAGGACGCGAACGGCAACACGTTGACCGGGCGCACGGTGACGTGGGCGAGCAACAACACCGCGGCCGCGACGGTGAGCTCGAGCGGCCTCGTGACCGGCGTCGCGACCGGCACGGCTGGGATCATCGCGACGTCGGAAGGCAAGAGCGGGAGCGCGGCGATCGTGGTCGGGACGCCCCCGCCGCCGACGGGCTGCGCGCCCACCGGATCGGGCGTGTGTCGCTACGTAGACGCAGTGGCCGGGAACGACGGTAACCCGGGCGACAGCGCCCACCCGTTCAAGACCGTGCAGCACGCCGCGGACGTCGTGAATGCCGGGGATATGGTGATCGTGCGGAACGGGGTGTACACGGGTGGCAGCAATGCGGTGCTGAGCGTCGGACGGGGCGGCACGGCCACGAACTGGGTGGTCTTCAAGGCCGAGAACAAGTGGGGCGCCCTCCTCAACGGTCAAGGGCGTCTCGGCGTTCAGGGAGTCTCGGATGCCGGCGTGTCCGTTGACGCGAGTTACGTGCGGATCGAAGGCTTCGATATCAGCTGGGTGTACCACGATGCCTTCAGCGTCAACGTGGACAACGTGCAGATCGCCGGGAACCATATCCACGACATCGGGCGGTATTGCACCGACGACTCGTTCGGGATCGCCGGATACGCGGGGCACAGCGGGAACATCGTGTTCGAGCAGAACGTGATTCATGACGTCGGCCGGCTCAGTCCGGGGGAGGCCGGGTGCAGCCCCAGCACCGACTACTGGCAGAATCATGACCACGGGATCTATCACTCGCAGGGGAACAATTTCATCGTTCGCAACAACCTGTTCTACAACATGACGCACGGCTGGCCGATCCAATTGTACGCCGGCAGCGTCGACCAGTTCTACGTCGTGAACAACACGTTCGCGTTCCCCAACCCCAACCGGAACGGGCATATCATCATCGGGGAGCCGTTGAGTAACTCGGTCATCGCGAACAACATCTTCTATCAGCCCACGACGGCGGGGGTCAACCTGAGCGGCGGGACGCTGACGAACGTGACGGTCGAGAACAACATTACCGCCAACGGCGTTGTGTGGACCGGAGGGACCACCGGGGCGACGTTCTCGAACAATCTCAACAACACGGATCCGAACCTGGTGAATCCGTTGGCGTTCGACTTCCGTCTGCTCCTTGGGAGTCCCGCCATCGACGCCGGGCTCAACCTGTCGTACGTGCTGAACGACATCCTCGGCGTGACCCGGCCGCAAGGAGCGGGTTGGGATATCGGAGCGTTCGAGTCTCACTGATACGTCACGTGCGGCCGTAGCCGCTGGTTGACGGCGCAGGGTGCAGCACCGGTCCCGGACGTGGCAGTCAAGAACGTCCGGGACCTGGTGCTCTGTCGCCTTGGGCTTGCGGCCTTCCTTCAGGAGCGTATCGTGACGGCATGAATGTCGCGGAACGTTTCTGACCGGTTCCGGCATGACCCTTCCCCCGAGCCAGGAGGAGAGAAGCCAGTGAGGTACGCCACACTGTTGCTCAGCGCGGTCGGTGCACTCTCCGGTGCGTGCGGGAGCTCCGCCGGTCCGACCTCGCCGCCGGGCCCCCACGCGAACTACTACGTGGATGCCTCAGCCGGGAACGACGGCAACCCGGGGGACAGCGCCCAGCCGTTCAAGACGGTGCAGCAGGCTGCCGCCGTCGTGAACCCGGGCGATGTGGTGGTCGTACGGAACGGGACGTACACGGGCGGCAGCAATGCCGTGCTGAGCATCGATCGAGGTGGCACCGCGGCGAGCTGGGTCGTCTTCACAACCGCGACCAAATGGGGGGCGATCCTCGATGGACAAGGCGGCCTGGGGGCGCAAGGTGTGTCGGATGCCGGCGTGTCCGTCAATGCGAGCTACGTGCGGATCGAGGGGTTCGATATCCGCTGGGTGTACCACGATGCCTTCAGCGTCAACGTGGACAACGTGCAGATCGCCGGGAACCACATCCACGACATCGGGCGGTATTGCACCGACGACTCGTTCGGGATCGCCGGATACGCGGGGCACAGCGGGAACATCGTGTTCGAGCAGAACGTGGTCCATGACGTCGGCCGGCTCAGTCCGGGGGAGGCCGGGTGCAGCCCCAGCACCGACTACTGGCAGAATCATGACCACGGGATCTATCACTCGCAGGGGAACAATTTCATCGTTCGCAACAACGTGTTCTACAACATGACGCACGGCTGGCCGATCCAATTGTACGCCGGCAGCGTCGACCAGTTCTACGTCGTGAACAACACGTTTGCCTTCGCCAATCCCAACCGCGTCGGCCACATCGTCATCGACGAACCGCTCAGCAACTCGGTCATTGCGAACAACATCTTCTACCAGCCCACGACGGCAGGCGTCGACATGAGCGGCGGGACGCTGACGAACGTGACGGTCGAGAACAACATTACCGCCAACGGCGTTGTGTGGAACGGGAGCGCGAGCGGTGCGACGTTCGCCAACAACTTCGACAATACGGATCCGAAGTTCGTGAATCCGGCGGCATTCGACTTCCACCTGCAAGCGGGAAGTCCCGCCATCGGCGCCGGGATCAGTCTCTCCTACGTGCCGACCGATTTCGACGGCGTCCAGCGGCCGCAGGGAACGGCTTGGGATATTGGGGCATTTGAATTCCACTGATGAGCTGCGGACCCGACGCAAACGGCGGGAGGCGGTGCGGCGCGCCTTGAGGAAGCTTGCGCCAAAAGGTGGTCAGCATCGGCCCGCGGCTCCGTACGCGACGTCGACGCCCCGCGGCGATGCGCGATCGGGGCCGGTGACGCTCTGACGCAGCCATCCCGAGCTGAACATCAGCACCCACAGGAAGCTGTAGGCACTGGCGCCAAGGACGCGGTGGGGTGACCGCTCGACGAGTTGCCGCACGACGTCCGGCCGGCAGTAGTCAAGCAGCACGTTGTGCCGAGACAGCACCACCTCATGGAGGAATTGTTGGACGGCCGGTAGCGCGAAGGTGGCGTGTGCGGGCCGCGTGAAGCCGATCTTGCGCCGGTACACCAGCTCCGGCGGGATGTCGCGGGCCAGCAGTCGCTTGAGCAGCGCCTTACTTTCCCCGGCCGTGCACTTCTCGTCCCACGATAGCGACGAACTCACGGAGACCACTGCGGGCTGGAGGAACGGGTAGAGGGGGCGAATCCCCCGGGCCCGGAGCGGGTCGAAGGACTTCGGCGCCATTCGTCCCGCGCAGACCCACACGAGGTCGAGCCAACTCAGCTGATCGCGTGCCTCGGTGCCGGAACTCATCGCTTCGATGCTCTGAACCGCGCGCTCGAGCTCCGCCTGAACATTCTGCGGGGTCGCATAAGCGATGTCCTCGAAGGCGTTCTGTGCCACGAAGGCATGCCCGACGGGCAAGCGTGCGCTTCTGGAGAGGAGGCGGCCGGCGCGCTCCAGAAGTGAATTGTACTTCCACAGCTGCAAGCCGCGGTACGCTGCGTCCGCCCAGCGACGCAGCGGCCGCGGGATGCCGTACGCCCGTTGCCACCTCCCGTACTCAGCACCAAGGCCGAAGGCACCGTCCGCCCCCGTTCCCTCGAGGACCGTCCGCGACTCGCCTGCGAACGGCAGCGCCTCGTGGACGAGGATGTTCGTGGGGATCGCTGAGATATCTCCAAAGGGGAACGAGTAGTCCGTCCCGACGCGCTCGAGCACATCGCCAACCTTTCGCACGTCGTGGCGGATCTGGTGACACTCGAGGCCGAAGTGCGAGGCGACCCGCAAGGCGAGGCGGCTCTCCTCATCGTCGGGGCCAAAGGAATAGTTCACCAGGCGCACGTCATTGCGTCCCAGTCGGCGGAGGCGTGCCGCCAGGAGTGCGGAGTCCACCCCGCCGCTGAAGTACAACACCGTAGACCCGGGGACGCGCGCCAGCGCCGCATCGAGCGCGTCGGAGACCCGCGTGTCGGGCTGCGGCATCCCGCCGTTCCGGTCCCGCAGATCGGTCAACTGGAACATCGGCGTGCACTCGGGCTCCCCGGCAGGGGGCAGTCGAAAAAGATGGCCGTTCGGGATGCGCTGCACCTGCGTGTAGAGGGTCAAGGGAGCCGGAATGGCGCCGTAGCGGAGCAGGGCGTACGCGGCCCGTTCGTCGACGTCCACGCTCATGAGGCGGGGAAACAAGCGCAGGTCGTCGGCAAAGACGGTGCCGTGACGGGTCCGCGCGTAGCAAAACTGCTGCGGGCTGGTCGGCGGGATGGCGACGCGAATCTCGGCGCGGGAGAGCGACGCAGTCAGGGTCGCCGCGTTGGCGTCGCCGTGGAGAGCCGCGCCGTCGGGGACAAGCGTGCTCGCGACGATCTGCTGGTCTGTCTCCTCCAGGCCGCCCCGACTTCCCGCGGCGACGGCGTGCTCCAGCCAACCCAGCGAGAGGGTTCGGCCATCGCTCACCGGACGCATTTCGATGCGGGCCCGGAGGCCGAGCCAGCGGGCGTGCTGCACCACGGCGTCCCGCCAGACGGGGAGTCCGGCGTCGGTCCCCAGGTATGCGCTGAAGAACATTGCCTAGAAACGCCCCTCTTTCTTGAAGAAGACCAGCTGGCCGTCGCGCTTGCGTGCGACGGCGTAAGACTCCTCATCCCCCATGATCAGGAGCCCATCCTCGCGCAGCGCATCCTTCAGGTTCTCGATCCCTTGGGCGATTTGATCCAGCGGGAAATAGCGTCGCAGCAACAAATTGAAGCACAAGATCACATCGTACCGGTCTCCGATCTTGTGGAAGACATCCATCGTCTTCACCGTCAGATCGCCGGTTCTGATCCTAGCCTCGACATACGGGTGAACCAGGGGGATCGGTATGGTGGTGCGCGCTTCGGCATAGGCGTACTTTGCCTTCAGGTACCGCGACACGAGTTCGAAAGGAAACAACAACACGGCGGTGAGAAGCGTGTGCCGCTCTCCTGAGCGTGCCGGCCGATGGATGCTGAAAAAGCACCTCTTCATCTTGACCTGAAGCAAGGTGGATTCTTCGTCGAAGATGCATTGGCGATCGGTGTCATAGCGGAGGTGAAAGAACAGATCGCCCAGCACGTAAGCACGAATGCGGTAGTATTGGCTCAGCGCCGCATAGTTGTCCAACGCGGCGACCCCGGTCGAGGACGGCAGCTCGAGCACCTTGATCGCGGATGTGCGGAGTCGACAGCCGGTGTCGCTCAGCACCTTCATGAGGATCCGGTTCTGTCGCATCGGATGCGTGCTCTTGCTGACCCCGTTTCTCATCACCAGGGCATCCACGATCCTCTTGAATTGCCCCGCCAGCTTCTCCCGCTGCTCAGGTGAGCTGCTGGCATACGCCGCATTCAGCTCGATCAGGTTACCTGCGAAGTTGTCGACCTGATACGTCGCCTCGTACCCGGCGATATAGTTGAGAGCGTAGGGCACGCCCGTCGCGTCCAACGCCGCGTGCACCCAGTCACCAATCGGGCGGGGCACGCGGTTCCAGAGCTGCTTTACGCGGACCAGCGCACCACTCGCGGTCGCCAGGAACCGCGACCCTGCGGCGAGTACCGGGCGCAGGGCTCGGGTCTCCGCGGATCCAGGTCCCGCCGCGACGGTCGACAGATGGACAGGGCGTCCTGAGAAGGGGATGGGCGGCGTAGGCGTCTCTCGGTCGAGTGGTGTCGGTGCCGCCCACCGGAAAGCCTGCGGTTCGGCCATGGGGGTGTGATGTGCAAGAGCCGTGCGGCCTGCCTCGCCGGCGAACTCGTTGCCGGACTTGCTGTTATGCATTGAGACAGCGCAGCGTGGGGGGCCGGTGTGGCGGTCGTGTAACAACTTGGGAGCTAATGACTGCGCCGCACGGCTGGCATGGCGCGACGGGGTCCCTATTATCCCCATCCCCAGAGCGATGGTCAGGCCGGAGGGAACTGAGGGATGACGTTCCTGCAGCAGGTGGCGCGGTTGCTGGCGCCGCGGAAGGATCGTGCGGTGGTGGCCGCTGCGGCGCTATTTGCCGGAGTGGCGGCGCTGGGCCGGGTGACCGGGTCGGTGCCGGCCGCGCCCACGGGCGAGGAGACGCGCAGGGCCAGCGCCACGGTGGCGGCGCCCGGCCCGGCAGCGTGCGGCGCCACCGGATCTAGCACTTGTTACTATGTCGACGCGGGCGCGGGCGACGACGCCAATCCCGGGACGAGCGCGCATCCCTTCCGCACCATCCAGCAAGCCGCCAGCCTCGTGACTCCGGGTGATCTGGTGATTGTGAGGAATGGCGTGTACACGGGAACCAGCAAAGCGGTCCTGTCCGTCGGACGGGGCGGCGCGGCGGTGCACTACGTCACCTTCAAGGCGGAACACCGCTGGGGCGCCGTCCTCGACGGCCAGAACAACCGGTCGGCGGACGGGGTCCATCTTGCCGCAAGCTTCGTTCGCATCGAGGGTTTCGAGATCAAAGGCGTCTGGCATGATGCGATCAGCCCGTCGTCCGGCGTCAGCGATTTCCAGATCGCGGGAAACCATATCCACGACGTGGGGCGTCATTGCGAGACACGCTCGATCGGACTCTCCGCGATCGGCGTTGGCAACGACAACGTGCTGATCGAGGGGAACCTGATCCACGACGTCGGTCGCTACGGTCCTGGCGAGGACGGGTGTAGTCAGCCCAACGCCTATTGGCAGAATCACGATCACGGGGTGTATCTCGAGAGCGGGAACAACGTCGTCATCCGGAACAACATTTTCTACAACATCGGGCACGGATGGTCGGTGCACCGCTACAGCGGCCACGGCGGGAACGTGGAGGGGCTGTCAATCGTCAACAACACGTTCTGCTGCGGCAATCCGAACAAGGCAGGGGAAATCATCCTCGCGAGTGACCTGTCGCACGCAGTCATCGCCAATAACATCTTCTACCGGCCCACGACCGCGGGCATCCGGTTCTACGGTGGCATCATGCGCGACGTCACCGTGGCCAACAATCTGACGTCGAACGGTCCCGTCAGCGACGCGAGCCCGCCCGGTGTCACGTTTTCGAAGAACCTTGACCGGACGGATCCGCTGTTCGTGAACCCCGCGGGATTCGACTTCCATCCCCAGGCCGGCAGCCCCGCCGTCGATGCGGGGCTCCAGCTCGCGACCGTGCCGAACGACTTTGATGGCAGCATGCGGCCGCACGGAGCGGGCTGGGACATCGGAGCATTCGAGTTCCGCTGAGCTCCTCGGTTGTATCTCGTCTGATACAGTTATGCACCCCCTTTTGGCACGTGCTGCAGCACTAAACGACTCCGCGATCCAGGGGGTGACTGCCATTTGCCTGCCAGATAAGGAGTTACAGGCACGGCGCAGAACCAGAGGCGGCAGCATCCGGCATGCTTCTTGAGTAAGGGAGGTCCGATCTCGCCCTGCCTCAGCCGGCGAGCGACTCACCCCAAGGGGGAACCACCGGATGCAGGCACCAAGCGTCCAGGAGCACGCCTGATGTGCGGGATCGTAGGCGCCGTCGGTCTCGGCCGTCCCGTGGACCCCGCCGCCTTACAGCGCATGAACGATCTGCAGGTGCACCGCGGACCGGACGGCGAGGGGTTCCTGCTCGGCTGGCCGAGTGCCGGCGAGTGGCATCACACCTTCCTGCCGCACACCACGCACTGGGACGCACACACGCCCGTCACCGTCGGGCTGGGGCACCGACGCTTGGCCATCATCGATCTCTCCGACCGTGGTTTGCAGCCGATGATGGCGTGCGATTCCCGACAGTGGATCGTGTTCAATGGTGAGATCTACAACCATCTCGAGTTGCGGGCGCAGCTCGAGACGCTCGGCTACACGTTCAAGACGCGGACCGACACGGAAGTCCTGCTGCAGGCCTACCGCCACTGGGGAGAGGATTGTCTCGCCCGGCTCGACGGGATGTTCGCCTTCGCCATTTGGGATGGGGTGCGCGGGCGGCTGTTTTGCGCGCGGGATCGCCTGGGGATCAAGCCCTTCTATTACGGCATGCCTTCCGGCGCCTTTGTCTTCGCGTCGGAGATCAAGGCGCTTCTCGCGTTCCCCGGCCTCGACGCCACCCCCGACGACGAGGCCGTGGTCGCGTTCCTGGCCCATGCGAACTGCGACTACGGCGAGCGTACGCTGCTGCGCGCGGTCAAGGCACTGCCGCCGGGCCACGCCCTCACATTAGACACAGCCACCGGGCACGTCGCTACTCGGGCCTACTGGCAGCTCGTCCCCGCGGCTTCGAACGGCGCTGGGGACCGCGAGCGGCTGGACGGGTTGCGGACCCTGCTCCTGGAGACGACGTGTCGACATCTCATCAGCGACGCTCGGATCGGCAGCTGCTTGAGCGGTGGGCTCGACTCGTCCACCGTCGTGTCGCTCATCGGCAAGATCTGGCGCGAGCAGCCGGACGCCGCCAAGGCGCTCGGCGACACCTTTCATACGTTCACGGCATGCTATGAAGACCGCGCCTTCGACGAGCGCGACTATGCTCTTGCGGTCGCCGGGGCGGTGGGCGCCACGCCGCACCTCACCTTTCCCGCACCCGAGGATTTTCTGGACACGTTCGCCCGCATGGCCTGGCATCAGGACATGCCGTTCGGCGAGCTCACGTACTATGCGCAGTGGCGGGTGATGCGGGCGGCCAAGGAGGCGGGCGTCAAGGTGCTCCTGGACGGCCAAGGCGGAGACGAAGTGTTCGGGGGCTACGCGAAGTTCCGCTACGCGTATCTGGCCTCGCTGCTCAAGTCGGGCCGCCTGGGGCGCCTGGTGCAGGAGTTCGGCGCGACCCTGTTGCAGGGGGACCGCTACGTCCTGGACATCCGGAATGGGTATCGGTATCTGCCCCGGCAGCTGCGGCGCCTGCTGGCAGTCGACACGCTGCTCCAGAAGGCCGTCCGCACCGACTGGAATCGTGCCCTGTCGGGTGAGAGCACCCCGGCCACGCGGTGGTGGCGATACGCGTCGCAGGCGCGCGCCGGGGAGTCGCGCGCGACCGTCATGCAGCGGATGCAGCGGGACGATCTGTTTGTCGATACGCTGCCGATGCTGCTGCGCATGGAAGACCGATCGTCCATGGCGTTTTCCCTCGAAGCCCGGGTGCCCCTGCTGGATCACCACGTGGTGGAGTATGGCTTCTCGCTGCCCGACGATCTCAAGATCCGGAAAGGCTGGAGCAAGTTCGCCATTCGCCGCGCGATGCAAGGCATCGTCCCGGACGTGATCCGCATGCGTAAGACCAAGCTGGGCTTTGCGGTGCCAGGGCATCGCTGGCTCGCCAGCGACCTGCGTCCGCAGGTGACCGCGCTCATCGAGGACACGCTGCGCTGCCAGAAGTACGTGGACCCGCAGGTCCTGCGCCGCTGGTATGCCGCACCCGAGTCCGCGGCCGCCAGCACCGAGAGCTATCTCGGCTTGTTCCGTGTCCTCTCCCTGGAGATGTGGATGCGGGCGTTCAGCATCAGTTAGACGATTCCCGAGCGCGCGCCACGGAACGGTAAATCGCAATCACCTGTTCCGTCAGCTTCTGTTCGTCGAGGTGTTGCACCACGGAGCGGCCGGCGATACGCTGGTTGCGCCGCAGCACGCGCTCCAGCGCGGCGGCGATCGTCTCCGGCCGGTCGTCGGCGCACAGTTCACATCCCTCCACGTCCTTGAGCCGCACGGGTACGTCGCCGACCCGAACCGACACGACCGGGAGATTGCAGGCCAGGGCTTCTTTGACGACGTTGGGCGAGCCTTCCTGCAGCGACGTGAAGACGAGCGCGTCGCAGGCACTCATCAAGAAGGGAATATCGGCGTGGGGCGTTCCCCAGGCGAGCACCAGCTCGGCGGGCAGCGACCGATTCAGCACGGCGACGGCCTCGCGCGCCAGGACGTAGCGCTTCCGCGGGAGCTCCGGGTTTCCCACGAACAGCACCAGCCGCTTGTCGGTCGGCAGGCCGACGTGGCACCGCGCTTCGTTGCGCGGGATGGGCCGGAACAGTTGGAAGTCGAGCCCGGACGGAACCACGTACGTCCGCACGGAAGGGTGGAGGAACTGCTTCATGTGCTCCGACACGACGATCGCGGCGTCGGCGCAGCGGGCCACGCCTTGCGAGATGAGCTTGAGGACGCGGCCCGGCAGCGTTATCCGACCATCCGAATCCACGATCCCCTCGAGATCGTCTCCCCGGAAGGTCACCACCAGGGGCAGGCGCTTGGGGAGCACCAGCAAACCACTTTGACCGAACTGCGCATGGGCCAGGTCGTAGCGGTGGTGCGCCATGCGGCGACGCAGACGGAGCCACGCCACCAGGTAGTTCCAGGGTCGCTTGGCGCCCTGGAAATGGAACACGTCGACGTCCACGCCCGCCGCCTGCAGAAACTCGGCCTGGCGCTTGATGAAGTACGTCGTGCGTGGTCGCCCCGGGGTCGGCCAGGAGTTGGTAATCATCAACACGCGGAGGGCCGTGTGGGGGGCCGTCATCGCGATTTCGGCTGCCTGACGAACACCTCGCGCGCGCCCTCCACCCATTCGCCGACAGCGGGCCAGGGATCCCGCGCCTCCCAGACTTCGAGCCTGGTGCCCGGGGGCTGGCGGCCGAACAGCTCTCGCAGGCCTTGGGCCACCGAGGGATAGTGGCCTGGATAGCCCGCGGGACGGCCGGCGAGGATGTAGAGGAGGCGTTTGACGTCTCCCCACAGCCAGCGCAGCGTGACGCCTTCGCGGTAACCGTCGACGGGTGGCAGCGGCTTGCCGGTGAGGATGTCGGTCCAGAGCCGTGGAAAGTCGCGGCCGGCAGCGATCGACAATTGCAGCGAGCCCCAAAACCGGCCGTTCACTTCCATGAGCCACGGGGCCAGGATGCCGTCGTCACGAAACTCCACCATCGCAGGGCCGTGCCACTGCATCTGGGACAACAGCCGCTCCGCACGCGCCTGCAGCCGGGGGTCGAGGGCCACGGAGCGCCGCAGGCTGCTTCCCGAGCCGGTGGGCCGCACGTCCCGCAGTCGCTCATGGGCGAACCACGCCACCGGGCGCCCATGGTCGCACACGGTGAAAACGCCCTTGCCCTGACCGGAGACGAAGGCTTGGATCAGGGGCCAATACTCCCCCTGCCGGCGCGACCGCACGGCGGCCTCGAGTTCCACCGCGTCTTTCGCGTACGTCGGGCCCAGGTCGGGAAGGAATCCATCGCCGTTCCACGCGCTGGTAAACCGCGGCTTCACCACGCAGGGGTACCCCACGGCCGCCGCGGCCTCATGGCATTCGCTCAGCGAAGCGGGGAGTCGCGTGGGCGGGATCTCCACGTGGCACGCGTCGGCGAGCCGCAGTGTCTCGGCTTTGTCGAACGCCCGGACCAGCACGGAGTCCGGTGCGCACCCTACGACGATTCCCCGCGCCTCCCACTCGCCGCGCTCCGCGTTGCACAGCAGGCTCGTCGTCTCGGTGAGGGGGAGCACGACGTGTATGCCCTGCGCGTGCGCCCAGGAGCGCAGTGCGGCGAACGCCGCGAGCGTCTCGCGGGGGTAGTTGAAGCGGGCGCCGCAGTACCGCGACCAGCTCGCCAGGGGCCAGCGTCCCTTCCCGGCGACGGCGACCCAGTAGCCTGCCCGGCCGAGTGACCGCACACACGCCAGGGCTTCGATCGTGCGTCCGTCCAGCACCAGGATGCGCTCGGCGGTCATTCGGTCACACCTGCTTCGGCGTGCGGTTCGGTCCACTCCCGATCGCCGCGGGGCCGCACCGCGGCCCGCACCCGGCCCGCTAGCCAGCGAACGGCGCGGGCGCCGGCGACGACGGGAGTCAAGCAGAGCCTGGCCGCGCCCGTCCAATCCCCCCTGGCGATCCGCTGCCGGAACTGCCGCCAGTACAGTCGACTGTTCGCCCGGACGATCGGGAAGCGATAGCCTCCCTTGCGAAACTCGATCTGTCCCCAGCCGCGAAGCATCAGCGAGCGGGACACCGCGTCAGCGAGCAGTGGTTGCCCGAAGACGTCGTGATGGACCTGATCCACATAGCTCAAGTAGCAGCCGAGTCCGGGCAGCGCTCCGTGTTGTCGGGCGGTCGCGATGACGTAGTCCCAGTCCAGCGTGGCACGGCGCAGGGTCGACACGGTAAACACCACGTCGCACAACGCAATCCGGAGGCGCCCCGCCACGCGCTGCATGCCCTGCAGCACGAGCTGATCCTCGGGAGGGGGTTCGGCGAATTCGATCCCTTCGACCACGGTGACCCGAGCGTGCTCTATGAGCACCTGGGGAAATGCGTCGTGCTCGCCCACGATCCCGAGACGCCCATGCTGCACGTCCAGGGGGGAGGGGTAGCCCGTGACGCGGTACGTCACGGCGCCCGCGATGCGCTCGCCGCAGTCGCGGGGTACCGGAGATGCGGGAAGCCCCTCGATGATGCCGCCGTCCACCCGGGTGGAGCGCGTCAGCACGAGCAGGTCCACGTCGTCTCCGAAGTCGGGATAGTCCTGAAACGCCTTGGGAAACAGGAACGCGATGTGGCGCGCTTGGCAAGCCCGGCTGACCCGTTGCATAAGCGCGAGCGTGGCCTGAATGCGCCGGCGTTCGCCGGCGACGGCTGCAGCGAACCGCTCGGGGACTGCGATCGCCCCCGCCGCCAGCCGTTCCGCGGTGCGCACGAGCACTCGATTGGCTCGTGCCACGCGCAGGAGAACGTCCCAGTCGAGCGCACCGAGCCCGTCCGCCACGGCGTCAGGGCTCAACAGGAGGCGGAGCACCCAGGATGCATAGCGCGATTCAGCCTGGGGCACGCTCATGGAAGTCATCGTAAGCGAGTTCGCGGTGCAAGAGGCGTACGGCGCGGCCAGCGTCGTAACGGGTTGTCAGATAGTGCGTTAGGCGTGCGGCACCGGGTGGCGCACGCCGCTGGTGTGGCAGTCCTGCAACAGCTTCGGAGCGAACGGTTGCGTCGCACTCTGAGACGGTGGTTGCGCGTCAGTCACAGGTGTCTCTCCCCCCTACTGGTGGTAAGGTGCCGGGCGCCGGTCGGCGGCCGACGGCACCGATTCGCGTGTGGTGCGTTGGACGTACTGCCGGTACAGCCGGGGGAACGCGCTGCGCGCCAGGCCCTTGAGCTGCCGGACGAGCAAGGCACTGCGCCACCCCCGGAACGCTGCCAGCTCGCCGATCCGCGCGGCAGGGGTCCAGGCCTTCGGCATGAACCGCCCCAGGATCCAGCAGTCGTCCACGGCCTCGGGCCGGAGGACGGGCTCCGATGTGAAGAGATACGCGAGACCCGCGGCACCGGCGGAGCGGAGCACCAGGGGCGAGCTGTCGCCGCCGGGGACGGAGGCGGTGGTGCAGGGCGCGCCGAGCAGCTGGGCGAGCTTGTCCCGGCTGACGCGCCACTCCTCGATCATCCGGTCCCACGGTTGCTCCCGGAAGATGTCGGGATGCGTGTCGGAGTGGCTGCCCACGACATGGCCACAGCTGTGGAGGTAGCGGATCTCCCCTTCGGTGAGAAAGGTCCCAGAGCCGATGAGGCCGGTGACGACGAAGAAATGCCCTTTCCAGCCGCGGGCGGCCAGCGCGTCGCCGATCGGGACGGCGCTCTTTCCGCCGTCGTCGAACGTGAGCAGCACATGCCGACCGGGCCGGGTGAAATCGACATCGGTGACGCGCTCCGGCAGGCACGGGCCCGCGGCGATCGCGTCCAAGTCCCGCGTGAACGCCGCGCGGGTGTGCTTGTAAGGCAGCGCCCCCGGGCGCTGGAAGCCGGCGGTGGCGGGGTGATCCGTCACCTCGTGGTAGCCGAAGCTGGCGACTGCCAGGGGGGGCGTCATCGCGACAGCGGCACCGACGCGACCTGATGCGGCAGCCGCCGCCTCCCGATCGCGCGCTCCAGCACGGCGGTGATGGAGCCCAGACCGTAGGAGCAGTGCAGGGTTGGGAACACCAGCAGGAGAGCCGCGGCGCAGCGCGCGCCGTGGCGTCGCACAGCCAGGGCGGCACAGGCCAGGGCGCCGGCGAGGTAGGCGCCCGCGATCGTGGCGAACGCGATGCGCGCCGGCGGCCACCACAGCGCCACCGCCCCGGTCACGGCGAGCGCGCCGACGAACAGGGCGGGGACGAGCTGGCGGACGGTCATGATGCGGCCGACCTTCCACGCCGCCACCGGTTTGAAGTAGCCGTATTGATAGAACATGCGGGCCACCTGGCCGAGCGAGCCGCGGGCGTAATAATAGGACACCACCTCGGGAATGAGCATGATCCGCCCGCCTTGCTTGAGCAAGCGCGCGTTCAGCTCGTCGTCCTGATTCCGGACGAGCTCCTCGTCGAACAGCCCGACGCGGTCGAAGACCGCGCGGCGATAGCACCCGAACGGCACCGTGTCCACCAGGCGTCGCTCCGCGGCGCCGATGCGGAAGTAGGAGTTCCCGACCCCGAACGGATGCGACAGGCCGATGGCCAGGGCGCGCGCCAGCGGCGTCCCGTTGGCGGGAAGCGTCACCAGCACGCCGCCCACGTTGTCGGCCTCCGTCTCCTCGAGGGCGGCGACGAGCTGCGAGATGTAGGAGGCGGAGTAGACCGCGTGCGCCCCCATCGGCATGATCACGTCCCCGCGTGCTTCCCGGATCCCCGCGTTCATCGCGCAGGGCGTGATCCGCCGCGGGTTGTCCACGAGGCGGATGAAGCCGTGGTGGGCCGCGTAGCCGGCCACGATCTCGCGTGTGCCATCGTCGCTCATGCCGTCGCACACCAGCACCTCGAGCCGATCCTTGGGATAGGCACACTGGATCAGTGACTCGAGGCAGGGACCGATGTACCGCGCCTCGTTCCGGCACGGAATGACCGCCGTGACGAGCGGCCGGTCACTCGTGACCATCGGGACGCCGATCGGGTGGCTCAAGATGCCTCCGCCGTCGCTGGGCGGTCCGCGGTCGGGAGCGTGCAGAGAACGGTGCGGAACTTGCCATTCGGACCGCGCGGGATCTCGGGGACCTCTTCGAGGACCACCTGCACCGCACCCAGACGCTCGCGTAATCGCTCCACAATGAGGTGGCGGGACTCGGGGTTGAATCCGGGTGCCGGCGCGTAGCGCACGCGGATGCGGTCCAGCGCCTCCTGGACGATCTGGCCTTGGCGCACGGGCAGACCGTACCAGACCGGATTGAACCAGGCGACGCGCCGGCCGTCCCGCGTCAGCAGGAGATCGTTGGTGCGGCCGTCCACCGCGGCGAGGGCCGGGAGCGTGCGCCCGCAGGCGCACTTGCCCCCCGGCGGCGCGAGTCGCCCCGAGTCGCCAAGGCGGCAGCGGATGAGCGGGAAGTCGGCGTTCAAGAGCCCGGTGCAGATGAACTCGCCGAACCCACCAGGGGCCGTGACCCTCCCGTCCGCCAGGACTTCGATCAGGCCGACCTCGGGCCACAGGTGCAACGTCCCCGCCTCGCACTCGCTGGCCCATGCGACCGTCTCGCTCATGCCGTACGTCTCGCGCACCGGGCACCCGAACGCCGCGGCGATCGTCTCCCGCTCCCACTCGGGCAATGGTTCCGCGCTCGTGATCGCGACGCGCATCGTCACGCGGCCCTGGCCGAGGCGCAGCACTTCCTGCGCCAAGGCATAGAGGGAGGACGGATAGCCGGCGAGATACTCGATCTCATAGCGGCGCAGCGCATCCAGGTAATGGGGAACCAGGTCCGGAGCGAGATGATAGGTGGACATGTAGAGCTGCCGCAGGGCGGCGTTCCACACCCAGAACGGCGGCCGCCGGCGCGCGGTGGGGACGATCAGCTGCCCCCCGAGCATGGCCCAGCGGTCGCGGCGCGAGACACCATGCCACAGCCGCGTCCGCGCGACCGACAGGGCATACAGGGATCGGATCGTCCGGTGCGTCCGCCACAGCACCAGCGGCCTGCCCGTCGTGCCGCTCGTGTGCTCGTTGAACATCCAGCGCGGATTCCGGTCATCCGCGATGAAGGCGGCGGGGTCTTCGCGCACCCGGTCGTTGTCGAGGATCGGCCAGTTCTCGAGGACCTCCCAGGACGCGTGATCGCCCTGCCGGCGCCGCGCCGCCCATTGCGCGCGGTAGTACGGCACGCGGGTGGCCGCCCGGTGCAGCACGTACCCCAGCCGTTCCTGCCGCCAGGCGTCCCACTGCGTCGCACTCCAGTGCTCGCGCTCCTGGGCCTCCGCGATGAGACGCGGCGTCTCGCGACCGTAGCGCGACCAGCGCAGGTACCACCCGCGCAGCGTGGCGGCCAGCGCGCGCGCCGGTGACGGCAGCCGATGATACAGCCGAAGGGGCAGGCTGCTCATGAGGAGAGGCGCTCCTCAACCGCCCGCTGGAGCGCGCGGCGCGTGGCACCGAGGTCCGTGTTGGGCAGGACGACGGCGGACAGCACCAGGGGCGCGATCGCCTGGTAGCCGGCACGGCGGCGCGCCAGATAGGCCACGGAGTACTCGCCCTTGCGGGCGTATGACTCCTCGGGACTGACGTCCAGAAATACAGGGACGTCGGGCTCGGGTGTCAGTCGCTCGAGCAGGCGGACCCAGAACCAGCGGCCGTCGTCGGCCACGTCCACGAGCGTGTCGTAGAAGTAGCGGTCGGTCACGAGCACGCGGCGCCGTACGGTGGCTACGTAAAACCGGATGGCCAGGAAGATCGCCAGGTCCACCGGGTAGAGCGCCCGGCGCAGGGGCTTGCTCCACACGATCGCGTCGCGAATCCTGCCCGCGACTCCCCGGAGCCCGGCGGCCCGCGGCTGTCCCGCCCAGCGCGGCCGGCCAGGGTCGCCGCCGTTGCCGCTGCCAAAGAGACGCCGCACCGCATCGCGCGCCGCGCGCACGAAGGCGTACACGCCGACGCCGTCGGGCATGCGCAGCACCGTCACCGGATGGTGCTGCCGCTCGAGCTCGCCCTCGAGCCAGGCGATCAGCGTGGACTTGCCGGCCCCGTCGAGGCCCGAGAACGAGATCACCAGGCCGCGGCGGCTCATGAGTGGGCCAGGGCGAGGGCGCGCTCGCTGGGGGCGAGGCGCCGCGTCGCCCCGAGATGCTCGGCCAGGCGCACGCCGTTGCGCCACATGTCGAACTGCTGCTCGGTGCGCCGGCGCGCCTGCCGCGCCAGCTCGTGGCGCAGGGCGGGATCGCGCAACAGGCGCTCGACGGCGTCGGCCAGCGCCGTCACGTTGCCAGGCGGCACGAGCACGCCGCACCGCCCGTCGTCCAACGCTTCGGGAATGCCGGCGATACGCGAGGCGATCACGGGGGTGCCGAGCGCCATCGCTTCGCGCAGCACGTTGGGTAGGCCGTCGCCCAGGCGGTCGGACGGGTGAACCAGAACGGTCGCCTCGCTCATCGCACGGCGCACCTCGTCGAAGCGCAGCCAGCCACGGAACCGCACCAGCGGCGCGATGCCGAGCGCCTCGGCCAGCCGCCGCAGCCGCGCGAGCTCGGGGCCGTCGCCCACGACCTCGACCTCGAGTGCGTGGCCGCGGTCGGTCAAGACCCGCGCGGCACGGAGCAGGTAGGCGAAGCCTTTGTCGCGCGCCAGGCGACCGACCGCCAGCAGCCGTGCCGGGGGCCGTCCGTCGGGACGGAACGGAAACGTCGCCAGGTCGAGCCCGTGATAGCACACGTGGATCCGCTGAGCGAGGCCCGGCACCGAGTTGCCATACCGCTCGGCGATGTAGGAGCGGTTGAATTCGCAGCAGGTAATCACGCTATCGGCGTCCCGCAGCTTCTGCCGCAGGTACACCGGGCGGAGGTACAGGTCGGTGCCGGCGTGTAGCCAGATCGACAGCGGGGTCGGCCGCTTGATCAGTCGGCGAAACAGGTGTGCCGCGGTCGCTGCATAGTTACCCCAGTAGGCGAGGACGTGATCATAGCGATCGGCGTGCTCGGTGGCCCAGCCCCACGCCTTCGGCAGCACATACAGGCTCTTGGCGAGCGGGGACGGGCCGAATCGCGCGGCGGCGACGCTCACGGCCGCCGCTTCGCGCAGCACCGTGCCGAGCCCGCGCCACGGCCAGGCGCGTCGCCAGCTCTCGAAGAACCCAAGGTGATGTACCCGGCGGCGCGGCAGCACGTCCTCTCGCAGGACGTCGAGGCCGTAGCCCCACAGGCTCGGATCCAGCGGATAGATCGGAAAGACATCCAGCTCGACGCCCGCTTCGAGCAGGGCCCGCATGTCCCGCTCGAAGAAGGTAGCGACCCGAGCGGGGTACTTGCTGGTGATTACGGCGAGCTTCATGATCTCGCGGTGGGCGCAAGCCCTCGGCGGCGGCTCGCGTCGAGGGGCAGGGTGGGCCAAGGCGGCAGCACCGGCGGCGCCGGCAGCGGGACCGTGGTCGGAGGGTACGTCGCACTGGCGAGGCCATAGGCGAGGATGAGCCAGAGGAGCTTGGAGGCGATCCAGTTGCCGCTCATGTTCGCCGTCATGACCAACGCCAGGAGGGCGAAAGCGAGCATTCCGTGCTCCCGGCGGCGGGCACGCCACGCCGCCATGGTGCAGAGGCCGAGGCCCGCAAGGAATGGAACGGCGCCCAACAGGCCGGAGGCCGACAGCACCTCGAGAATCAGGTTATGGGCGTCGCGGCGGCGCCGGATCCGCTCGTCCAAACGGATCCCGAGCTCGTACTTGTTGTTCACCGGCCCCCAGCCGATGACGGGCCGCTCCGTGAACATCTGTCCCAGTGCCGGATAGATGCGCTCGCGGCCGGCCAGCGCGCCGTGCTCGACCGTATCCTCAAAGCGCGTTCGCATCACGGGCGAGTTGTACGCCACGGCGACGACGAACCCCAATGCCAGCGCCGTTACGAAGGCATTCCTGACTTTCGCCCAAGCGGTGTGCATGCCGCCGAGGGCGAACACCGTGAGGCCCATTGCCAACGCGAGCAGGGAGATCCGCGAGCCCGTCTCCACCACCGTGATCACGATCAACGCCATCACGGCCCAGCCCAGCGCCCGGCGCCACGTGGACGTTCGTCCCAAACCGTACTGCAGACCGACCAGCGCGATCAGTCCGGCCGAGAGGATCATCGCACTCGTGTTGGCGTTCTGGCCCAGGGCGGTTATCCGCTCGACGCCGCCCCACTGGACGCGGGCGGTGCGCGCGATGCCGAGCACCGGCAGCAGGGCGAAGATGGCGCAGGCGACGGCGAGCGTCGTGAGCATCTCGCGCGCCAGCTTCGGAGATCGCAGCAAATTGGCGGCGGCCCAGAAGACGAGAACGGCTTCGAGCTCCAGGAGGAACAGTTTGAAGACCTGGGCCCAGTAGTCCGGGGTGATGAGGTGCGTGGCGACGGCGTCGCGCCCATTCAGCGCGGCCCCGAGGCTGAACATGTACAGGTAGACCAGGAACCAGAGTACGGCCCCGGGCCGCCGGGCGTAACAGGCGCTCGGTTGCAGCAACGTCGCGAACAGGAACAGACCGGCCGTGATCGTCGGGATCTCGATTGGGAACGAACGGTCGGGGTACTCGAACGGAATCGAGAAGACCAACAGCAAGAACATCCACCGCAGAAGCGGGTTGAGCGGTCGCTGCTCCGGAGCGGCCGGCAGGCGCCCCAGCCGTAGCTGCACGGCGGGGACGGTCACGTGAGCCTGCGGGCGAGCTCGCGCCCGCGTCGCAACACCGTTGTCCGGGCCTCGGCGGGCAGGCCGGTGACCAGGGCCATGCCGAGCAGGGCGAGAGACGTGGCGGCGACCCCACCCACCCAGACGAGCCAGTGCCGCGTGACGATCCGGTCGCCGAGAACCGCACAGGTGGCAAAGATGAGGATCATGGCAACGAACGGGCGCGCGAGAGCGCGCCGTGCGGACCACGATCCGGCGCCGAGGTACGTGTGCACCAGGTGGGGATAGGCGATGGACTGGGCGAGCCGCCCCGCCAGAATCCCTAGACACAAGCCCACAGTGCCGAAGCGGATCGAGAGCAGGGTCGCAAGGCCGATCGTGAGCGCGGCGGCGATGCCGGCGACCAGCACGCGCTGGCGCGGCTGCAGCGTCGCGTCGATCACGTAGGCGTCGCTCCGCACGAAGGCGGTCTGCGCCATCGTGCACACGATCAGCAGGTTCACCCAGGGGCCGGCGTAGTTCCCGGGTCCCACCCACAGGGTGAGGAAGGAGCGGTTCCACAGCAGGATCGCCGCACCGATGGTGGTCGCGAACAGCCACGTGACGGCGAGCAGCTCGTTTCGCAAGGCGAAGGCCTTCTGGTATTGGCGCAGGCCGATCACGCCGCCGATGCCGGGGATGGCCCCGCCGGCCGCCAGCACGTGGATGTTCACCGCCATCCGCGCGGCGTAACCCGTCAGCGCGTAGGTGGTCACTGCCGTGGGCGAGAGCACCATGCCGAGGATGATGACGTCGCTCGCGAGGAGCAACTTGGTGATGGCTTCACCGGCCGAATACCAGAGGCTCAGGCCCAGCAGCCCGCGGATCTCAGTACGGGTGGGCCGTGCGACACCAAACCAGGGGACGTACTTGCGGACCACCCACCAGAAGCAGAGCCCCATGAGCGTCGCGAACGCGATCTGCGCCCCCGCGGCCCCGACCATGCCGAGCCCGACGTAGATGGCGCCCGCCACCAGCACGCCGCCCACAACCTCGAGCCCCGCCTGGAGCCCCATCCGCTTGTAGCCGAGATTCATGCCGCGGAGGACGGCTTCGGGGAGCGCGGCGAGGGTGCCGACGAGGAGGCTCAGCGCGAGCAGGGCGCAGGTCAGCCGGACGACGGGGAAGAGGGGCGGGGCGACCTTGGTGATCGTGGGCGCGAGCCACACGAGACCCGCGCCCGCGGCCACGACCAGCGGCAAGAACAGCAGCCAGACGAAGACGGCGCCCCCCACGTAACGGCGCTTGGCAGCGTCGTCATCGCTGGCCTGGAGGTTGGAGATCACCGGGCGCAGCGCCTGGGTGGGCCGGCCGTCGCCCGCGGTCATGTAGCCCACGAGGCGGCCCAGCATCTCCCACACGCCGTACAGTGAGCGGCCCAGTCCGCCGACCAGGATGGGCACGACCACCAATCCCACGGCGACTTTCGCGCCGTAGTCGAGCAGTGACGCGACGACGTTGAGCGAGGCGCGCTGCGTCAGCGTCGCGGGACGCGGCGCGTCGGCGAGGGGAGTCGCGATCCGCACGGCGTCAGACACGGGGACGCTCCGCAAGCAGCTCGAGCACCGCATCGCCAAGACGGCCGGGGGTGGTCTCCGTGGTGGCGAGCGTGACCGGTGGGGGCCCGCCCGCGCGCGCGAGACCAGTCAGCACGCGCTCGAAGCCGATACGGTAGCGCCCCACCACGTCGCCGATCTCCTCGTCCGACATGGCGCGGAATATGTCGGCGGGTTTGTTCCGCTCGCGGATGCGGGATGTGAGCGCGGGCTCCGGGGCATCGAGCAGCACCAGGCGATCGAGCAGGGCGGCCCAGACCGCGTACGTGGCGCGCCACCAGGGTTCCGCCCGGCCGTTCTGGAGGCGTGGATGGCCGAACACGCGGAGCCAGCTGAGCGCGAACACGGGCCCTTCATCGAGCACCACGACACGAGCACCCGCGACCCGGCGGCCCACGTACAGGCGCAGGGCATTGAGCCGGACGATCTGTTTCAGCTCTTCGCGTGGCAGCGAGCGGGTCATGACGCAGAGCCGGAGCAGCTCGGGGAGCGAGCGGACGCCGCTCTCGAGCAACAGCGCGCGGGGCAGGTTCCAGATGCTCGCGCGCATCACGTCGTGCCGCGCGAGCAGTCGCTCGGCCAGGGCACTCTTGCCCACGCCCGCCGGACCGACGAGCTCGACCACCAGAGGCCGCGACGTGCCGTTCCGCCTCGATTCCATTTCGCTACAGCTCGCGCCAGAGGATGGCCTTGAGATCGCCCAGCACCGCGGAGAGCGGCTGCCCGGCGTCCACGACGTGGGCGCCGCTGCCGGACCAGTCGGTGTTCCACACGATCTGGCCACGCTCGCGGACGTAGTCCGCTGGCTCGTCCGTCTTGCGACGGACGGCGATCTCGGGGTCGACACGCAGTACGACGAGAATATCGGGCGGCAAGATCTGGCGGTAGTACCACGTCTCCATCGCAAGGAGCCACCCTCCGAGGCGCGTCTGCCTGAGCGCGGCGGCAAAGGCGTCGAGGCGGGGACCGGCGAGCTCCGCGTTCTGGCGAATCGGGTAGCGCTCGCACAGCGCAATGCCGCCCGCGAGCGCGAATCGTCGCGCCTTCACGTAAAGCCGGTAACGGTCGCGGGCCGTGCAGACGTCACGCAGCGCGGAGAGGAAACCGGGCGCGCGAGCACCCTCTCCGTCCCTGGCGGCACGCGCCCCGATCGCTCCGCCCACCTTTAGGAGACCTCCCACCGCGAGGGTCAGCGGGGAACGCGGCGGGCGGCCGAGGTGGGCGGCGAAGAGATTGAACGCGTCGGACAACCAATCGCGCAGCTCCCGCGCGCAGGTGGACTTGCCGGCGCCGTCTCCGCCGACGAGCGCGACCACGGTGCCGCCGTGGGCGAGGTGCCTGCCCGCGCGCCAGAAGGGGAGCCGGCCGCGCAGGGTGACGATCGCACGGAGCAGGAGACCCAGCGTAAGACTCAGGGGCGGACCCTTCGCGTGGGCGCGCATGCGTCGGTGCAGCTGCCACCGCAGGGAGACGCGACGCCACCGCGGATACTGCGGCCGGAGCGACGCGATGCACGCGTCGATGAACGGCACGTCGAGACAGGGGAGGTGCTGCGCCAGCGTGTTCGCCAGGGCTACCCGGTCGGTCTTCCCGACCAACGCGTCGAGCTCGCCCTGGATGGACTGCAACCACGGTGGCTGCGGATGGCGCACAATACCCCGGACGGTGTAGCGCTGCACCAGCTTCACCAGGAACGCGACGAGCTCGAATTCGGGGGCCGGGATGCGGAACACGACCGACGGGATCGCCGAGTCGAGGAGCGGCGTCTCGATGGGGAGGCGGTAGACGGTGCGCCAGGAGCCACCGACGACGAGGCGATAGTGAACGTGGACGTGGATCAGCCGTCCGGTGACAGGATCGAGGCCGAAGTAGCTCTCGATCCCGGCGATAGCGCGAGCGGGGGGCGGATCGGCGCGTTGGAACCCGAGCGTCTCGAGGATGCTGCGAAACCGCACCTCGGCTGCCCGGTCGACGAGCAAGTCGATGTCCCCCTCACCGCTCATCCAGCGGGTCTGCTTGGCGTTGCCCTTCCATTGGACGCAGGCGACGCGTTCGTCGGCCAGGGCCTCGCCCAGGCGCTCGACGATCGAGCGCGCGACGGGAGGAATGGCCGCAACGCCGCCGGCGTCGGTGCGCGGGCGGTTCGGGGTGACTATGATCGGGTTCACGGGGGCAGGCATCCCTGGCGCATTAAGCAGGACACATGCGCGCTGCCTCGGACGTCAAGTCGTTAAGTAACTGCAGGTTAGCTCAGTCCCCACCGGTAGCAGAGGGGCGAGCTGTGGCAGTTCCGTTACACCCCTGAATTGACCACGCTACGCCCGGGTGGCCGCACCGCGCTGTCGGGCGCGAGTAGCTCAATGACACGCCCCGGTCCCCGAGTCCGTCGGTCCCGAGCCACCGACCGGGATGAACTGCCACGAGTAGGACCCGTCGGACAGCGTGAGCTTCAGCACGCCGTACACACCGCTGATGCGTGCTTCGCTGTTGGCTGTGATGAGCGTGTTGGGGGCGTCGAGGCCGCTCCCGCCGGTGCCCACGATGATCTCTCGGATGCCGTTCGCCGGGTCGGCCGCCCCCGCGGATGTCTGCGGGGCGAACCGCTCGTAGTCCTGCATGTGGGCGTTGAGGATGAGCTCCGCGTGCGCGGCGTAGAGATCGTCCCAGAACGGCTTGACGGACGTCGTCGGAGAGAAGGAGCTGGCCGTCGTGGAGTAGAAGCGCGGGTGGTGGAACATCGCCAGCACGCACTGTTTCGTGGTCGCGGCGAGGTCCGCCTTGAGCCAGCCCTCCTGCGGCGAGCCGACAGCGGTCGGAACGAATGTGCTGTTGCTGTTCAGCACGACGATGTGCCACGCGCCGAGGTCGTAGCTGTAGTAGCCTTGACCGACCGGCCCGGCGGCGGCCCCGAAGTAGTTGAAGTAACTGGCCGCGGTCGCGCTCGAGTCATACTCGTGGTTGCCCACGGCCGGGGACGTGCGCGCCTTGTGACGACCCCATGACACGTCGTAGCAGTTGGTGAAGTTCGCCGCGGTCCCGTTCGGGTAGGCGTTGTCGCCGATCGCGAAGACCGTGCCCGCGATCCCGTCCAGCAGCGTGGCGGTGGCCTCGTCGTTGGTCCGGTCACAGCGCGCGATATTGCCGGCCCCGACGAGCGTCACGCTCGACAATTGCTGGACGACCGTCACGATCGCCTGCCCAGCGCCCGCGCCGCCGTCCTTGTCCGTCACGGTCACGGTCGCGGTGTTCGTCCCCGCGGCCGCGTAGGTATGAGACACGCTGATCCCGCTTGCCTGGCTGGTGACGTTGCCGGTGGTCTGCGCGGTGCCGTCGCCCCAGTTGATCGCATACGCCCACGGGGCGTCGTTCACGCCCGGATCGCTGAAGGTCGCCGCGAGCGTGAGCGGCGTGCCGGCGGTGGCACTCAGGCTTGCGGGGACGCTGACGGCGGGCACGACGTTCGTCACGGTCGCCGTCGCCGAGGCCGGCGCGCTCGCGGCGCCCTTCGCGTCGGTGACGGTGAGGGTGACCGTATAGGCGCCGTTGTCGGCGTAGGCATGGCTCGGGGTCGCGCCGGTGCCCGTGGTGCCGTCGCCGAACGCCCACGCGTACGTCAACGCATCGCCATCCGGATCGGACGAGCCGCTGCCGCTGAAGGCGACGGCCGTGCCCTCCGTACCGGTGTACGGCCCCCCCGCGACCGCCGTGGGCGGATGGTTCACCGCCGCCACCGTCACGGGTGTCTTAGCGGATCCGGCGCCGCCGTCCTTGTCGGTCACGGTCACGCGCATGGTGTCGGTGCCGCCCGCGGCGTAGGTGTGGCTCGCGGTGATCGCGGCCGACTGGCTGGTCGCGCTGCCGGTGGTCTGCGCCGAGCCGTCGCCCCAGTCGATGGTGTAGGCCCAGGGGGCATCGTTCACGCCAGCGTCGCTGAACGTCGCGCTCAACGTGTATCCAATGCCCGCGGTGGCCACCTGATTGACCGGGAGCGTCACCGCCGGGGCCACGTTGGCGATGGTCGCCGTGGTGGTGGCGGCCGAGCTCGACAGGCCGAGGGCATCGGTGACGATGAGCGTGACGGCGTAGCTGCCGTTGTCCGCGTACACGTGCGCAGGGGTCGGGCCGGTCCCGGTCGCTCCGTCGCCGAAGGTCCACGTATGCGTCAGCGGGGAGCCCTGCGGGTCGGTGGAGCCGGCGCCGTTGAAGGTGACGGTGGCTCCCTCGTTGCCGGTGTACGGCCCGCCCGGCGCCGCCGTCGGCGGGCTTGGTGCCGCGCCGACCGCCAGCGACGTTCTTGCGGAGCCCGCTCCGCCGTCCTTGTCTGTGACCGTCACCCGCACCGTATCGGTGCCGGCCGCCGCGTACGTGTGGCTGGCCGTTATGGCCGTGGTTCGGCTCTTCGTACCGCCCGTGGTTGTCGTCGACCCATCGCCCCAGTCGATCGTGTAGGTCCAGGTGGAGTCGCTCACGCCGGGATCGCTGAAGGTCGCGCTCAGCGCGTACGAGCTCCCGGCCGTGGCGGTCTGGTTGGCAGGGAGTGTCACGACCGGAGCGACGTTGGCGACGGTCGCCGTGGTGGTGGCCGGGGTGCTCGCGGCACCTTTCGAGTCGGTGACCGTCAGGGTCACGGTATACGTGCCGTTGTCGAGGTAGGAGTGGCTCGGCGCGACGCCGGTAGCGCTCGTCCCGTCGCCGAAGCTCCAGGCGTACGTCAAGGCGTCACCGTCGGAATCCGACGAGGCGCTGCCCGTGAAGCCGATGGCGGTTCCCTCGGATCCCGAATAGGGGCCCCCGGGGGCCGCCGTTGGCGGGTGATTGACTGCGGCACCGGCGTTATGGCACGCGGTGGTGCCGGAATCGGTCGCGGTCTGTCCCGCCACCGGGATGAACCGCCAGCTGTAGGCGGTGGACGAGAGCGTGAGCTTGAGCACGCCGAACACGCCGCTGATGCGGACCTGACTGTTCGGCCAGAAGACCGTATTGGGGCCGTCCAGGCCGCCCCCACCCGTGCCCGCGATGATCTCGCGGATGCCGTTGGCGAGATCGAGGTTCCCGGACGGGTCGGTTTGCGCGAAACGCTCATAATCGTGCATGTGGCCATTGAGGATCAGGTCCGCATGCGCGGCGTACAGGTCGTTCCAGAACGGCAGTGTGGAGGTGCCGGCGGAGAGCGGGCCCGTCGACGAATAGAACCGGGGGTGATGCCACACCGCGAGAATGCATTTCCCCGCCGCCCCCGCGAGATCGGACTTGAGCCACAGCTCCTGAGCGGAGCCCACCGCGGTCGGCACGAACGTGTAGTTGCTGTTCAGCACCACGACGTGCCACGACCCGATGTCGACGCTGTAGTAGCCGAGGCCGCGCGGCCCGGCCGCGGCGCCAAAGTAGTCCCACGAGCTGTTCGCGTTGCCCAGGCCGTAATCGTGGTTGCCGATGGCCGCGTAGGTGCGGAACAGCTGCCGCCCCCAGGTGGGTGCGTAACAGTTCGCAAAATCGGCGCTCGCCCCGCTTGGGTACGCGTTGTCGCCACCCGCGATGACGGTCCCGGCGATGGTGTCCAAAATGCTCGCCGTCTGGATGCGGCCGGAGTTATTGCAGTCGGCGATGTCTCCGCCGAACAGCACCACCTGCGTGCCCGGCGCCATCACGCGCACCGAGAGCGAGTCCGATCCGGTCCGTCCGGCGCTGTTGGTGACCGACACGCGCACGCTGTCGAGGCCGAGCGCCCAGTAGGTGTGGCTGGCGGCGATCGGCGTGGCCGCGCTCGACGCGCTGCCGGTAGTCGACGCGCCGTCGCCCCACTGGATCGTGTAGCTCCATGGGGCGTCGTTCGCGCCCGTGTCGCTGAACGCGACCGAGAGGTTGACCGTGGTTGCCGGATACGTCGAGAGATCCGGACCGGCGTTCACGGACGGCGTGGGTGGCGGCGGTGGAGGCGGCGGGCCCGGGGGGCCGTGGCACGAGGCCGAGCCCGAGTCCGAGAACTGGGTTCCCGCGATCGGGATGAACTTCCAGGAGTAGCCGCCCGGCGAGAGCGTGAATTTCAACACGCCGTACACCTGCGCCCGCACCAGGCTGTTGGGCGCGATGGTGTTGAACGACCACGTGCCGAGGCCGCCCGTGCCGACGATGAACTCCCGGATCCCTTGGGCGGTGTCGAGGACGGCTGCGGGCGTCTGCGCGGCGAACCGCTCGTAGTTCCGCGTGTGCGAGTTCAGCACCACGTCGGCGTGCGCGGCGTACAGATCGTTCCACAGTGGGAGCACGGAGGAGCGGACGGTGGACGTGCCCGAATAGAACGCCGGCAGATGCCAGTAGGCGAGCGTGCATTGCGCCGTGTTGGCCGCGAGGTCTGCCTTGAGCCACAGCTCCTGCGCCGAACCCGCCGCCATGGACGTCGCGCTGTTCAACGCGATGATGTGCCAGGCGCCCAGGTTATAGCTGTAGTAGCCCTTGGTCGGATCGCCCGCGGCCGCGCCGAAGTAGCCGTAGTAGCCCGCCGCGCCGGCGGTGGCGTACTCAGCATCGCCCGGCACTGGGAAGGTGCGCGCCTTCTGCCGACCCCACGTCGGATTGTAGCAATTAGCGTACGTGGCGCTGTCCCCCGGCGAACCGACGTTGTCGCCGGTGACGAACACGGTGCCGGGAATCGTGTCGAGCAGCTTAGCGGTGGAGGTGTCGTTATGGTGCGAGCAGAGGGAGATATCGCCTGCTCCGACGAAGGTGACGGACCCAGGCGGCGCCACGCTCGCGAGGATTGGCACTTTGAGCTCCGTCGGCGCAGCTGGACCGTGGTCCTCGCGACAGGTCGACAGGAGCAGGAACGCACCGAGCGCAGAGACAAGAACACGGACCGTCGGGGGCATGAGGCGGGCAGACAGACGACGGGCGCGGTCGGGCATTACCGAAAGGCGCCGCATGTTGCGTGCGCGCAACACGCATAGCTAACCCGTAGTCAACTATTGGGTTCGTTCGCGGTCGCCTGAGCGCGCGTCGTTTCCTGTTG
>WNGG01002567.1_pt1 | contig 29295 bp, 26 predicted proteins | sample 5400661 | NCBI WGS metagenome assembly WNGG01 (sample SAMN13153372, study PRJNA577476) | soil metagenome | isolation source: 100 cm soil or saprolite under Garry oak tree replicate 1 | place: USA:California | collected 2016-06-15
ATTGCGGATTGAGGATTGCGGATTGGGGATTGGGGATTGGCGATTGGGGATTGCGGATTGCTGGTTTGAGATTTGAGATTCAGGCAAGCGAGCATCCATCCGCAATCCGAAATCCGCATTCCGCAATCTTAGGGCTGCGTCTAACATTACCGGCAAGTGATAGTGGATCTCTTTTTGCCTGCTTCCGGGAAGCAAAGCGAGAACCGGGCGCGTCGGATCCAAGCCGTGCGCGCGGCAGAACTCGTCGCGTGGCAGTGTTGCCGCGACCTCGCCAACCAGCGGATGGCCGACGTATTCGGCTTCGACTCCAGCCCTCTTGTAGAACTCTTCTTCAAACGGCAGGATCACCAGCATGGATCGACGTCGCGTCGCAGGGCTCGGACGCGGTACTTGCGCCAGGCCCACACCTGCGGGCTGATGTAGTAGACGATCTTGAAACCTTCGCGATGAAGCTTACGCGCGAGTCTCATGTTGAAATCGGGCCAGTCAATTAGGACCACGCCCGACGGTCCTCGCGAGCGTGCGGCATCGAGCAGCGTTTTATAAGCGCGATACAGTTTGTCCATCGCGCGAGCTATCTCGGGCACGCCTATGATTGCGACTTCACGCGCGTCGACAAGAGTCTCGACTCCCGCCGCGCGCATCTTATCGCCCCCCGAGCCGAAGAAGTCGAATTTGATTTCGGAATAGAGCCCGGTGAGCGCGCGCGCAAGTGAGGCGCCATGTTTGTCACCGCTGGCTTCACCCGCGACAATCATTATGGGTAAAACCGGGGACTTAGAATCGAGAGGTGGTTTACGCTCTGAACTGGTCGCTCCATCGCTGGCGTTTCTAACTGCCCCACTTCGTATCAATGCCCCCTGCCAATGACCAACTAAGGCAGTCATTATAGCATCTGAGCACTGCGCGCCCAGTTAGTCGAATCAGCCAGCGGCGACCTGAATTGGCCAAGTCGCTTACTCGACGGATGATACTCTCTGATGTATGGGGAAGACAGTGGTCAAAGTCCTCGCTCTACTAGCTCTCGTCGGCCTTGAGATCGGAAGCATAGACCTTTTTGTAAATGCATATCCATTGCCCAGCCGAAAATCCCGGCAGGGAATTGCGAATCCCGACAGGCGGGGTTGCGCTTGCCATTGTGAAACAGATACAGCGGTTTTTCGAATCTGGCAGCAGAGGGATGGGCCACCCGATCGTTTTGCTGCGAATACAATCGGCAGGTGGTTTAGCAGATTATTGACAAGTGGCTGCAGAGGTGAGGCATTCAGCAAGACTGAGCTTTTGATTCTACTGGGTAGGGCCAAGAAGGGTACTTGGACTGTGGAAAGCCGCCAGAGCGACGGCGAAGGCGGCATCTACATTGATCTAGTGCTTACGACTAGTGAAGGGAAGCGCAAGGTTTTTGGAGTGACTAAGGGCCTCGAAGCATTCGTGCAGTCACCGCCTGAACCTGAAGGCGAGCTACGCCGGTTGCGGGTGCTGCGGAAGCATCTAGGTGTTCGAGTTATGCGACGACTGGGTCAGCTTGCTAAGAGCGGGCAGTGGGATGCTGGCTTGCTTGTTCCTGTGGATCTTCCACTTCTTTCAAAACCTCCGGCTTTGGTTTTTCGTGAAGAAGGTAAACCTGCAGACGAAGGCTATCGCTGGAGCTTGAACGTCAAGGCAAAGAACGGTCAGCTTGTGCGGATCATTCGGGGAAAAGCCTTTCCTGGTATCGGTTACTTCCGCGCAGCGAAGTGCTTTGGAGGAGTCGCGGATGAGGCAAATGCAGAAATCTGGTGGATTCTGGTGAAAACCGCCGTGGGAGATGGCTGTGGGGCTTCCTGGTATTCAATCCGATTGGTCCATCGACCTCCAACCCAACAATGATATATCCGAGATAATCCGAGATACGTAGCTATGTGTTTGACGCGCCGCAGGGGAGCGGAGGTTTCGCGCCCGCTGGGCGAGCAGTTGGCGCCCCCAACACCCTGATCGCTACGGATTACGCAGAACGCTTGGGCCGCCGTCGGGCTTCTTCTTGTCCTTGTCTTTGCCCTTCTTATCCTTGCTCGAAGAGCTTTGCGGCTTCTGATCCGCCGGCGCGCCAGGTTTTACCTCTACGTCCTGACCGGCCTGCGTCGCGCGACGCGGACGATTATCGGGCGCGTTGCTCGTAGTCTCGGCGCCGGGTGTTATCGGTCCTACAGCCTTGGTCCCGCTCAACTCTTGAACGCGGGCCACGATGTCGTCGGTCTTGAGGTCGCGGTCAATTATCACGCCCTTCGAGGAAGTTTCGATGTGCGGACCGAACATGAAGCCCAGCGCCCTCGCAGGCAGGCCTTTGCCCTCCGCCTTCTCCTCGGCTACCTTTGCCGGATCCGGCTCAGGGACTGGCTTGCCCCACTTCTGCAGAGTCTCTCTCGCTCGGTCGGCAAACGCGGAGTGAGGGTAGCTGGTGATAATGCGTGCCAGATTTTGACTGGCGGTCTCAGTATCTTCCTGAAGCTCCATCGCCCTCGCGTGAAGAAACAGCGCTTCATCAAACCGAGAGAAGTTCGGATACTTGTTCAAGATTTCCTCGGTGCGCATTTGCGCCGCCTGGGCCGACTCGCGAATGTCAAAATAAAAGCGCGCGACCTTCAGCTCGTGCATGGCGAGGATTTCTTGAACCTGATTCATCAACTCCTCGGCTTTCCTTTTTGAATCAGGGTCGGTGCATCGGCGGAGCATCTCTTTCAACTGTCGCTCTGCCAGTTTCGAATGCGTCGGGTCTCGATCCGGCGATTGCACCTGCCGCAGATGGATCTCAGCCATCTTCAGCATCGTCTCGCAGGTGAGTTTGTCTTCCGGGAAGAATTGAATCCAGTCGCGGTATTCGACCTCGGCCTGGGCCAGCCCCTTCGACCCACCCTGCAGGTAATAGGAATCGGCGATCGAGAGTTTGGCGTACTTAATCAGCGGGCTGTCGGAGTAGGTGTTGATCATCGTGTTCAACAGGATCCGACCCTCATCGTAATTGCCCTTACGAATAGCTTCAACTCCCTGGCGATAGAGCTCTCGATCGCGACCAGGTCCTTTCGCTTCTTCGAACGCTACTTTGTTCTTCGGCTTGCCGCCGCACGCCGCGAACGACAGACCAACAGCCAAAACTAGAAAAAGAATCTTTGCTGCTTTCATATTAACCGGGCCGCGCATGCTGCGCCGCGCGGCCTATCTCCTGAGATATTGCTTAAGAGCACGGGTCAAACTGTGAGCGGCTCGAGCGCCTTGGTTCGAAGCTCGCGGGTGGCGACTTCGGGGTCTCCTTTACCAAACACTGCCGAGCCTGCGACTATCCACTCGGCGCCGTGACGGACGACATCGGCGACGTTCGTCGTGTCGATTCCGCCGTCCACTTCTACATGAACGTTTAAGCCGCGAGAGTCAATCATACCCCGCAGCCGACTTATCTTGTCAAGCGAGGTGCTTATGAACGATTGACCTCCGAATCCCGGATTTACGGACATCACCAGCACGTAATCGACGAAGGGAAGCGCCTCGTCGACGGACACAAGCGGCGTCGCGGGATTGAGTGCCACGCCCGGCCTGCACCCCAGATCGCGTATTGCCGCAAGCGTCCGGTGCAGATGGACCACAGCTTCAACGTGCACCGAGATCATCGTCGCGCCCGCGCGAGCGAAATCATCGATGTACAGGTCCGGGTCGGTGATCATCAGGTGACAATCCAGCGGTAAGTCGGTCGCTCGTCGCGCAGCTTTGACGACCAGCGGGCCGATCGTGATGTTTGGCACGAAGTGGCCGTCCATCACGTCGACGTGAATCAAGCCGGCCCCGCCGCGCTCGGCAGCCTTTATCTCCTCGCCAAGCTTCGAGAAATCGGCGGACAGAATTGAAGGCGCTATCTCGATCATTGAGTTAAGTTACTGGCCGAGTCGACCAGATTCTTTACCAAATGGATGATGGATCTGCGCGCGAGAAACCACCGTCCGGGAGACGACGGTCCTCCGTTCATCAGTTCGCTTTTCTTTTGCGGCGGACCGCTGCTGATGACGATAGTGAGGCTCGAATCTTTCTTTACCGACGAATTAGGGCCAGGTCTAGTTTCAATTACGGTCCCGGGTGCGGCGGCGTCTTCGCGTCGCTGAATTCTCATTCGCAACCCGGCTTGTCCGGCGAGCCTTTGCGCCTCGACTTCAGACTTGCCCAACAGGTTGGGCACCTGAGTATCCCCGCTGCGAAACAGGATGTAAATGGTGACGACTGCGCTCAACAAGAAAGCAAGCGCAAGCACGATAACCATGCCGAGCCGGCGTGAGATAGTCCAAGCAATGCTGCCGGCGCCAACCCCGCTTGCGCCCCTCGGGGTATTCATAGCAGCAGTCTAGCATCAACGTTGAAAGCTGTTCAATGTATGTCGAGTCTGAAACTTTCTGCGCAAGGTTCCCTCAGTCGATTTGTTCTTTAAGTGTCCGGAACAACGAACTGCCTTCTGGCGTCTAATCCTGTGCGCGCCAATTCCATCCGTTCAACGGAGATCCCGTCATGACCACCAAGAAAAGTTTTCTTGACCGTCTCTCGATTCCATCACCTTGTTCCACCAACTGGAACGAACTTGTGGGAGACGACCGAAAACGTTATTGCGGACAGTGCGCGAAGATCGTCTACGACTTCTCGAAGCTGACGACAACGGAAGTGCTCGCCTTGCTCACAACGCTTCGCGGAGATGTTTGCGCCAGGATAACCCGGCAACCAGATGGAACGATGCTCACCGAAAAGTCGCTCCCCGTCTTGCCAATTATGCGACCGCGCGCTTCACCGCTGGCAAGCGTAGCCGTTACGGCGATGATCACCATAACTGCCAGCCCGGCTGGTCGCCCGCCTGCTCAAACGATAAGAGTTTTGCAATCCAACGTCGCATCAGAAAAGAGGAATCCGGACGAGGTTCCACAAATCGGCGAGGCGACCGCTTCGATCCGCGGAACTGTGCTCGATCAGGCTGGAGCATTGATCACAGGCGCGAAAGTTTCGCTCATCGAGGAGGCGTCCGGCGAGACACGTATCTTTCGCTCGTCGGACGAGGGTAAGTTTGAATTCATCGGACTAAGGGAAGGCACGTTCACCGTCCGCGTTGAATACACTGGATTCGTTACATCGGTCACGCAAGGTGTGAAACTCGCTTCAGGACGGGAACAACTCGTCGACGTGACCATGGAAGTCGGGCGCGTGGTGTCGGTAACGGGCGGCGTAATCGCATTGGTGCCAAAGCCGTTGCGAGTGCTCTATAGCGAGAGCGACTTAGTTGTCGTGGCTCGAATTGGCGATTCGAAAGTTGTTGAGAGAGAACGCGATGCGCGTCTGGTCAGGACTGTATTGCAGGTGTCGTCAGTCTTGAAGGGGGTCAGTAGGCGTCCAACTGTCCATCTGTACCACTGGAACTACGGCGATCTGGAGGGACCGTTTAGTGTTGGTGACGAAATGCTTCTGTTCCTCAAACAGAGCAAGCCGCAGCCCGGACATAAGCCGCACGGCGGATATGAGCTTGACGACACACGGTGGGGAGCGAAAAAGATAGCCGGGACCGAACTTAAGTCATACCTCGATAGAATTGGCGAGCTTGCACAAATCATCCCCGAGCAAGGACCGACCCATGCGGCCCTGGTTGAGTGGTTAGTCCGATGCGCCGAAGATCCCGCGACCCGATGGGAAGGCGCGTACGAGTTTGCTGCGAGCATCGAGCGCTATTCTGAGCCAGAAGCTGAACAGGACACGGATGCTGACGAAGACAAGAAGACGGAATCAGACGCTCCGCCCTCTTCGGACAACGTGGCGTCTAACAAAGAAACGGTAATCGAGGCCCAGACTCCCGCTCTGGAAGACGCCGAGCAAGAGCCGAATTTTGCCGCGATGTTGACTGGTGAGCAAAAGGCTCGGTTAATGACTGCTCTTTTCCAGACGGAAAAAGTGCTCGAAGGCGATTTCCAACTGATTGAGCTCGCCAAGCACTGGAAGGACCCTCGCCTCCTGCCGTTCTTGATCAATCAATTGCGCAAGCTCGAATCTGAGCCACCTCGATCTGCTGAGAGCTTGATGGATTGTATCGTCGATATCCTGGATGACAAAGAAATTTCGGGTCTTGACGAGGAGTACCGGGACAGCGTCTCATATCCCGAAGAGGAGCATGGAAAGGAATCTGCTGACGCTACCGCAGCATCGGCTGAACATACGCAAGAAGTGAAGGAGGCCATAAGGTCTCGAAGCGAGGCGCTCGGAAAGTTTCTTCGAGCTGTGGAGCTAGTGATGGAAAAACGCGCGAAGTGAGCGATCGAGTTTCGTACCTAGAAATAAGAATTAATTGCTGGGAGTAAAGATGGCAATGAGGCGCTCGTCGCTCAGCGGGATCAAGTGAGTTTCGATGCTGAACTCCTTCGCTCGTCGTTTAACTTTTCTAAGCAAATTAGCGGCGCAGAACAGCATCAATCGGTTGTTCGTGCTCAGCCTGGCGATTACCAACGGTAGGATTTCCTCGGCATGTTCAAGCGCGCGGCTCGTCAGTAGCTCGTAACCGGACCAATCGAAGTCTTCCAGTCTTGCGGTTACAACGTTGAAATTCGTCAGAGCCAGCGCTTCCTTCGCTTCTTTTAGGAACAACGACTTCTTGCTGTTGGCTTCGAGCGACGTCACTTGAACGTCAGGCCTGACAACCGCAATTGGAATCGCCGGAAACCCGGCGCCGCTGCCGATGTCAAGAAGGGTCCGTTCGTGTGCGATGAATCGCGCGCCGAAGAGTGATTCAGCATAATGAAGCCTCGCCGCGTCCTCAGGTTTTATGATCCTGGTTAGGTTGACTCGCTGGTTCCACCGGCAAAGCATCAGGTAGTGCGCACTCAGCCGCTCGATCTGTTCTTCAGTCAAAGCCTCAAGCCCAAACCTCGCGACTGCTGACACGAGCGACCTTTGGAAGTCTTCTTGCTCGTAGTTGCTCATTCAAATTTAATCGCGCGGCGTTTGTTCGCCCGCCGTTCTCTTATTACAATAGTCGTCTGGCGCGAAAATAGTTAGAGCGAGAATGCTGAATCTTGTCGATCGAAGCGATCTCTTTTGATTTTTGGAACACGCTGTTCACCGAGCAGCCCGGCGGGTTTCTGTTGTATAAAGCCAGGCGGCGAAGGCTGCTGCAAGAAGCGCTATGTGCGTATCGTGATGTGACTGCCGCTGACTTGGAGCAAGCTTGCCACGTAGAGGCCGTCGAGCACCAGAGAGTCTGGCGCGAGGAGCATCGCACCTGTGCTACTACCGAGCGCGTTGGCAGCATCCTGACTCAACTAGATGTGTGTTTGCCCGACGCGGCGCTTGCTGATCTCGTGGCTCGGTTTGAGGAAGGCATATTTGAGCATCCGCCGGTCCCGATCGAAGGCGCGGTTGACGTTTTGACGCAGCTTTCGCGTCGCTATCGACTCGGAATTATCTCTGATGTCGGCTTCTCGCCAGGACGAGTATTGAAACAGGTTTTGGCGAGCCATGGTCTGCTCGATCTGTTTGACTCGCTGGTGTTTTCCGACGAAGCGGGGCGCTCGAAGCCTCATACGGAGGTGTTCGAGCGCACGTGTCGATCGCTTTCAGCGGAGCCTGCTGAGATCGTGCACATCGGCGATCTGGAACACACCGATGTCGTCGGCGCGAAGCGAGCAGGCTATCGCGCGATCCGATTCACTGGCGTCACGCCGATGGAAGAAGACGCGACGACGCTGGCTGATTTTGTGACTGATGATTTAAGAAAACTTCCGCGGTTGGTCGAAGCGCTCGCCTGATCGCTGGGTGCAGAGGACTCGATGAAGATCTTAAGCCTGCGTGAAGCTGAAGCTTCCGGCGACATCGATATAAGGATGATGGCGACTCGAGCGTCGCGCTATCGAGTATTCGGCTCTAACGAGCGAATCCCGGATGCGGAATTGGCTGTGGCCGACTTGCGCGACGGGAATGAGCCGGGCGATTTCGCTGAGAAATACGAAGTGCTCGACCGTCACTTCGCGAGGGCGATTGTTCTGGTGCGCAAGCTGGGTTGAGTTCGAGAGGGGCGTTATGGTTTGTTGTTGCGATGAAATGTCCAACGCGATGGATCGCGAGATGGTCGTTCACACCGAGCGGTACTTGATCCGCGACGGCCGCACTTTCAACGACATCGACAGTGAGTACTTTCTGCGTTCGGGAGATACCCAAACCGGAAGGATCAATTATCTGGCTCTTAACTTCTGTCCGTTTTGCGGCAGGCCGCTCTCGCGCGGATTATGGCAGGCGGAAAAGAAGAAGTGATTATTCCCACTCGATTGTTGAAGGCGGTTTCGAGCTGATGTCGTACACGACTCGATTGACCCCGCGCACCTCGCTCACGATTCGAGACGAAATCCGCTGAAGCACCTCGTACGGCACTCGGCTCCAATCAGCAGTCATTCCGTCGAGCGACTCCACAATTCGCAAAGCAATCGCGTTGTCGTAGGTGCGGTTGTCTCCCATCACGCCGACTGTCGACACCGGCAACAGCACCGCGAACGATTGCCAGACTTTGTCGTACAGGTCGGCGCGGCGAATCTCTTCAATTACGATAGCGTCGGCTTCTTGAAGCAGCGCGACTCGATCTGCGGTCACTTCGCCGAGTATTCGAACCGCAAGGCCCGGCCCCGGGAACGGCTGACGGCCTATGATCTCTTCGGGCAAGCCCAGCTCGCGGCCCACTCTTCGCACTTCGTCCTTGAACAACTCCCGCAGCGGCTCGATCAGTTTCAGGTTCATTTTCTCCGGCAGGCCGCCGACGTTGTGATGGGACTTGATCACCGCCGAAGGACCCTTGACCGAGACCGACTCGATCACATCGGGATACAGCGTGCCTTGAACAAGAAAGTCTTCGTGACCGAGCTTGCGAGCTTGTTCTTGAAAGATCTCGATGAACTCATTACCGATGATCTTGCGTTTGCGTTCGGGATCGATCACGCCGGCAAGCTTAGTCAAGAAACGCTCGCCCGCCGCGACGCCGATCACGTTGAGATCCATCTCGCGATAAGCTTCGAGCACTTCTTCAAACTCGTTCTTGCGAAGCAAACCGGTGTCGACGAAGATGCAGGTCTGGCGGTCGCCGATCGCGCGAGCGACCAGTGCAGCCGAAACCGATGAATCAACTCCGCCCGAGAGTCCGCAGACCGCCCGGCCATCACCAACTCGACGCTTGATATCTTCGACGGTCGTTTCAATGAACGACGCCATCGTCCAATCGCATCGAAGCCCGCAGACACTAACCAGAAAGTTTCGGAGTATCTCTTTACCTTGCGGGGTGTGCGCGACCTCGGGATGGAATTGCACGCCGTAGAGTTTGCGTTGAGGATCTTCAACAGCTCCGATCGCCGCTTCAGTGGCCGCCGTCACCGCGAAACCTTCGGGCGGCCGGCTCACGTGGTCGCCGTGACTCATCCAAACTTTCAAGAGGAATGGCAACCCGGCAAGTAGCTGGCTCGGACCCCTTACTTCGATCTCGGCTTGTCCATACTCGCGTCTGTTGGAAGGCTTCACTTCACCGCCGAGAAAGTAAGCCATCAGTTGCACGCCATAACATATGCCGAGCACCGGCACACCCATCTCGATCACCGCACGATCAGGATGCGGCGCGCCTTCATCGTAAACTGACGATGGCCCACCGGAGAGGATGATACCGCGCGGGTTCTTTTCGCTTAGCTTTTCGCCGGATATGTTGAAGGGGACGATCTCAGAATAAATGCCAAGCTCGCGAACTCTGCGAGCGATGAGTTGCGTGTACTGTCCGCCGAAGTCGAGAATGAGAACGGTTTCGTGGTTCAGCGCCATGAGGTTGAGAGAGGATTATATGGAACGCGTTTGCAAGGATGCAAAGCCGTAATGATGCGGCGAGAGAGGTTTGCGCTGGAGAGGAAGATCTGAAGGGGTCTCCGGACCCAATCAGTTGGCCAATGTGCTTGCCGCTGCCTTCTGACCGGAGGGTTCGGCGGGTCTGGGCTGGGCCATTAGAGCTTTGCCCAGGGCGTCTGTCAGTGCAGCATTGAAGCCTGAGATAAGAAGATTGACATCGACCAACAGAGGCGAGCGGTTGTACTTGCGATAAAGCGAAAATGTGCCGAGTCGCTGGCCGGTACCCTGACGAAGATCGAGCGTCAAGGTCCATTCAGGGTGACTCGTACGTCTCTGGATGTTTGGTCGTCGCCACTCCAACACGCCCTCGATGCACATTGACTCGGGCGCGGGTTTCAGATCAAAAGCGTCGAAGTCATTCGCGTCGAACGCCTCACAGAGTATTCGCCGCACGCTTTCGATGTCTTCGGACTTCGATAGCGCATCCGTTGCGCGGCGAATCGCGAGGTTATTGACGATGATCTTCCTCTGTTCGATCGTGCGATGGGCCACGCGGCCAAGCTCGCCCAACTCGTGGTAGCCAAGCTGCTGCACTCCCATCCAGACTCCGGCCCCGATGACAAAGAGAACGATTCCCACCATCGGACCCGACGGGTACAACAGGAGCAAACTCAGAAGTCCGCAGGCTGCTGACACAGCGTACAGGGTGTAAACCACTTCTTTCTGTGACAAGCCTCGCTCGAGGAGCTTGTGATGAATGTGCTGGCTGTCGGCGGCGAACAGCGGCTGCCCGCTTAGAAATCGGCGAAGTATTGAAAGCGCGCCCTCAAGCACCGGCAAACCAAAAGAGACTATGGGGATGGCTACCGCAACGATTGTGGAACCCTTCTGCGCCCCTGCCAATGCGAGCGCACTAAGCATGAATCCTATGAATAGAGCGCCGCTATCGCCCAGAAATATCGTCGCTGGATTAAAGTTGAATCGCAGAAATCCAAGGATTGCGCCAGCCAAGCCGAGAGTGAGCGATGATACCAAAAAGTTGCCGCTGACAAGAGAGACTACGAATACCGTGAGCGTAGAGAACAAGGCAGACCCTGCGGCCAACCCGTCTACTCCATCCAGCAGGTTGAAAGCATTGGTGATCCAGAGCGCCCACACAATCGTGGCCGGCAGCGCCAGCCAGCCGAAATTATGCGAGCCGAAAAAGAGCGGCAATTGAAAGACGCCAAACCCTCCCAGGAAAAGTGCGGTCGCCGCCACGGCCTCTGCTGCGAACTTCACCAAAGGTTTAAGCGGGCGGAAATCGTCATATAACCCCATCAGAAACACCAACGTCGCAGGACCGATAATGAAAAGAAACCTTCGTGGTGACATGGAGACACCATCGGCTACGGAATATGGGACGCACAATAGCGCCGCCGCTACAACTGCGAACGCAATGAATATAGCGACGCCTCCCAGCCTCGGCGTCGCCTTCTTGTGTAAGTGTCGCGCTGAAGACGGCGCGAATACCCAGCCTCGCGCATTCGCGATGTTGCGAACGGTGCGTGTGAGTACAAACGAAAGGAATGTAGAGCCGAGAAAAACGCCCAGGTACGTTATACTCATCGGATCACCTCACAGTCGAGCAATGCCTTGAAGTCGTGTTAGCGACCCGATTCGGCCAACTCGTTCTTCTTCAACTGTGTTGCTATCCACCGGTAGGTCATTTCGAGTCCTGCTTCGAGCGAGACTCGAGGCTCCCAGTTGAGCACTTCTCTCAATCTTGAGTTGTCGCTGTTTCTCCCTCTGACTCCCTGCGGCTTGGTGGGATCGTATCTCTTTTTGATTTTCTTGCCGGCGATTTCAGCAACAATATCCACCAGCTCGTTGATTGAGATCACTCTGTCCTGGCCGAGATTGAGCGGATAATGATAGTCGCTTCGTATAAGGCGATGGATACCTTCGACGCAATCGTCGATGTAACAATACGAGCGGGTCTGCTCTCCGTCTCCCCACACTTCGATCTCATCGCCGTCCCTTGCGAGCGCGACCTTGCGGCATATCGCCGCGGGAGACTTCTCTCGGCCTCCATCATAGGTGCCCAGCGGCCCGAAGATGTTATGAAACCTGACTACTCTTGTTTCGAGTCCGAAGTCTTCGCGGTAATGCCGGCACACTCGCTCCATGTACAACTTCTCCCAACCGTACCCGTCTTCCGCGTCCGCCGGGTAAGCATCTTCTTCTTTCAACGGAGCGACATCCGTTCGATCCTGGAGGTAACCGGGATATACGCACGCGCTGGAAGTGTAAAGATATCGCTTGATTCCGGCCGCGCGCGCCGCCTCAATCGATTGAATGTTGATCAACGTGTTGTCGCGAACGATGACGGCTTTGTTGCTCTCGATAAACCCGATGCCGCCCATGTTAGCCGCCAATCCGTACACCTCGTCGATACCGCGCATCGCTTGAACGCAGTTTTCCCACTCTCTGAGATCCAGGATCTGGAACTCGCCGGCCGTCGTACCTTCATACTCGGGCTCTTTGATGTCAACTCCTCGAACCCAATAGTCGCGACTGGTAAGATATTTGACCAGATGATGCCCGATGAACCCTCCGGCACCCGTGACGAGCACTCTTGTTTGAGGCATTTCGATTTGTCTCCTTAGAAGCAGGTGTTGCCATTAGACGATATGAACTCTCGCGTCGGCAACCGCACAATCGCGGCGGACTGGCAAGTCCGAACCCAGTCGCAGCGCTTCGATCAAGCGTGGCACAACTGCGTGCTTTGAGAACGGATGCGAGACCGAGCTGCGGAAGCCAGCCTTCAATTCTCGATCGGCGCCTTCAAGCAGGCAGCGCACCACAGCTTCCACGTCGTCGTGATCAGCAGTGTATGTGGAATACCCGCCTGGCACCTCGGAGAAGATATCAGTGATGTGGCTCTCACGCGGGCCTATGTAAAGCACCGGCGCACATACGGATAAGACATTGTAGATCTTGCAAGGATGAATGATTCCCGCAAAAGCATCTCCCATCACGACGACGTGCAGGTCCGCAGCGGAAAGAGAAGCTGAAAGCTCAGCCCGAGGTTGGTATGGCAGAATCAAAACATTTCTCAGGCCGTGATGCGTGACGAATGATTCGACCTTCTTTAACTCGCTGCCGCCTCCCGCAAAACAGAACGCTATGCGTTCGTCGTCGGAGACTCTACGGGCGGCCTCGAGCAGAGTGTTCAGCGGATGACACGGGCTGTGATTGCCCGAGTACATAACTACATACTTGTCCGATATTCGATGTATTGCGCGGAATCTCTCACGCCCGGACGGATCGCGTTGCACTTCTTCGTGTGACCACGGGGGAATGACGCATAACTTTTCTGCTGCGATGCCTTTATCCAGAATCCGCTGCCTCATAAATCTGTCTAAGACGATGATCTTTTCGGCGCATTTGAGGCTGTGAACGAGCATTGCCGCGAGCGCCTTGGCCACTGCAGAGCCCTCGCGAAGCCAGCCGGCCGCCACAGCCTCATCCGGATTAAGGTCCATAATCCATAACACGAATCCCCAGCGCTTGATGCGCGCGATGACCGCAACAAAAAAGTAAATCAGCGGCGGTGACGTCATAGCGATGACCAGGTCTACGCGACGCGTCACGATCAAGCGAAGCGCGCAGAGTATGATGAAGCTGCCGAAGTCGAGCACCCTTCGCCACGGCGCGCCCTTGCCAAACCGTGTGCCGGCGGTTCGATGAACCATTATGCCGTTCCAGATTTCGCGCCGGGCAAATCGCTTGCCTGGATCGTCGTAACCGCTGCTGGAGGCGATGACGGTCACCTCGTGCCCGCGCCGCTTCAGCTCAAGCGCAAGATCTGTGAGATGTTGCGCTGTCGAGACGACGTCGGGATAGAAGCACTGATTTACGAGCAGTATTCGCATTATCTCTGACGAAATCTTGGTGAGACTTAGTGTCTTCGCGACTTCGTGGTAGGTGTTTCCCAGCTAAACGAATCGCCACGAAGACTCAAAGGCTCAATGTTTCATGAGGGCCATTGGATGCGTCTCACGGAGTGATTGCCGATGTACAGCGCGTCGATCCGCGTCTTCAGAAAACAATCGATCGCATCTCGCGGCGTGCATACGATCGGCTCGTTCTCGTTGAACGACGTGTTAAGGACGACCGGCACGCCAGTAAGCTCGTCGAAGTCTGAAATCAGCTGATGGAATCGCGGATTCGCATCACGAGACACGGTCTGCAGTCTGCCAGAGCCGTCAATGTGAGTTACCGCTGGAATCTCGGCACGTCGTTCGGGTCTGATCTGATACACCAACAGCATAGTCGGAGCGGGATGAGTCTGCTCGAAGTAATCGCCAACGCGCTCTTCAAGAATGGACGGCGCGAACGGACGGAACGGCTCTCGCTTTTTTACTCGATCGTTGAGTATGTCTTTCATCTCCGGGCGGCGCGGATCGACGACGATCGAGCGGTTGCCGAGCGCGCGCGGGCCGAACTCCATTCGCCCTTGAAACCAACCAACCACCGCGCCGTCGGCCATATCACGCGCAGCTCGGCGAGTGACTTCCTCGTCATCGTAGGTTTCGTAAGGCAACTCGCCGTGGTTCAACTCGGCCGTGATCTCCTCATCAGAAAATTCAGGACCTAGGTAAGCGTGTTCCATCACAAAGCTGCGACCCTGTCTGAGAATACTGTTGTAAATTTGATAGCAAACTCCAAGCGCGGTCCCGCTATCGCCCGCCGCCGGCTGCACGAATACTCGGCGAAAGGGCGTCTTCAAAAGCAGCTTGCCGTTCATCACCGAGTTATAGGCCACGCCGCCAGACAAACCTAAATCTGTAAGTCCGGTCACGTCGTGCAGATGATTCAGAATGTGGAAGCTGATCTCCTCGAGCCGCAACTGCAGGCTCGCAGCAATGTCGCGATCGCGATCGGTCACCGGCGTGCCTTCGAGCCTCGGCGGTCCAAAAAGCTTCGTATATTCATTCGAGTAGATTCGTCCAATCACCGGTGTACCGCCGTCCCAGGTCATATCGACGCCCTCAGCATGATGTCGAAAGTAATCGAGGTTCAAACGGAACTGTCCGTCCTCCTCGATCCCGATGATGTCGCGAAACTCTTGAATGTAACGCGGCTTGCCGTAGGGCGCCAGTCCCATTACCTTGCCTTCGTCGCCGTAGTGTGGAAACCCGAGAAACTGAGTTGTCGCCGTGTAGAGAATGCCGGTCGAATGCGGATAGCCGACCTGACCCAGAACCTCAACCGAGCTGCCTTCGCCCAGGCCCCACATCGTGGAGATGAAATCGCCGAAGCCGTCGATTGACAGAAGCGCCGCCCGGTCAAAGGGCGAGACGAAGAACGAACTTGCCATATGCGCGCGATGGTGTTCGATGTTATGAAACTGTGCTTGCAATCTGGCTTTTGGAACGCACAACGCGCGCGCCAGGTCTTCTCTCAGATCGCGCATGCGTGCGGCATTTGAAAGCCGTCCCGCGACGGTGCTGACAAAGCCCCTTTGCGCCTCGCCGTTTGACCACTGCCCCATTCTTTTAGCCGCTCTGGTTGCGGTCAGAATGATCTTCCGATGTAGGTGCGCGGTCGGATCGCGAGAGATGCCGACGTTGTCGATATCTTCCACGCGAACGCCGGCTGCTTTGAGGCAATAGCGGATCGACTCGACGGGAAATCCGGCGCAGTGCTTGACTCGATTGAAACGTTCTTCCTCGACTGCGGCAATGAGCTTGCCGTCCTTGATGATCGCGGCGGCCGCGTCACCGTGATAGGCGTTGATGCCGAGAATGATCATTACTATGGATAAGTCTTGGATCAATTGCAGGTTTCTGGCAGCTATTCCAAGGAATCTTTCTTATCGTCCAAACGACTCGATATCAATCTTAAGGCCAACAAACTTTCAAACGTCGCGCGTTCGTACGCGTAGCGTGCAGCAGCAGCGCCGCGAAAAGGTCCACCAGCACGTATATATGCAAGAATCGCTGCCACGGGAGGCATAATGCCCATCAGTCGCAGGCTGTCGCGCCATCGTAGAGACCGATCCGCCAATAGTCGGTTTGCTTCGAGTGCCGAATATGACAGTTGTGAGTTTACCCAACGCTCAATCGGCTTCCGATCGTCATGTATGATTGCGGACTTGAAACGGTAGGTGGAGCCACCTACTGAAAACTCTTCTGTATGCCCTCGTTGACTGACCTGCACTTTCGCAGCGTTGAAGAGCATCAAACGTGGCCGCAGAAGCGAACCGCCAAGAGGTTGTCCATGTAATCGATACTCGAATCTGACGATACCACCCACATAGTTTTTGGGGAGAAACTCATTTTTTAATTCACGAATGAATTCCTCTGATGGGGCCATGTCTGCCCCAAGCGCAAGGACGTAATCCGTCAGTATATCAGTCCGTCGTATCCCATACTCCCATTGCAAACCAGCGCTGTCGAACGGGCGTACGTACCAATCCACGTTTGAAAATGCTTTGGCTATGGATTCGGTGGAATCTGTTGAGCCGGAATCAAGCACCACGATGCGCTTGGCCCACTGTAGTGAACTAAGCGCCCTGGCAATGTTCGCCTCTTCGTTGTAAGTAAGAATCAAGGGCGTAACGTTCGGTTCTGTGCGGCTATCGCTCCGCTTGGCGTTAGCAGCTATTTCTAAGCTTTCCCCGGTGACAGCAGCCATTTTACGAACGGTTCAGTTTGAAAAAATCTGAATTTGAGCACGTTGTTTATTGACAGATGCTATCTCGTCGTATGCACTTTTTAGCGCCTGAGCAATTTGCGGCCACGCCAATTTCTCGGCTGCATAGCGGCGGCCCGAGCGTCGCATACTTTCTCTGCGGTCCGCTGACCGCAGTATCTTATCAATTGCTCCGGCAACCGCTGCCGCTTCTCTGCGAACACAGTAACCAGCGCCGCAGCGTTCAACATCTTCCCTGTGAACGGTGTCGGTCACAACGAGAGGGACGCCTACGGCCAACGCCTCGTTGATAGTCATGGAGTGGCTCTCGTAAAAAGATGTCTGCACAACCACATCGGCGTCCGCCAACACTGAAAATCTTTCGGGTTCGGAAATCAATCCGATCCATTTGACGCGCGCGCCGAGCCCGGTCGCCTTCACGAGTCTGCTGAGCCGTTGCCACTCGCCAGCATCGGGGCCTGCGAGCACCCAGGTCAAACTCGGGTGCTTTTGTGCGAGGCAAGCAAGCGCTTGAAGCTGCAAGTCTAGCCCTTTGATAGGGTGTAGTCGTCCGAAGAAAAGCATTATCTGTTTGTCCCTCAGCTCAGCGTATCGGCGTCGAAACGCCCCTGTCTCTACGTAACCAGGGCTAATGTCCACGCCATTCGTAGATACAAAATGTTCTGGATAGCGAAATCGGCCGTTGCGAGAACTGCCACTCTCGTGCTCGCTCATAAACTGCAGGCGTGCCGCTTTCTCTATCGTTAACCTCTCGAGCAAGGCCGAGTAGATCCGCTTCCGCAGCGGATGGCGAAGCAGACAAATATTGTCGAGCATGCCGTGAGGAGCGAGAACGTAAGACAGACGACGACTGCGCGAAGCGGCGGCTGCCAACGTCGCCACAGAATTCCAGACGCTGTGTATGTGGACCAACTCAAACTCTCTCGAGCGCGACTTGATCGCCGCGAATATTTTGAGAGCTGCGCCGTTTATCCCGGCCCTCGAAGAAAAGAGCTCGACTTGGTAAGGCTCGCGCGTCGGATCAATAGTCAGGCTCTCGCCTGGCAAGCAAGTGGTGAACAAAGTCACATCGACTCCTGTCCGGACCAAAGCCCGGCACAACTCGGGTAATGAACGGCTCGGGCCGCCTGATTCGGGCCTGAGGCTCGGAATGACCTGCAATACTCTCATACTACATAAAGCGTTAACTGATGATCATAATCGCTTCCAAAGAGAAGCAACTGCGGAGTTACTGCCGTCTGCCATTGCCGAGCGCTCAATTGCCAGCTCACACACCATCCATAGATTTTGGGCGAACAAATCAAGCGACCAAAATTGAATAATCCGATTTGACTCGCGTCCCATCTCTGACCAGCGTTGCCTGCATTCCCACATCTTTTCCAAACCAGCGGCTATGTCCTCGGTTGATCTTGCATCGAACGTATACCCGTTCACACCGTCGCGAATGAGATCTTCATGGCACCCGCACTGCTCCGATACAAGAACTGGGAGTCCGGAAGCCATCGCTTCATTAACCGCCAGTCCCCAGGGCTCGGATAAACTGGGCTGTAAGTAAACGTCAGCAGCCTTGTATAAATCGGGGATTGATTCGTAGGCAACTACTCCCGGTAGGTCAACGCGATCCTGCAAGCCGAGCTTTCTAATCCAATGCAGGATGTTTTTCCGCTCAGGCCCGTCGCCAGCAATGGTCCAATGCCACGGCAGGCGCAACCTCGACATTGCGTTCAGAGTCGCCGGAATATTCTTGACATCCAGGAATCGGACGCAGCTTAAGAGCCTCATCGGCGTTTCCGGATTGTTTCCACAGCCATTACGTCTTTTCTCCGAAAGAGATTCAAAAGCCGCATTGTCAACAACGTCGCATCCGATTACACATGACTCGGCTGGCAGTCCCAAGGAGTTCAGATAGCGTATATGTGATGCGCCTCCCGCAAACCCAGAATGGCATTGCGCAACAAACAGCTTCTTTAATCTCTCTTTCCAGAATCGGCGGGGGTGGTCAGTGTACTGGCTGTCGGAAATCACTGCACGCGGGACGCCTCGGTTCAAACACCATGCAAGCGCCGCTATAGATTCTTTATGTCCCCACCCGTTCATTACGACGACATCCGGCGCCAACCGATCGAATGCGGTCTTGATTGCCTTTCTGACCTTTAAGTAACCGAGCTCAAGGTAGTCCTTATCATCAAACAAGCTGACATAGATAAACTCGTTGGATGAGAACTGGCTTACACGCCAAGGATAATTCGATTGCTTCCCTGCGATTTCGACGCAAACCAGTTGCAGTCCCTTTTCATTAAAGACTTTGCCCGCCGCTTCCAAACGTGCAAAGTGAAAGGGCGCGAGCTTGGCGTACATGACTACGGCCTTCATATTCTCAAACAGGCAGCCGAGAGTCTCGGGGGGATTCGTGACGCCGTGCGGACTTTAATCGTTACGTGAAAGCTCATCACTTCGATAATCTGAAGTTGCCTTCGAGGTTGACCGCCATCACTTGGCGAGCGCGAGCTGATTTTTCGCTGCGAAACATGAAGCACGCAATAGCTATGGGAAACATAATCACATTCAATCCCATGTAAAACATCTCGGGCACGCCACCCCTCACAATCATTGCGGCCCAGATGGCGCCCGTAACCGCAAGTTGGAGTCGGAGAGGGTTGGAAGGATTCATTCGCGCTATGCGGTCGTCGCCCCATCGACACGCCAATCCCATCAGGGCTCCCCAGAGAAACGCGCCTAATAAGCCGAAATTGCCGTATCCTTCACCGGGCAATCCTACGGCGAGGCTCGCCGCTCGTGCTTCCAGCGTTTCGCCGTTGATGATATTTGCATACAGGCTGAAGGGATAGGGCTTGTTGGTCCAGAGCGGGCGTGGAACCCATCCGAGCACAAGCGGCACAAGGGACTTCCCATACTCGTATGGAATTTCGTCTGGGAAGCTCGCAACTATCTTTGCGGTTGTCGAGTAAATATCGAAAGCGCCTTGCGCATGTGACATAGGCGCCACACCTTCCCACCCACCTTTGTATTTGCGTATATCCGCGCCGCGCATCGCAGACATTGCGCCCCATACGATAACGACCAGCACCCCTGCAGCCGCAATCCACAGCCATCGCGTAGATTTCCCTGTGCGCAGCTTCGATAATTTTATCCAGCAAGTGGCAGCAAGCGGCGCGAACGAGTATAAGAAGACAGCACGCGAGCCGCGCAGAAAGCCGACTGACGCGCAAAACAGTAACGCCAGCCAGCAGATGCCTGCGACCAAATTTGATATGCGCTTTGAAGCAGTGAGCAATAACAGAGCGGCAGTAGCGGCGACAAAGACTCCGGCGCCGAAGACGTATGACAAATAGCCCAGGCTCGTGATTACATCTTCGGGCGCGCCTTCTACGGCGCCGCGCATCGTTAATACAGTATCAACAATGGAGACTCCCGCAGCCTGAGCGTAATCCCAGACGGTAGCAAACCACGCGACGATTCCTAGCGCTCCAAAGATCAAGAGCAATCTCTGACGATCCGGCTTTAAGATGAACTGTGCATGCGCTTCGAGTTTCGGTTTTCTGGGTGGGACCTTTAACCAGTAAGCCGCCTCAAAACCGATAACGGTGAATAACAGAATCATGCCGAGCAGATTGTGGACATCAACACTGATGCGGGGATTCACACTCTCCGGTGAGAGAATGGGATAAGAAAGGAAGTACGCAAACATTCCTACGTGAAACCCGATACGAACGAAAACGGCCATTGGGTTGCGCTTTCTTGCAATCACAAAAAGCGCACCTGCAGATAACGTTGCTGTTGTTAGAGGCAACAAGAGAGGTATCTCGCCAGCGGCAAAAGTTGTTCTTGCACAAGCATAGACAATCACTCCGACGAGCAGAATTGCGGTGAGTCTGGCGAGCGAAGGTATCTCTATATTGTTCTTGTGGCGCCTTGTCACTTAGATTCCTTTTCGGTAATGCCAGCTAGAATCCTTCCGTGTGCGTCGCCAGAACAGCCAGATCGCTTGAGCCTAGGAGTTCAGGCACATCGGTGCGGTTGCCTAGAAACTCAACGTGCTCCCGAACGCCTTCCCGCCAACAGAACGATTCGTGCGCAGTCCGGTTAGGACCAGCTCCTGCAAACCGCAAGCGAACAGGAAACCCTGATCGCATAAGAATTGCGCAAGCCCTGATTAGCGTGTTGTGATCTTTCGCGTCATCCATTCTCGAAACCATCGTTACAACGGGAGGGCCGCCAGCTGGTTTCTGCCTTCGGGCCCGTGCAGCCAGTTCAGCTATTTCTCGAACTGCACAGGCGTTCTCGATCACCTGAACTCGAGCGCGGGGAACGCGCAGTCCGTTTACTAATTCGTCATGCACCTGATTCGATGCTGCAATTTCACCAGAGCAGAAGGGACGCGCAAGCTGGGTGAGGATAAAGCTTTTACGTCGGGTTGGGCGATCACGCATTGGCGATCCTTGCACAGTCACATAAGCTCTTCTTGTTCCTGCCAAATAGGCCGCCATTGATACCCAGGCATGGTTGCCGAAGCTATATGACAAGACAGCGTCGACTCCACTCTGCCGCAATTTCATTGCTAACTGTCGGATGAACCTGATGCGATGAGGCGGCACATACGGACAATGAACAAATTCCGCAGCGGCGCCCGCAAAATCCCTCTGACGCTCCGTTAAGCGCTCACCAATGTAGTAGACGCTCGATTGGATGACATTACCTGGAAAGCGATGCAATAAATCTAACGCGAGGCTTTCTACTCCACCATAATTTAGCGCGCCAAGAACATGAGCAACTTTGACGGGGGAGGTCATGCCGGCTCTCACTGCCGCGAACCCTGATTATCAAACTAGTTGTTCTATGCCGACCCGTTCAAATTCGTTTGAACCGATCAGTTCAAAGTAAACCCTGGTGATAGATTCGGATTGTTGTCGTGCGCTAAAACGTTCGCGCACGTGTCCGTGTGCCGTTTCAATCATCCCAGAGAACCCCTCAGGGTGACGGCCAAATTCTGCGATCTTCTTCGCCAGCTTTTCTACGACCTCAGGAGATTCGATACTTTCATAATCTTGTGGATCGGCGCGGACAACAAACACCGAATTATCCGCCGCGATGAGGGGATTCGGGGATTCGGTGTATTCGCCATCACCCAGTAGCCCGAAGACGGCGACGCCACTCGCCATCGCCTCGGCAATCATAAAGCAAAAGGATTGATACCTCGCCATTAGCGCAACCGCATCAAGTGACGCGTATGCGGGTCGCACGTCTTCAAGAGCGCCGGTGAAGTGAACTTTGTTATCGAGTCCTTTTTCGCGGCCAAGTTCTTGAAGCTCCGCGCGAAACGGTCCGTCACCGACAAAAACTGCCTGCCATTCTTCAGGGAGCAGTGACAATACATCCAGCAGTTCCGGGCCGCCGTTGTAGCTTACTAAGCGTGCCACCTGTCCGATGAGTTTTGCCGATTGTGGAAGTTTCAACGCTTCGCGCGCCGCTTCCTTTGGCGGAAGTTTCTCGAAGAATTCCAGATCCACTCCATTGTACACTGTCCAGGAGCAACGTGGGTCAGCAAAGCCCGCTTCAATGGCGGAATTGATCGCCCCACACGTTATGCCTACAAAGCCATCGCAAAAGCGTCGCCGTGCGCGCATTAAGCATCGATCCGATAGAGTCATTAGTCGCGTAATAGGCCGGCCGTGAAAGTGAAGCAGGTGTTTGGCCCCAATGCCCAACGTGGCAATCGCAATCCAATTCACAGGATCGACAAAATGGATAATGTCAGGCTTGAGCTTCTTGAAAAGAGCGCGAGCCAAGAACCAACGTGGTAAGTCCTTGGATGATCGCGCGCGCAAGTGATGAACATTCACTTTGGCGTTTTCTGAGACCCCACCAGGCTCTCCATATGCGAATACAAGGTGCGCTTCTATTCTGCCGGGGTCCAAATTGTTGGCTATCGTCTCACCAACACGTAATGAACCTCCTGACGTCGCGTCATCTCGATAAAGCACAATCGCAACTCGGCTAGGGCTCATTTATCTTCGGTTTCAGTCAGCAAGAGGCGCTGCGCTTATTCTTTGGTTCGCTCCGTCGCGCACAAGAGAATTTCCGAGCACTGAGCGCATTGTCGATGCGCGAGCTTCCCATGTTTCGTTCAGGCTCGCCCGCCACCGCATCTCTTCGTAGCCATCGGTAAATCTGTCATCGCGCAGCTTCGCAAGCTCATTAGCCATCTGCTCTGTCGAATCAACCAGCTTCAGCAAAGGCTGTTTGTGCAGCAACTCTTCGAATCCACGAGTGGCAACCATTGGCCTGCACGCGGCGAGATGTTCGTAGAATCTGGTGGAGCTTCCCGAGTAAGTAGGTTCTCGCTTTTTATAAGGCAGGATTGCAACGTCGAGCGCCCGGGCATAGTCTCGCAAAGCCCCGTAAGGTTTGGGGCCGACAAAACGAACCCGACCACCTCTCTTCACAACGTAGTTGCGAGCCATATCTTGTCTGGAATCAGGCACAGGCATTTCTGTCGGGCCTACGAACACCCACGAGAGCCAAGGCGTTCGCTCTACTGTTTCGAGAATCAATTCCCAATCCATGTTGGCGGCGAGATTGCCAACGACTCCTGCAACCGGCCGTCGCATATCTGAAATATCCGGAGGCAGCTTGGCTGGCACATCAGTCGGCCCGCTCAATAAATTAGCGGCTCTAGTTGCCATAGGGCTGATGTGAATAATGTCTTCGGAACACTCAGCGTCTGCAACAAGGTATTGCGCGATCCTGCAGGAGTCGGGAAAAACAAGGTCGGCAACTTCGCACATCCGCTGATCCAACGCTATGATTCGTCTGAGATTTTCGCCCCACGCGACAAACAGATCGGTAACATAATAGATGACGGGTCCTGGCCATCGCTCTGCAACAGCAGCGTAATGCGGCGAGCAGCAAATCAATGGCGACGCTGCCGCGTCTTCAGACCGGCGCGTCAAACGTCGGGCGATGCGGTTGCCTTCCCGCGCAAGGAACGTCACAGGAAATCGCGCGAATCCGCGCTGCAATGGGAAAAGGCGAATGCGTAAATACGGGTCGTCCAACGTCTCCTCGTGCTCATCGTTTCGCAGCATCCCAATGTTTCTGATGCGAGGGAGCCAGCCTAGCGTCGGAGCTTGCTTCGCCAACGCAGATGCGAATTCTTTTATCCAGATCGCCCGGACATCAAGCACTTGCCAGATCATCGATGGTGTCACTCTCATCGCTCGGTTTCCGTCTGATCATAGCTGCAGCAAAGCGTGCCGGGATTAACTCAAATGTGATTCCGAGATAGAGCAGTACAGCGATAACCGAAATCAAAACCGCGAGCATTGAAACACTGAAGCTGGAAGCCATCGACGGTATCGATGCGCGTAAGTATCCCAGCACTGCCAGAGATAGCGCTCCAACCATTGCGACAACAATGACCGCCAAACATTTCTTTGGCAATTCCTTCAAAGACCAGAGCCGTGCGAGCACCATCGCGTTTGCGAGTGAATGGGCTACAAGGAAGGCGCCTGCCGCGCCTCTGGCGCCGACGGCCGGCACAAGAACCAGTCCGATCACAATAATAAGGATGGCCCAAATCGCATTAATAACGCCTGTCGCTCGAAGCGAGACGATGCTCAACCGATGCGCTGCCGGAGTTCCACTCATGTGAATAATCGCTGTTGCCAGCAAAACGACTACGACAACCTCTCCGCCTGTGTAGGAACGGCCATAGGCGACTGAAAGCGCCCACGGCGCAACCACTGCCGCAAATCCACCGACGATTATCGTGAGAGAGGCTGTAACAAAAGTGTTTGCAAGCATCACGTACTTTGCTCCGCCATATGACCTTCCCGATTCGTTGGTTAATAGTGAGTATCCAACCAGCGTGAAAAATCCGGGCGCGATTGAGGCGAGACCACGGAACTGGTTGCCCACAGCATAAAAACCCATCTGAGCGAGTGATCCATCCGAGCGTGCAACCAAGGATGCAATCCACCAGCTCGCGATGTTGATTCCTACGACCGCACCAAACTGAACGATGCCGAAGGCCAATACAGACCTCAGTCCTGGACCTGAGCTCATTGCGCTGTCCGAACTCACTGGAGAGAGACCGAGTTTGCCAAAAAAAGAAATGCAGATGATCACCGTCAGGAACGCAACGCTTCCCTGAGCGACCACCATCGCGCCCGGACTGATTCTCGCAGTAACCGGAAGGACAAATAAAAGACCTGTTCCCGAAATTGCAGACAGCATCAGCAGCGCACGAAACTTACGCTGCCCGATGAACAGCCCACGACAACACTCCAGCAACACAAGGGCGCCTGAGGAGAGCGCAGCAAATCTGAGAAAAGTTGTCAGGTCTTCATTGCGCAGCATCCACTTGGCAAGCGGCTTCGCACCGGCAAACATCAACACAGCCGCCAACAGCCCGGACAAAACGCTGATAAGCATCAAAGAGCGAAGGAACCCGCGATAGCCGGCGCTCTCTCGTGGATACTGCCCCGAAAAGCGATTGGCAGTTGTGCCGATTCCCGCGCCGGTGTATGACGCAATCGTGCCCGCAGTGGCGAGCACAATAGCGTAAGCACCAAACGTCTGAGGTCCTCCGATTCGTGCTGCCAGCATCGATGAAAGAAAGTTAAGCGACCTTTCAAGCCCAATGGCCAATCCAATGCTGGCGCCGCCATAAAAAAGCAGCCGGCGTAACGACCTATGCGCTCCAGAGTCACGATGTACTGTGCTGCGTGGCATTGCTGCTTTCATTAGGAATGCGCTGCTATCAAACGATTCATGTTTCCCATTTCCGCATTCTGGTGCGGCCAAAAACCGAGTATGCGTTCAACGGTTTTGGTCCACAACGCGCGGCGGCGAGTGCGCCATGCTGCTTCTTTGAGACTTACAAATCGGCTTACGTCAGCCTCAAGTCTCAATAACTCAGACGCGATAGCTTCGTCAGTTGATTGTGTCGAGAGCAGCACGCAGGCTTCGTGAATCATATGCTCCGGCGCTCCGCCTGAATCCGTTCCCAGAACGACAAGTCCAAGCGCGTGATACTCGCGAAGTGCAATCCCACCGGCCTCAGCCCTCGATAGAAGGCATCCCACATCGCATTCGCCGACCGCGCGCAAGAACTCCGCAGGATGAATGCTCTTGTCGATGAAACTCAGCCACTCCACCCCGGCAACGTCACGCAGCTCGTTTGGCAATGACTCGCGTCGGCAACCAATTACCCTGAGCGTGGCCGAGAAGCCCGAGCGTCGCGCTAGAGCAATTGCTCGCAAGAGCCGGTCGAGCCCTTTGCGCCGCCATTCCTTTCCAACAAACACAAGTCGCATCCGGCGATTGCTTCCTGAATCGTTCGCTCGCCGCTGTTCTTCTTGTGACTCCCAACGTTCGTATTCAACTGGATCGATGTTTGCCCCTGGAACTACCACGTGTACGTGATTGGCCGGGCGGATCCCGTAAAAGTCAAATAGCTGCAGCAACGTCTGATCGGTAAAGAACCATTTCTCAATCGAGCGATTTTCCACTACCGATGGCGGAAACAGTTGAAAGCAGTTGATTACAACACTGCCGCGAATTCGTGAGATCACCGGCGCCCAGAGCTTCTCCAAGAAAGCTCGCGAATACTGATAGCCACCGTATCGATCGCCGCTCGCTTTGCTTGCAAGGTTCCACGCGACTCGGCGGGTATACCATCTCTTGCCTTCAGTTGATAACGGCAAACCTTCATCGAGCAAACCTTGGGCTCGCCCGGCTTGAAGAAAGTGGTAGGGGATTCCGCTCCAAGTGACCGGCGAGTTCGCGTCTCCAACCGCAGCAAGAAAAGAACGGGCTCTCACAGTGAAGACCTTGGAGCTTCAGCGGAGATCGCCATTCCGCGCGCCGGCAACCGGCGAACATTAACCAGGCCTGCGTTCTTCATCGCGAGAACCACGTCCGCTTCACGCTGGGGTTGATCGTAAACAGGACCGTACCAGTCCAAGGTATCCATCACGCAATAGTTCCATTGTCGGTTAATGTCGCCTCGTCCCGATTCTGGCGGCGAAACGCATTCGAACTCAGTTACTCCCGTTTCCGCCGTGCTCGATTGAGGACCCATCCCGGTCGGCGTAATAACGATTGTAATAATAGTACGCGTCGTAGCCTTCGCGTCGTAGATCGACGTTGTTGAGCACCACGCCGAAGATCTTCGCGCCTACGCCCAACAACTCCTGCCGCGCTCGTTGCGCAACCGCCCTCGGACTGCGGCCTCCGTGCACCACCATTATCACCCCGTCTACTAGCGTCGAGAGAATCACCGGATCGGTGACGTTTATCAACGGCGGCGAGTCGAGCAAGACGTGATCGTATCGCTCAGCCAGCATCGCAATCAGATGCTTCATCTTGACCGAGCCGATCAGCTCAGCCGGGTTCGGCGGAACCGGCCCGCACGGCAGCAGCCACAGATTCGGTATTTGCAACTTCTGTATCATCCCGTCGATTTCAGTCTCGCTCGAGAGGTAAGTCGACAGACCCCTGGCCGAATCGACGCCGAGAATCTTGTGGATCGTCGGTCTTCGAAGATCGCAGTCGATGATCAACACCGACGAGCCAAGTTGCGCAAGCGACAGCGCGGTATTAACCACGGTCGTAGTCTTGCCCTCGGCGGCCTGGCCGCTGGTGACCAGAATAGTCTTGGGCGGGCTGCCCGCGGCCGACAGCAGCAGCGCGGTCCTCACGACGCGGTACGCTTCGGCGGCAGACGAGCGGCCGTCCAGCACCGTCAGGCTTTTCAGCGAAGAAATCAAGTCGTCGGACTCCTTCGTGGGTCCACGGACGATCAGGTTCCGACCCTTCTTCAATCCGTTGAATTTTCGCGGCGAAACTCCCGCGACGGTCGGAATCACTCCCAGAGCTGGAAGCTGAACGTAGCGCCCGACGTCTTCTACGGTCTTTATCGTGCTGTCGAGATATTCGAGGAAATAAGCGAGCCCTACCCCGCCCAGCAAGCTCAGAAACACTGCTATCAAAATCGTTCGCAGCCGGGCCGGACCGACGGGGGAGGTGGGGACGCGCGCCGGCTGAATCACGCGCATGTTGTTGTGTTGCTGTGCGACCTCGACCTTCGCCTGGCTGGTCTTCTGCAAAAAGTCCTGATACATCGACTTGGCTATATCGACCTGCTGTTTGAGTATGTTGAACTGGATGGCGTCCTGATTTTGTTTGACCGCTTCGCCCTTGGCCTGGTTGAGCGCCGCCTTGAGAGACCCTTCGTCGCGCGCAGCCAGCTCATACTCGCCTTTGAGCTTTTGTTCGAGAGCCTTGCGGCTGGCCTCGAGCTGCGATTCGGTTGTTTTGATCTGCAGCTTCGCGTCCACAATTTGGGGATTATCTTCTCCGTATTTGAGGCTGAGCTTTTCCAGATTTGCCTTCATCTCGTCGAGCTTGGTCTGAAGCGTGGTGATCTTTGGATCCGAAAACGCCGCGGGCAGCTCGGAGGTCCGCCCGGCTTTCACGGCCTGGTAGACCGACTCTTTCAGGATTCGGTCGGTTTCGGCGCGAGTGGCCTGCTCGTGCAGACGTGTGAGCTTATCGGTAGTCAGGGTCTCTTTTCCTTCGGTCGAGAAGATGTTGTGCGTTCTGGTGTAGTCAGTCAGCTCCTGTTCGGCGCGCTCGACTTTGGCCAGCAGTTCGCGAGTCGCGGTGTCGAGCCACTTTGAGGCCTTTGTGAACTGCTCGGTCTTGTTCTCGTAGTTTTGATTTACGAAATCCTGCGCGATGCCGTTGGCTACCGCCGCCGAAATCACCGGATCGGTGTGAGTGAACGTGACCTTCAGCGTTCTGGTATCTTTGACCTGTTCGGTTTGCAGCCCGCCGGCCAGGAGCGATATCAGAGGACCGAGCCGATCGTGTTCTTCTTGAGATCGCAATCGCCGGGCTTCCGGGTCTGAGCTTGCGCTCTCGACCAAGGTGGGAGGTTGAGGCTCGGGCTTCCTGAAAGTTGCTCTGCTGATCACTGCCGTGACCGCTTTCCATAAAGTTGTTCGCGGGGTCTCGGTAAACCTTGGGTTTTCGTCGAGTTTCAAATTTACGACGACGTCTTCGAGCAGCGGCTCGCTCGTGAGCCGGAACAGGTTGGTGTTGATGCTGAGTTGTGGGTAATACAGATCGTCATCGGTTTGAATGACGGCGCCGTTTGCCGCCGATCGGACGGTAGGCGTGTCTTTTCCGATCTCGATGAATGCCGACGCCTTGTAGGTCGATTTGGTGCGATACGCGTCGATGGTGACCAGAGTGGTGATGATGATCGCGATGCATGCGATGAGCGCTCTGCGCTTTCGGGGGGCGTCAACCCTTCACGAATCTGGTTGCCAGAGCTTACGCCTGCGCCGACGGTCGAAACCACAGCCGCCAGAACCACAAACATCAGAGCGTTCGATGGTATTTGCAGGTTGAAATCAAACAGACTGTGAACCAAAATACCAAAGATTCCGGCTGCGCCGCCGAGCGTCAGACCGCGAAGAAAAGGGTCCGACGACCGAAGCCCCGTCGCTAATGCGCGAAAGTTCAAAATGATAAACCAGACCGCGAGCGCGCCGCCGAGGATCCCAGCCTCGCCTACCACTTGCAGATAATCGTTGTGCGCGTACTGGACAACGGCCGAGCCTTGTTCGCGCGCGTACAAGGGGTAAACAGTCTCGTAGGCGCCGAGCCCGACGCCTAGCACCGGATTGGCGCGAATCATTTTGAGAGTGT
>WNGG01003533.1_pt1 | contig 29281 bp, 28 predicted proteins | sample 5400661 | NCBI WGS metagenome assembly WNGG01 (sample SAMN13153372, study PRJNA577476) | soil metagenome | isolation source: 100 cm soil or saprolite under Garry oak tree replicate 1 | place: USA:California | collected 2016-06-15
GCCCGGTCCGTGTCGAGGCGGAGCAGCGCCTCCACGAGCCCGAACCCAGCCCGCGCGCCGATCGCATAGCCCTGGACCGCGTCCGTCGTCACGCGCGCGTGCGCCGAGAGCGCCGCCCGCGGGCCGAACGGTTGGAGCGAAACACCCGGCACGAACGTGACGGGCAGCTTCACCCCGCGCACACTGGGCTCCCCGACGTTCTGGATCGCCCCGCCCACGACGAGCAGCTCAGACGGGCGGTACGTCAGCCCCATGTCCAGGCCGGTGCCTTTGGTGTCGCCGCGATACAGCGCGACCGCGAAGCCGGCGGCGAGCGGCCCCTTGCCGCCGGCCAGCCCCGTCTTATAGGTGTGTCCGCGGCCGCCGCCGTCGAGCACGTCGCGTTGGTAGGAGAACGCCAGGCCGCGGGAGTCGAAGCCCAGACTGAGCTGGCGTAACTGCCCACGCCCCCCGGGCTGCCCCACGGTGAGATCGAGATACACCGAAGCGGAGGTGATGCCGGCGAGGCCGGCGGGGTTCACCCAGATTGCCCGCGCGTCGCTGACGTCAGTGGGGTGGAGGTAGGCGGTCGCGCGATTGGGGACGGCCTGCGCGGCGGCGGCCGCGGCGCCCAGCACGGTGAGCGCGGCGAGGAGCGGCGCCCGGCGGCCTACGGCAGCACCTGCACGATTGACTTGGCGATTTGCTTGATGGAGACGACCTGGCCCTGCGCCGGCACCGCGATCTCGAGGTCGGTGGAATCGAGGGATTGGCCGCCGAGGAAGCGGCCGTCCACGGCCACGTACTCGACGGCATGCCGCGTTCCCCGTCCCGCGAGGTTCAGGGTCTGGCCGCCCTGATTGCCGGCGCCGGTGATCGCCAGAACCGCGCTCACCTCCAGTCGGAGGGCGTGCGCGCCGGCCATCTCCTCGATCGCCGCGGCGCGCGAGGTGGCGATGGTCGTTACCGTCACGCGATCGAAGATCCCGGCGCGGTCCGTCCGGGACGTCGTGTCGGTCCACGAGGCGTTCAGCGTCGCGCCGGCGGCGGGGATGCCCGGATAGAAGTCGCGGAAGTTGGCCAGGACCTGCGACAGACCGCGGGCGACGGTGGTGTCGGACGGCGTGCTGTTCTTGAGCTCCCCGCTCGGGCTCAGCACCCCGGTGTACGACAGCCCGCGCGCGGCGGCGAGGTTGATCGTCACCGGCAGCATCACGCCCGAGTCAGCGACGATCGAGTCCACGGTGAGCGTGGCGGGGTAGCCGACTGAGTCGGCCGGGCCGCGGACCGTCGCGTGCACGAACAGCCGGAAGCCGAGTTGGCTCGTGCTGGTCTGTCCCTGGAAGGTCTGGGTCGCCGAGATCTGCCGCCGGATCAGGTACCGGAGCGCGCTCGGGCCGAAGCGCACGGGCCGCGAGCCGGCGGGCGGGGGAGCGTCAGGTGGGCGAGCGGGGGGAGAGTCCGGAGGGGTCCCCGCGGGCGGCGTGCTCCCACGGGAGCTGGCGCAGGCCACCGCAGCGCCGAGCAGCGCGCAGACCGCGAAGTGTCGCATTGTCATGCTGTCGTTCGATCCGCCTTGGTACGGCCGAAGATGGCGACCAGCTCCGGTCCGTCGCTCGAGACTCGGAGCAGCTTCCACCCGCGCCGCTGCATGTCCTGTCGCCACCCCAACAGCTTCTGCCATTCCTCGGACGTCGTCCGGAACACCCGCAGATCAGCGACTGACTCCCAGTGCGCCGGATAGGGTTTCGAGGTCATGGGAGCGGGAGTGGTGGAGCCATAAGCCGAGTTCTGTTTGCACGCCTTGAGGGCGCGCAGATGGTCATCTCTCTGGGATGGCCGTCACCGGCCACCTCAAGCGGCCTACCCGCAGCTCGAACGACCCGGGCCGGGTCTCGCTGCTTACTTGGCCTTGCTCCGACTGGGGGTTGCCGTGCCGCGTCCGTTGCCGAACGCGCGGTGGGCTCTTACCCCACCGTTTCACCCTTACCCTTTGGATACAGGGCGGTCTGTTTTCTGTGGCCCTGTCCGTCGCCTTGCGGCGCCCAGGCGTTACCTGGCAGTCTGCCCGTTGGAGCTCGGACTTTCCTCGACGCGCCATCCTGCCGCGCGCCGCGACCATCGCGCTCCACCTAAACCCGCGCCCGGAAGCTAGCAGCGCGGCCGCCGGGCCAGCAAGTGACGGGGCCGGCTACCTCCCCAGGCGGCGAATGAGACGCGCCAGACTGTCCGGCGAGAGGGGGCCGTCGGCGGTGCGGGCGCGGCCCGGCGTCCCGGCGGGCGTCGCGATCCAGAACCCGCTGTGCGCCGCGAGGACGACGCGCCCCAGCCGAGCCCACGCCGCCGCCGGGAGGCGCCCCGGTGTCAGCTCCAGCGCGTGCACCGGCCGCCCCCCGTGGGCGCTGAGGCGCGCCAGCGGCGAACGCACCAGCGGCGCCGACGTGAGCAGCACCACCGGCGCGCCCGGCGCCGTGAGCCCGGTCGCGAAGCCCAACGCCCACCAATCGCTCGGGAAGCGCGTGGCGCGCAACGCGAAGTCCAGGTCCGGGTCGAGCCGCCGCGCCTGGGTCCGCAACTCCGCGGCGCGCCGCGCGACCGCCTGTTCCAGCGCCCCGAAGTAGTCGCCCAACAGCCCCGCCTCGAGCAGCGTGTCGTAGCGCTGCTCGACCGGCAGGATGCGCAGCCGCTCGCGCTGCTCGGCGCCGAGCGCCGTATCGGCCGGAAGCGCGGCGATCCCGGCGCGCCACGCCGGATCGCAGAACGCGTACGCGTCGGTCCCCACGCCCGCCGCATCCAGGTCGATCGCCACCGCGGGAATCACGTCGGGCGCCCCGGCGGCGAGCCGGGCGAGCTGTCGGGTGGCGGGCGCCAGCGCCTGGTCCCACAGCCGCGGGTCGAGCGCGCACCAGGCCGCGAGCGAATCGCCGCGCACCCCGCGCGCCGGCGTATCCACCGGAACCCGGAACTCCCGCAAGGCGACCGCCGGAATCCAGTCGAAGCTCGTCGCCTTCAGGGCCTCCAGCGTCTGGCGCCAGTTGGCCCGCAGGGCGTCGCGCTCCCACGGCGCCGCGTGGATCGAGTCCGCCGCCCATACGGCGGCGTCGCCGGCCAGCGTGTTGAAGCCCCCCACGTCGAGAAACGCGATGACGGAATCGAGCGACGCGCGCCGCTGCTCGAACAGTGTCCCCGGCCGCAGCGGGAGGGGCGCCCACCACGCGCGCAGCGTCTGGCGTGGAGCCCACGGTGGCGCGGGCGGCGTGGCGCCGCGTCGGCCGGCCTCTCCAGGCACGGGAAGCAGCTCCAGCAGCACGCGGGCGGGAGGGTTGAGCCGCGGAGGGCGGGAAGAGACGGGACGCGGGCTGTCCTGGAGCACCAGCCGGCGCGGAGCGCCAGCGGGCGGCGTGTGAGCCCATTCCGCCGGCCGCCGGGTCCAGCGGGCGAGGGCGACGAGGAAGGTGCGCGTCCGGGCAAGGCCGTCGGGATCGAGGAGCGGCGTGTCGCCGGTCCGGCGCTCGAGACCGAGGGCGCCCAGCGCGTGGCGGCTCGCGACCAGGACGAGCCCGTCGCCGACGCGGCTCGCCGCGGCGACGGCCGCCCCGCTCCGCGCGGCGGCCGGCTGGCCGGCGGGCTGCACGAACGCCGCGGGCGTGGTGCGGGCGAGCGCCTGCTCCCGGCGGCCCACCAACAGCACGTGATTGCGGCCGAAGGGGAACGACGTGAAGCCGAGGTCCCGCAGTCCCGATCCGGGGACCGGCTCGGCGTACGGCTGCGGGTCGGCGGCGCCGGTGGGGCGCTGCGTCGTATCGCGGAGCACGTAATCCCCGATCACGATCCCCGACCCCTGTGACGCCAGCCACCGGTTCATCACCCACCGGTCCAGAAACCCCTCGCCGTCGCCGGCGTAGCCGAAGATCACCACGCCGCCCCGCCCTACCCACTCGCCGAGCAGCGCCACATCCCCCGCCGACAGTGCGTCCGAGGACTGCTCCGGCTCGCCCCCGCCCAGGAAGAGGACGCCGTGGTAGCGGCGCAGGTCTGCGCGCGTCAGGTGGGGATAGAAGCGCCGGTACTCGACGGTGTACCCGGCGGCGTGCCACGGCTCGGCGGTGGCGTCGAGCGCGATGGGGTCGGAGAGCTGGAGATCGATCAGCAGCAAGCGTTGCGCCTGCGGCTGGCAGGCCGCGAGACTGCAAACTAGGGCGAGGGAAAGACGGAATGACGGAAGGGGGATGTGCGGCCGGCTCCGCAACCCCTTTCCGTCGTTCCGTCCGTCCGTCACCGTTCTCATCTTCCCAACATTCTAACGCTGCGCCCCCGCGTAGGGCTGCAACGCTTCGCGCATCTCCGCGGCGCTCTGCCAGCGCTCGGCGACCTGCTTCGCCAGCGCCTTGCCCACCGCCGCCGCGAGCGGCTTCGGCACCTCGCGGCGCAGCGTCCGCAGGTCCGGCGCTGGGTAGTGCTGGTGCATGTCCAGGATCGCGGCTGCGCTGGCCGACGTGAACGGCGGGCAACCGCCCAGCGCCTCGAACAGCACCACCCCCAACGAGTACAGATCCGACCGCGCGTCGACGTCGGGGGACCCAGCCGCCTGCTCGGGGCTCATGTACTCCTCTGTCCCCACCACGAAGCCGCTGCGCGTCACCCGATCCTCGCCTGAGGTCGCGATGGCCCGGGCGATCCCGAAGTCGACGAGCACGGCCCCGCCGTCGCTCAGCACGATGTTGTCCGGCTTGATGTCCCGGTGCGCGAGGCCCTGCCCGTGCGCGTGCGCCAGCGCCTCCAACACCTCGCACCCCACGCGGGCCCCGCTGTCCACCGCCAGGATCCGGTCGCGTCGCAGCACCTGCCGCAGCGTTTCCCCCGGCACGAACGGCATCACAAACCACAGGAGGTAGTCCGTCTCGCCGCTGTCCAGCAGCGGCGCGATGCGCGCGTGGTGCAGGCGTCCGGCGTAGCGGATTTCCCGCAGGAACCGGTCCGCTCCCACCGACACGCTGAGCTCGGGGTGCAGCACCTTGATCGCGACGCGCCGGCCGCTCTTGTCGTAGGCGCCGAAGATGCTGGCCGCACCCCCGCGCCCCACGGCGGTGATCACGTCGTAGTGGTCGCCTAGCGCTTTGCGAACGCGGTCGAGGATGTCGCGGCTGGCCATGGCGTCTCGCTCCCCGCCTAACGATGCGGTTGCCGCGCAGGGGCCGAAAGGTAGGTTGGGAGCCCATGCGTTTCCTCGCCAATCCGGAGGTGCCCTGATGTCTCGCGGTCGCTCGCTCCTCGTCGCTGTCTTGGCCGCCGCGCCGCTCGCCGCTCAGCGCCCCGCGACCCTGCCCCGGCCGCTGCGCGGCCTCGACGCCTATGTGGCCGCCGCGCTCCGCGCCTGGGACGTACCCGGCCTCGCCGTGGCGGTGGTGAAGGACGATTCCGTCGTGTGGGCGCGCGGCTTCGGCGTCCGGCGTCTGGGGGATACCGCGCGAGTCACCGAGCGCACGTTGTTTGCGATCGCCTCCTGCACCAAGGCGTTCACCGCGGCCGCCCTGGCGATGCTGGTGGACTCGGGCAAGCTCTCCTGGGACGATCTGGTGTCGAAGTACCTGCCCGCATTTCAGCTCTTCGATCCCTACGTCACCCGGGAGCTCGCGGTCCGCGATCTCTTGAGCCACCGCAGCGGCCTCGCTCGGGGCGACGGGCTGTGGTGGGCCTCGCCGTATGATCGCGACGAGGTCCTGCGGCGCATCCGGTTCTTGCGCCCCAGTTGGAGTTTCCGCAGTCACTATGGCTACCAGAACATCATGTTCCTCGCCGCCGGCCAGATCGTGCCCGCGGTGGCCGCCCAGAGTTGGGACGACTTCATCCGGCGCCGGATCTTCACGCCGCTCGGCATGACGGCCTCCAATACCAGCGTCACCCAGCTGCCGGCCGGTGGCGATGTCGCCACGCCCCACGAGCACTTCTCCGGCACGCTGCGGGTGGTCGCCTGGCGCAACGTGGACAACGTCGGGCCCGCCGGGTCGATCAACTCCAACGTCATCGACATGGCGCAATGGGTCCGCTTGCAGCTCGGCAACGGCGTCTACCGGGGACAGCGGCTCCTGAGCGAGGCGGCGATCAAGGAGATGCGCTCGCCCCAGACGGTGATCCCGCTCGATTCCATCACCGAGCGCCTGCGCCCCTCGACGCATTTCCAGGCCTACGGGCTGGGGTGGTCGTTGTCGGACTACCGGGGCCGGAAGCTGGTGTCCCATAACGGCGCGCTCGATGGGATGCGCTCCATCGTGATGCTCGTCCCCGAGGAGCGGCTGGGCATCGTCGTGCTGAGCAACGGCGGGGAGGCAGGCCGGCTGCTGACGGCGGCCGTCGCGCTGCGGGTGGTGGACAGCTACGTGGGTGTTCCCGTCGGCGACTGGAGCGCCGACTTCCTGCAGGTGTATCGCAACGGCCAGGCGCGAGACCGCGCCGACCAGGCGAAGCAGGACTCGGCGCACGTGTCGGGCACGAAGCCCTCGCTCGATCTCGCGCGCTACGCGGGTACCTACCGGAGTGAGATGTACGGCGACGTCACGGTGACAGCCGACAGCGGACGCCTGGTCCTGGGCTTCGGTCCCTTCCTCGTGGCCGACCTCGCGCACTGGCATTTCGACACGTTCAAGGCCACCTGGCGCGATGCCGAGGCCGGCACGGATCTGGTCACCTTCGTGCTCGACGCCGACGGCAAAGTCGACCACCTCACCTGGCCGGGCCAGGGCGAGTTCGCGCGGGTAGCGACCGATACGGCGAAGTGACGACCGGTCGGATCGACGCCGTCCGCGGCGACATCACCGCGGAGCGCGTCGACGCGATCGTGAATGCGGCGAATACCTCCCTGCTTGGCGGCGGCGGGGTGGACGGCGCCATTCATCGCGCCGCGGGGCCCGAGCTGCTGGAGGAGTGCCGGACTCTGGGCGGCTGCCCCACCGGCGAGGCGCGGATCACCAAGGGCTATCGTCTCTCCGCTCGCTGGGTGATCCACACCGTCGGGCCCGTTTGGAGCGGCGGCGGGCGCGGGGAAGCCGAGCTCCTGTCGCGTTGCTACGAGAATTCGCTGCGGCTCGCCGCCGAGCGTGGCCTGCGCAGCGTCGCCTTTCCTTCGATCAGCACCGGCGCCTACCGCTACCCGCTCCACGATGCGGCGCGCATCGCCGTCGCCACCGTGCTCGCGCACCTCACGGGGTCCACGCCGGTCGAGCTGGTGCGCTTCGTCTGTTTCAGCGACGGCGATTTGGCCGTCTACCGGGAGCTGCTGGAGGGCTGAACGAGCAGGTGGGCGCGCAGCTGTGCGCCGGCCGCGTCTCCCAATGTCGCCTCGCGGCCGCGGGCCACTCGCACCTCGACCATGGCGAGGACGCGGTTGTGGGACACGTCGAGGAGTCGGGCGATGAGGCGCGTCGAGTCGGCTCCCGTCGGCCACAGCTGGGCGAGCACCACGAGGCCGGCCCGTGTGCGCTGGGCGAGCTCCAAGGCGGCGTGGGCGGGCGCGGCCTGCGGGTCCCACGCGGCGTGCGCCGCTGCTCTAGGGACGGCACGCAAGGCGCCGCCGGCGGTGATCGCGGCGGCCAGGTCGCGCTCGATGCGGGGCGCTGCGGGCGCGAGGGCGACCGCGCCGATCGCCAGCGGCGCCACGGCAACCAGACCGTCATCCAGCACGCGGCCCGCGCTCCGCACCAGCCACCAGGTCCCGAGCCCGCCGCTCACCAGCGCCGCGGCGAGCAGGAAAGCGACGGTTTGACGAGGCGTTGAGCCCTCGCGTCGCACCGCTGCGCGGTGCGTGCGCTCGGGCTGACGTACTGTGACCGGTCGTTGATGCCGCGTGCTTACTCTGCCCCGCATATGGTGACCGTGTGCACGTTTCTGCCGCCGGCCGAGCGGCCGCGGCTTGAAGCCGCCGGCAACGGCTGCTTCGCGACGGTCCACGCCGATTCGGTGCGCGAGCTGTTCGCCGCCGCCCGACGTCACCGCGTGGACGCGCTCGTCATTTCAGTGCACCGCTGCCGTATCGACGAGCTGCCGGTGGTGGCCCGCTTCGTCCGGGAATTCCCCGCCATTCCTGCCGTTGCGCTGGTTTCGCGGCCCGACTGCGACGCTCCACAAACACTGTTGCGGCTGGGGGCGACCGGCGTCCGCACCGCCGTCGACTGCACCGAGGCCGCCGGCTGGGGGCGCCTGCGGGACCTCGTGGCCCACCCGGCGTCGCCGGTCGCCGCCCGCATCCTCGCCCGCATCGTGCCGGAGCTCGCCGACGTGCCCGAAGACACCCGGCTGTTCTTCGAGGCGTTGGCCCGACTCGCGCCGGTGCTGTGCACCGTCCGGGGCCTTGCCCGTCACCTGCGCGCCCGCCCCAGTACGATGATGTCGCGGTTCTACCGGGCCGGCCTGCCGTCTCCCAAGAGCTACCTCGCGGCGATCCGGCTGCTGCACGCCGCGTATCTGTTTCAGAATCCGGGGCTGTCGGTGGCGGACATCGCCTACCGGCTCGACTTCTCCTCGCCGCAGAGCTTCTCGCGACACTTGAAGACGCTGCTTGGCGTCACCGCGAGCGAGTTCCGGCACCGCTTCCCCTTCGACGTCGCCCTCGCCCGCTTCTGCGACTTGCTGATCACCCCGTACCGGGAGGCCCTGCGCGCGTTTCATCCGCTTAACGCGGGGATGTGGGACCAAGGACCAACCGCGGCCGCGGTGGCCTTCCGGCCGGGGTGATCAATCGGCGGCTTGCGGTTGCGCCGGAGGCGGGACGCGATACTCCGCGGTTGTCTGGTCGCGCCGCAGGACGGAAAACCGCGCGATGCCGGCCCGCAGGCGCTCGGCCAGCTGGGCCAGCTGCTGCGACGTAGCCGTGAGGTCGCTCATTGAAGCGATCTGCGCGCCCGACGCCGCGGCGGCGCCGTCGGCGCTTTGCGAAGACGCGCTGGAGATCGCGGCGACCTGCTGCAGCGACTGGGCCAGCTCCGCGAGGCGCTGTGCCTGACTCCGGGACACTTCCGCCGTCGCGTTGACCAGGGACACTTCCGCCGTCGCGTTGACCAGATCGCCGATCAGCTGCACACCCTCGTGCAGCTCCTGCAGCGCTCCGTCCGCTTCCGCCGCCACGTCCCCGATGTCGCGCACCTTCGCCTCGCCCGACTGCATGGCCCGCGCCGCGGCGTCGATGCCCGCGCGCAGCTCGCTCACCAGCTCGGCCACCTCCCGCCCCGACTTCCCCGCCTCGGCCGCCAGCGCCCGGACTTCGTCCGCCACCACCGCAAACCCCTCGCCATGCTCTTCGGCCCTGGCCGCCTCGATCGCCGCGTTCAACGCCAGCAGGTGGGTCTGCCGTGCGATCCGCGCGATCGTCTGCGCGAACACCCCGATCCGCTCCGACATCCCCGACAGCCCCAGCACCGTCGCCGCCGTGGCCCGCACTTCCTCGCCCACCGCGCGCAGCGTCTGGCTGGCCCGCGCCACGCGCTCGCGGCCCCGCTCGGCGGCGGCCACGAGCCGGCGCGCGTCCACCTGCATCATCTCCGCCCGCACCCGCAGCGACTCCGCCTGGTCCGCGGCTTTCGCGCTCTCGCCGCGCGCCGCGTCGGCCATCGTCCGTTGTTGGCCCAGACCCCCCGCCAGCTGCTGGGCGGTGTCCGATACCGACTCCGAAGAGGCATGCAGCTCCTCGGCGGCGGCCGCCAGCTGCTCGGCGAACGCCGCCACTTCGTCGGCCTCCCGCTGCACCGTCGAGATCGTCGAGCCCATCTCGTCCAGCATCCGGTTGAAGCTCTTCTCCAGAAAGCCCAGTTCGTCCGACTCGGCCGCGGCGGCCCGCACCGCCAGATAACCCTGCTCGGCTTCCCCGATCACGCCCCGCGCCTGCCGGATCCGGGAGATCAGCGTCGCCGGGATGCGGCGCAGCGCCCACGCCACCGCTACGAAGACCACTGTCTCGAGCACCGTCGGCGTCAGAAAGTCGGGGTCCTCGCGGAACAGCCGGGCGTGCAGCATGCTGGCGCCGAGATAGGCCAGGGAGCCGGCCAGGACCAGGAAATCCCCCACGGCCTGACCCTGGTCGAACGTGTAGGGGAGAATGGCGAGGAAGAACGCCGCAACGAAGCCGCCATGGCCGAGCCACACAATCGGCACCGCCACGAGCACCACGTCGAACACCGCCAGAACGTAGATGCCCCACCAGCGGTACCAGCCGCGCTCGTTGACCACGCCGAGCAGGGCGTTCCCGATCAACGCCGCCGAGAACACGATGGCGATCGTCGACAGCGACACCTCGGTCGCCCCGAAAAACCTCCCCACCACCCCGATGACGAGGAGACCGACCGCGATCACCCAGCGCCGCCGGTGGCTGCGCCGGAACGTCTCCAGGTCCTTGAGGCGCTGTTCCAGGGCCGTGGCGTCATCCGTCCAGCCGCGCAGCCGGGCGGCGAGGGATAGGCGCGGATTGAGGGAGGGAAGGGTCACTGCAGCATCTTACAGCAGCTCGGAGGTGGCGACCAGCGCCTCCACCGAGACGCCGGCCGCTTCCAGAGCGGCGCGCCCGCCTTCCTCGCGGTCGACCACGGCCAGCACGCCGAGCACCGTGCCGCCCGCTTCCCGGATCGCCGCGGCCGCGTCTGCGGCCGACTGCCCCGTCGTGATCACGTCCTCGACAACGACCACCGCGTCTCCGGGGGCGAAGCAGCCTTCGATGCGCTGGCCGGTGCCGTGGGTCTTGGCTTGGCGCCGCACACTGAAGGCGTCGATGGCGACCCCCTGCGCCCGCGCGGCGAGGGCGATCGCGTAGGCCACGGGGTCGGCGCCGAGGGTGAGCCCCCCGACGCCGGTCGGCCGCCAGTCGCGGGCGCGGAGGCGCGCCAGCCCCAGCGGTCCGATGACCGCGAGCCCCGCCCCGGACATGGTGGTGCGGCGAGCGTCGATGTAGTACTGGGAGTGTTTGCCGGAGGCGAGCACGAAGTCGCCGCGGGCGACCGAGCGCTCCCGCAGGAGCTCGCGGAGTCGCTTGAGGAGGGTCGTCTCGTCCGTCACGTAGTAGCCATTACTACTACTACTTCCTTCTGATGAGCGACTTGAGGGCGCCGAGGAGCCCGCCCGAACCCTCTGGCGCCGCCGTTGCGCTGCGGCTGCCCGTGTCCACCTCGGCCGCGAATTCGAGCACCGTCGGCTGGCGGCGGGCCGGCTCACGCTCGAGCCCGCGCGTCAGCGCGGCTTCCAGAGCCGCCGGAAAGCGGCGTCCCGGCACCGCCGCATTGAGTGGCGTCGGCGGCTGGGTGAGCATCTGCTGGAACAGCTCGCGCGGCGTCCGACCGGCGTAGGGACGGCGGCCGGTGAGCATGTAATAGGTGATGGTCGCGAGGCTGTAGATGTCCGCGCGTCCGTCCACGAGCGCGCCGGAGAGCGCTTCGGGCGCCACGTACTGCAACGTGCCGACGAAAAACCCTGTGCGCGTGAGTCGCTCTTCCGGCGGCAGCTCCGCATCCCGCGCGATCCCGAAATCCAGGAGCTTCACGCCGCGGGTCGCGGCCTCGTAGACGATGTTCTCGGGTTTCAAGTCCCGGTGGATGATGCCGGCTTGGTGCGCGGCATTGAGCGCTTCGGCCAGCTGGCGGGTGACGGCCGCCGCCTCGGCGGGAGCGAGCGGCCCGTTGCGGTGTAGGAACTGGGCCAGTGATTCGCCCCCGGCCCACTCGAGCGCGAGGTAATGCAGGCCGTCGGCTTCGCCGTATTCGTAGGCGAGCGCGAGGTAATGCAGGCCGTCGGCTTCGCCGTATTCGTAGGTGCGGACCACGCCCGGATGTATCACGCGCGCGCCGTAGCCCGCTTCGCGCAGGAACCGCTTCACCGCGATGGGGTCGCTCCGGAGGCGCGGGCGCAATACTTTGAACGCACAAGGGCCGCGCTCGGGGTGCTCCGCGCGGTAGACTTCCGCCGTCCCGCCCTCGCCCACGCGCTCGAGCAGGCGGTAGCCGGCGATCGTCCGGCCCACGTAAGTCTCGCTGGCCATGGGGACGCGCGAAACTAACGTGCGCCTTCGAGGGTGAGCAAGTGACACGACGTCGAGCCGTGTGGGCGCTGTGCTCCGCCGGTGCCCTCGCGTGCGGCACGTGGCAACGGGTCGGCGCGCCGGACCGCACGCCTCCCGGGGCCAACATCACCCAGCTGTTCGACGCCGGCACCGTCTATCGCTCCATGGGGTTCCTTGTCGGTGGTCCGGCGCTGCCCTTCGTGGGTACCGTCCGCTATCTCCGCGCCACCACGCCCGATTCCACCCTCGCCCTGTGCGCCCTCTCGCTCGCCAACACGGCGCTCACCTTCCGCCGGGACGGGAACGAGTTCGTCGCCGAGTACCACGTCGAGGTCGGCTTCCGCTCCGACAGCGGCGCTCCGCGCCTCGTCGCCAGCGATCAGACTGTGCGCGTCGGCACCTTCAAGGAGACGCTGCGCGGGGACGAGAGCGTCATCTTCCAGCAGTTCGTCACGGTCCGCCCCGGCGTGTATCGCGTCGGCGTGGTCGTGCGCGACCGCAACGGCCCGCACATCTCCCGCGACGAGCACCTGGACACGGTGCCGACCTTCGCGGGGCAGGGGATCGGGGACCCTATTCCTTACTATGATGGCACGGGGCGGTCCGCCTTGGCTGAGCTGCCGAAACTGGTGGCGAACCCGCGCGCGACGCTCCCCTTCGGGGGTGATACGTTGCGGTTCTACGTCGAGGCCTACGGACTCGCCCCCGGCACCCGGCTCGCCGTGAGCGCCATCGACGCCCGCGGCACCCCCCTGTGGCAGGACACGCTGGCCCTCGGAGCCGGCGAGGTCCCTCACCTAGTGGTGTCCCTCCCCCCGGGCCGGATCCCGCTCGGCCGGGCCGATCTCGTGGTCGCGGCCGTGGGCGGGAGCGCTCCCCTCAAGTGCGAGACGCCGTTCGTGGTGAGCCTCTCCGATCAGTGGATCATCACGAACTTCGACCAGATGTTGAGCCTGCTGCGCTACTTCCCACGCCAGGACCTCGTGGCGAAGCTCCGCAGCGCCACGGCCGATCAGCGCTCGGAGCTGTGGCGGGAGTTTTGGAAGACCACCGATCCGGTGCCGATGACGCCCGAGAACGAGGCGCTGGACGAGTACTTCCGGCGCGTCCAGATCGCCAACCAGCGTTTCCAGGAGAGCGCGGACCCGGGATGGCTCACCGATCGCGGCGAGGTGTTCATCAGCCTCGGTGAACCCGACGAGATCATCGACCTCCGCGGGGACGTGAGTCGCGACGCCATGACCATCCGCTGGAACTACATCCAGCTGCGGGTGAGCCTCCTGTTCCGTGACGAGTCTGGCTTTGGGCGCTTCCGGCTGACGCCCAGCTCCCGCTCGGAGTTCCAGCGGGTGTTGGCCCGCGTGCGTCGGATGCAATGACCGGGCGGACCATCCTCAGTCTCATGCTCGTCGCGGCGGGCCCCGCGCGGGCGGTGCAGGCCCCCAACACCGTGCTCGCACAGGCGGAATCCCTCCGGCTCGCCGGGCGACCGTGGCATGCCGCGCAGGCGCTCCTGGCCGCCGCCGCCCGATCCGAGCGCCCCAACGCCGAGTTCATCGTGCGGGGCGCGCGGGCGGAGCTCCTCGCGCGCCGCTACGATCGGGCCAAGAGCCTGCTCGCCGGTCAGCCCTGGCTCGCCGACTACGAGAACGGCGAGGCGCTGGAGGTGCTGGCCACCGCGGAGATGGCGTTGGGGAACGGCGCGGCAGCGGCCCCCCGCTTCGTGCTGGCCCGCGCCAGGAGCGGCGGCCTCCGCGCCACGCTGCTCGCCGCCCGTGCGGCGGTCGCCTTCGAAGCGGCCGGCGCGCTGGACAGCGCGGCACGCTACTACGCGCTGGCCCGGGACGGGGGGATCGCCGCCGTCGATCCCTGGCTGCGACTCCGCCTCGCACGCGTCACCCGCGACACTACCGCCGCCGTCGCGCTCCTCACTGGCCTCCCCGCGCCGGCCGTCCGACTCGCGCCCGTCGCGCGCGCCCGCGCCCTGCTGGCGGCGGGAGACTCCGCAGCGGCGCTCGACGCCCTCGCGCTGACCGGACAGCTGCTCGAGGTGGCGCGGATCGCGGTCGTGCTGGGCGACACGGTGCGCGCTCGGGGCGCCCTCTACGATCTCATGACCCGGGCGCCGGAATCAGACGACGCGGCGGCCGGGGTGACGCTCGCGCAAGCGGGCCTCCCCCCCAGACTCCCCGCTGAGCGCGTCGCGCTGGCCCGCACGTTGCGCCTCCATGGCGATGCGACCGCAGCCCGCATCCAGGTGCAGCGGGCGGTGGCGCAGGGCGATTCGACTGCCGTCACGCTTATTCTGTATGGCGAGCTGCTGGTGCAGGCGAACCGGTTGCGCGACGCCGAGCTCGCGTACCGAGCCGCCGCGCGCGACTCGGCTCTTGGACCCCTCGCCATCTACCGTCGCGCTCGCGTGCTGGTGCGCCTGGGCGATCCGGGGGCGAGCGACGCGCTGTCGGGGTTCGCGGCGACGTACCCGGCCGACACCGCCGCGCCGACGGCCCTGTACGTGATCGGCGACGTGCTCGTCGATCGCGGCGACTGGGCAGGAGCCGCGCGCTGGTTCGGGGAGCTGCTGGCCCGCTACCCGGCGGATCTGCGCAGCTCGCTCGCCAGGTTCCGCCTCGCGGCGCGCGCGGTGGAGGAGAATCGGTCCGACAGCGCGCAACGCCTCTATCAGGCGGAGGTGGACGCCACGGGCCCGCAGCGGAACGCGGCGCGGTTCTGGCTCGGCCGGCTCGCGCGCGCGAAGGGCGACACGGCGGCGGCCTTCGCGCTGTGGGCGGCCCTCGCCCGCGATGACTCGATCGGGTACTACGGACTGCGGGCGCGTCAGGCGGCCGGTCTGGCGCCACTCGAGATCGCTCCGTCGCGGCCGGCGCCGGCGCCGGCGGCCGTCGCCCGAGGGCTGGCCGAGCTCGACACGCTCGGACTCGCCGGGCTCGACAGCGAAGCCCAGGCCACGGTGCGCTGGCTGCTGGCGCGGCCGCCGCAGGATGCGAGCGCACTGCTGGCGTGGAGCGAAGGGCTCGCCGTGCGGGGGTGGGGATCCGCCGCCGTCCGGCTCGCCTGGCAGGCGGCGACCCGGTCGCCCAACGACCCCCGCGTGCTGCGCGCCATTTTCCCCTGGCCGAACCGCGCCGCCGTCGAGGCCGAGGCGGCGGAGTTCGGCGTCGACCCGTTGATCCTCACGGGCCTGGTGCGGCAGGAGAGCGTTTTCGATCTCGAGGCGTTGTCGACCGCCGGCGCCCGCGGGCTCGCCCAGCTGCTGCCGGGAACCGCGGCACAGACCGCCCGCGGCCTCGACGTGACGTTCTATCCCGAGTGGATCACGGTCCCGGACTTGAACCTCCACCTCGGCGCGGCGCACCTGGCGGAGCTGCTGCGCCGCTTCGGCGGGCGCGTGGATGCCGCGGTGGCCGCGTACAACGCCGGGGTGACGCCAGTCGTGCGCTGGCTCGCGCGTCCCGGCGCCGACGACCCCGACCAGTTCCTCGAGCTGATCCCGTTTCAGGAAACCCGCGGCTACGTCCGCGCGGTGCTCCGCAACCGGGAGCTGTACCGCGCCCTGTACGTGGCCCCAACGAATTGAGTCCAGTGCGGTTACGGCCGCCCCCGCAGCCGCTCCGCCGTTTCCTTGACAACCTCCATAGCGCGTCGCATTTCTATGCCGCTCGGCAGCAGGTTGCCGGGCAGGCGCCCGCGCCTCACATGTGACTCTGCCGGAGGCTGATCGAATGGCCAAGGGAAAGGTGAAGTGGTTCAATGACGCGAAGGGGTACGGCTTCATTGAACAGGAGGGCGGTGAGGACGTGTTCGTGCATTTCTCCGCCATCCAGATGGACGGCTTCAAGACGCTCGCGGAGGGCCAGGCAGTAGAGTTCGAGGTCCTTCAGGGCGACAAGGGACTCCACGCGGCGAACGTCACCCGCGCCTGACCGGTCCCCGCGCCGTTCGACCCCCCCCGCCTGGCTCCGCCGGGCGGGGTTTTCATCTACGGACGGTTATCTTGCGCCCATGACGGCCCCCGCCCCGGCCGCCGAGCGGCTGTTCCTCGTCGACGGCTACGCGCTCATCTACCGCGCTTTTTTCGCGATGATCTCCCGCCCGCTCACCACCGCGCGAGGGGAGAACACCTCCGCCGCCTGGGGCGCGACCAACTTCCTGCTCCGGCTCCACGAAAAGCATCACCCCAGCTATCTCGGCTGGGTGCACGACGTCGGCGTTTCGTTTCGCGAGCAGGTGTACCCCGAGTACAAAGCGACGCGCGAGAAGCTGGATGAGCAGCTGCAGCAGGACTTCGAGCGGGCGGTGGAGCGCATCGCGCAGATCCTGGACGCGTTCCGCGTGCCGGTGATCGGCGTGGAGGGCTTCGAGGCCGACGACGTGATCGGCACGCTTGCGACCGTCGCCGCGGAACGCGGCCTGCAGGTCGCGATCGTGTCGGGCGACAAGGACTTCTACCAGCTCATCGGCCCCCGCATCGCGCTGCTCAACCCCGGACGCGGCGGGCCCGCGGCCGTCGAAGAGCAATGGGTCGACCAGACCAACGCCAGCGAGCGCCTGGGCGTGCCGCCCGAGCGCGTCGTGGATTACCTGGCCCTCGTGGGCGACAGCTCCGACAATGTGCCGGGGGTCAAGGGCATCGGAGAGAAGACGGCGCTCGAGCTGCTCGGCGCCTATGGCGACCTCGAGACCATCCTCACGCGCGCGCCGGAAGTCGCCGGGAAGCGCGCCCGCGAGGCTCTGTTGCAGCACGGCGAGCTCGCGCGGTTGTCCCGCGAGCTCGTCACCATCCGCCGCGACGCCCCGGTCTCGCTGGACCTCGAGCACCTGCGCGTCCAGCCGCCCGACATTCCCCGCCTGCGCGAGCTGTTCACTGAGCTCGAGTTCCGCTCGCTCATCCCCAAGCTCGACCGCCTCGCCGACCTGGGCGTGCCTCCTCCGGCGTCCGGTCCGGCCCCGGCCGCACCGCTCCCGCCCCCGACGTCCGCGGCGCGCCCGCCGGCCGCGATCGTGGACGACCCCGCTCGGCTGGGCGAGGTGATCGCGGAATGTCGGCGGGTGTCCATCGTCGCGGTGGACGTCGAGACGTCGTCCCTCGACCCCATGCGCAGCGAGGTCATCGGGCTCTCCCTGGCCGTCGCCCCGGGACGCTCGTGGTACCTGCCGTTCGCGCACGTGGCCCCGGACGGTGAGCTCGCCGGCGACGCCCCGCCGAAAAACCTTCCACCCCTCGGGAGTGCGCCGCTCGCCCCACTGCGCGAGCTCCTCGCCGACCCCGCCGTCTCCAAGGCAGGGCACAACATCAAGTACGACTGGATCGTGCTGCGGCGGGCGGGCGTGGAGCTCACCGGCGTGGCCTACGACTCGGTGCTGGCCAGCTTCGTCCTCGACCCGGGGCGCCGCTCCCACGCCTTGGACGACCTCGCCCGGGAAGTCCTGGGCACCGAGCTGCGCACCTACGCGGATCTGGCGGGGAAGGGCAGGACCGAGCGCCCGTTCGCCGCGGTTCCGGTGGCGGCCGCGGCGCGCTACTGCTGTGACGACAGCGAAACGGTATTGCGCCTGCGGGACGCGTTCGCCGCCGAGCTCGAAGACCACAAGCTCCGTCCCCTCCTCGAGGGGATCGAGGTGCCGCTGCTCGCGGTGCTGGTCGACATGGAGTGGACGGGCGTGCTTGTGGACCGGGAGCTGCTGGCGACGTTGTCCCGCCAGTTCGCGACGGAGCTCGGCGAGCTCGAGCGGGCCATCCATCAGGCCGCGGGGGTCGACTTCAACATCAATTCCACGCCGCAGCTCCGGACCGTGCTGTTCGACAAACTGCAGCTCCCGGTCCTCAAGAAGACCAAGACGGGGGCGTCGACCGATTACGAAGTCCTGGAGCAGCTCGCGGCGATGGGGCACGAGGTGCCGCGACTGTTGATCGAATACCGCGAGCTCTCCAAGCTCAAGTCCACTTATGTGGACGCGCTCCCCGCCTACATCAATCCCGCGACGGGGCGGCTGCATACGAGCTTCAATCCGGTGGGAGCATCGACGGGCCGGCTCTCGAGTTCCGATCCCAACCTCCAGAACATCCCCGTGCGCACCGAGCGGGGCGAGGCGATCCGCCGGGCGTTCGTGGCCCCCCCGGACGCCGTGCTCCTCACCGCCGACTACTCCCAGGTCGAGCTGCGGCTCCTCGCCCACCTCTCCGGGGACCCGGCGTTCGTCGCGGCCTTCCAGCAGGGCGGGGACATCCATCGCCAGACCGCGGCCGTCATCTTCGGCGTGTCCCAGGAGCAGGTGACGGCGGAGATGCGGGCGCGCGCCAAGACGATCAACTTCGCCACGATCTACGGACAGGGCCCCTTTGCCCTGGCCCGTCAGCTGGGCATTTCCCAGGAGGAAGCGCGCGCGTTCATCCAGGAGTATTTCCGCCGCTTCGCCGGCGTGCGCGCCTGGCTCGATCGCACGATCGCCGACGCCCGCGCGAGAGGATACGTCGAGACCCTCTTCGGTCGGCGGCGCTACATTCCGGAGCTCAAAGACAAGAACTTCAACATCCGCGCCTTCGGCGAGCGCACGGCCACCAATTCGCCGCTCCAGGGGTCCGCCGCGGACCTGATCAAGATCGCGATGATCCGCATCCACAGCGCCCTGCGCGAGCAGCGATTACGGAGCCGGATGGTCCTGCAAGTGCACGACGAGCTGGTGTTTGAGGTCCCGGTGGCCGAAGCGGAGACCGCCACCAGTCTGGTAAAACGCCATATGGAGGAGGCTGCCAGATTGTCCGTGCCGCTCGTCGTAAGTGTCGGAACCGGAAGCAATTGGGTGGATGCCAAAGAGTAAGCACAAGTCTTGCGGCAACGACCCCTGGTGCCACACTATTGCAGCACCGGACGTTGCGACCAGGCCCGCGAGTCCGGTGCCCTTTGGCGCCCGGAGGGTTCTTCTGTGCTGCGGTCTCGGCGTGGCTTCACGCTGATCGAGCTGCTCATCGTGGTGGTGATCATCGGGATTCTTGCGTCCATCGCGATCCCGAAGTTCGTCAACACGAAGGAGAAGAGCTACCTCGCGCAGATGAAGTCCGATCTGCGGAACCTCGCCACCGCTGAGGAAGCCTTCTTCTATGACAGCGTCAAGTACACGACCAGCATGGTGATGCTGAACAACTTTTCCCCGAGCACCGGCGTCACCCTCACGGTGAACGTCTCGGCGGGCGGCTGGAACGCCACGGCGGTGCACGCGCAGACGCCCCGCCAGTGCTTCCTCTTCTTCGGCTCGGGACCGCCGATCGGCACGGCGACCGTGGAGGGCCGGATCAGCTGCTCGTAACCCGGCCCTGGCAGGAGTTCACACGCCGCCGCGAGGGGATGTGCTTCGCCCTCGACGGCGGCGTTTGGCTTCACCGCCACCGCTTCCGCGGGGAGCCGATGGCGCACCTGGTGAGCGCCGACAAGGAACGCTTGCTCGCCGTGGGCCGGGAGCTGGGGATGCAGCCGGCGTGGCTGCAGTACAAACCGCTGAAGGACCCGCGGATCGGGGTGCGGGTGCCGGCGTGGCACTGGGATGTGTGGGGCAGCGTCCTCGGGAGGCTCTAGTCGCCGTTCGCTTCGTCCTGTCGGGGGGCCCGCACCCCCGGCCACCAGTTCCACCGCCCCGCGATGTGCATGATGGCCGGAACGAGCACCATCCGGATCAGGGTCGCGTCGAACAGCACCGCCATCGCCAGGCCGAATCCGACGAGCTGCACGGCGAGGACGCGTGAGAAGGCGAACACGCCGAACACCGCGATCATGATCGCGGCGGCGAACGTGATCGTGGACGCCGTCGCCGAGAGGCCTTCCATCGTCGCGTGGTCGTTGCGGCCGGTCTTGTCGAACACTTCCTTCATCCGCGTCAGCAGGAACACCTCGTAATCCATCGACAGCCCGAACACCGTCGCGAAGATGAGGACGGGGACGACTACGAAGATCGCCTCCGTCGGGCCTTCGAGCCCGAACAGGCGCCCGCCGTAGCCGTGCTGGAACACGAGCACCGTGACCCCGAACGCCGCGCTCACCGAAAGGCAGTTGAGGAGCACGGCCTTCAAGGGTACGAGGACCGACCGGAACGCCACGAACAGCATCAACGCGGTGATGCCGAGAATCAGGGCGACGACGCCGGGGAGCCGGCTGAGCAGGTGGTGCTGGAGATCCACGCTCGTCGCCGCGAAGCCGCCGACGAGGATCTCGCTGCCCTGCAGGCCGCGGACGCCTCGGGCGACGATCGCGCGCACGCGCCGGGCCACGCCCATCAAGCCGGTTAGGGAGACGGAGTCGGCGGGAATCACGTCCACTAGGGTGGTGCGGTTGTCCGCGCTCAAGTAGGCGTTGAAGAACGGCGCGAACCGCTCGCGCACTTCCCGGGCGTCGCTATAGAACAGGGCGAGCTGCAACGACGACATGCCCGGCCGGATGGTCGCCACGCCACGGACTTCCTTGACGCGGGGATCCTTGCGGAGCGAATCGCTCAGGGTCTTGAGCCCGCGCAGCCGCATCGGGGAGAGCGCCGATTCGCCCTCGGGCAGCTGCACGACGACTCGTGTCGGCTGGATCACGCCGCTCGCCCCCATCTCCTGGAGCTCCGCGAGTCCCTGGCCCGACTCCGATTCCGGCGGAAACCAGTTGCGGGCCGGCAGGCCGATGCGGATCTGGGTCAGGGGGATTGTGAGCAGCGCCACGGCGAGGCCGCCGCCGGCGATCGCCCGCCAGGGCCGGTGCAGGAGGAAGCGCGCCCAGCGCTCCCAGCCGCTCGGCGCGTGGATGCTCGCGAGCGGGCGCGCCAGCCAGCGCGGCTGGTCGATGTTGCGGCCCAGGATCGCGAGCATCGCGGGTAGGAACGTCGTCGCCAGCAGCACCGCCGTCGCCACGACCAGCAGCCCCCCGACGCCGACCGACCGCGTCTCCACCAACGGCGTGGTGAGCAGGCCCGCGAACCCGACCACGACGGTGAGCCCGGACGTGACGACCGCGGCGCCCGCGGTCTGCACGGTGCGCACCGCCGCGTCGAGCGGCGAGAGCCCGCGGTTCAGCTCCTCGCGAAACCGCGTGACGACGAGCAGCGAGTAATCGATGCCTACGCCCAGCCCCACCATCGTCGTGATGTTGAGCACGAAGACCGACATCGTCTGGAACTTCGCGGCGAGCGTCACGAGCCCCAGGGCGATCGTGATCGCGAGCACGCCGACGGCGATCGGCAGCAGGGCGGCGACCAAGGCCCCGAAGGCCAGCACCAGGACGACCAGGGTGACGGGGAGCACGCGCTGCTCCCCCCGTGCTGTGTCCTCGGCGCTGATCGAGCGGATGTCGTAATCGAGCGCCGGGTACCCCGTGAGCTTGACGTCGAACCCTGTCCCGCCGGGGGCCCGCGCCAGCGCGTCGCGCAACGCGGTGCGAAGGTCGGGGACATAGTTGTTGCTGATGTTGTCGGTCTGGTCGGTAGCGAGGGCGGCGATGAAGAAGGTGGTGCGGCGGTCCTGGCTCACGAAGGTGGATTCGCCCAGACTGCTCGCCGCGACCACTTCGCGAACGTACGGCCGGCGGCGCATCGCCGCCGCGAGCGTGTCCAGCACCACGATGAACCGCCGGTTGGCGTGGGGGATGGGCCCGTGCACGACGATCGCGACGTACTCGGCGAAGGGACCGGGGAACGCCTGCTTGAGGATCTGCGCGGCGCGGTACGACTCGGTCTCCTGGTCGGAACCGCCGCGCACCGCGAGCACTTGCTGGACGCCGAGGGCCTGGGGGAGGAAGAGCGCCGCGAGCCCCGTCCATGCGACCAGCACCAGCCAGCGGCGGCGCACGACGGTCTTCGCGATCCAGGCGATCACTCTGGGCTCGGCATCACGGGGCCACAATCATAGAGACGCCGGAGGGGCAAAGCTAGCGGCCGGACAGCGCGTTTTGACATATTGCGCGTATGGAGCGTCGACTGACCGCCTTGATTGCCGCGACCATCACGATGATGGCGCTCGCAGTTGTTTGGAACGTCTTCGTGCGCCATCGGGTTCCCGCCGAGTCGACGATGACGCCGCCCGTCACCGCCGTGCCCGACACCACGACCCCTCCCGCGTCGCCTCCGGCTCCGCCGGCGGGCACAACCACGACCTCCCAGGGCGTCGGCCCGGACACCGGCGGGCTCTCGTACATGGACGCGCTGGCCCGATCGGAGACGCGCCGCCGCATTCGGGCGAGCGCCGGCGTGACGTACTTGAACGAGATCGTCGCCGCGAGCCAGGATTCGATGCTGCATCGCTGGGACAACCGTGCTCGGCATCCCGTCCGCGTCTACGTCACGCCGGGCACCGTCGCCAACTTCCAGCCCGCGTTCGTCGACGCCATCCGCGACGCGTTCGCCGAGTGGGGGCGGTCCGGCGTCCCGGTCAGCTTCGACCTCGGCGGCGACTCGACCAACGCCGAAGTGACCTTTCGCTGGCGCATTCAGTTCGAGATCGAGCGCACCGGCCAGACCGACCTGGAGTGGGACCAGGACGGCCACATTCTCAAAGCCACCGTGACGATCGCCAGCTTCGACCCCAAGGGGCGGCCCCTCGGCGCCGACGACGTGCGCGCCGTCGCCCTCCACGAAATCGGCCACGTGCTCGGGCTCGACCACTCGCCCGACTCGACGGACCTGATGTACGCGAAGGGGACGATCCGTCGCCTCTCCGACAAAGACGTGCGGACGGCGCTGCTGCTCTATCAGCTGACGCCGGGAAGCCTCCGGTGACGCCCCGATCGCAGCGCGGCATCATCTCCTTCCTGACGCATGACGCGCCCGACGGCGGCGCGGCGTCGCTCGCCCAGGTCCTCGACGCGCGCGTGCGCGAAGGGGAGTTAATCGAAAAGCTCCCGGACGGCGCCGTGCGCTGCTTCGCGTGCGGCCACCGCTGCCTTGTCAAACCGGGACGGCGAGGGATCTGCAAAGTTCGCTTCAACCGCGACGGCGCGCTCCTCGTGCCGGCGGGCTACGTCGCCGCCCTGCAGTGCGATCCCACCGAGAAGAAGCCGTTCTTTCACTGTCTCCCCGGCAGCGACACGCTGACCTTCGGCATGCTGGGCTGCGATTTCCACTGCGGCTACTGCCAGAACTGGCTCACCTCCCAGGCCCTCCGCGACGACACGGCCGGCGTGCTCCCCACCGACGTCACGCCCGACGACCTGGTGCGCCTGGCGCGCCGCCAGGGCGCCCGGATGGTCGGCTCGTCGTACAACGAGCCCCTCATTACGGCCGAATGGGCGGTGGAGGTCTTCCGGGAGGCGCGGGCGAGCGGCCTCAAGACCGCGTTCATCTCCAACGGCAACGCGACGCCGGAAGTACTCGACTACATCCGGCCGTGGACCGACTGCTACAAGATCGACCTCAAGGCGATGGACGACCGGCGCTACCGCGAGCTCGGCGGCGTGCTTCAGCACGTCCTCGACGCGATCCGCCTGGTCTACGAGCGCGGCTTCTGGCTGGAGATCGTGACGCTCATCGTCCCCGGCTTCAACGACGATGATACGCAGCTCACCCGTGCCGCGGAGTACATCGCGGCAGTCTCGCCCGAGATCCCGTGGCACGTCACCGCGTTCCACAAAGACTACAAGATGACCGACCCCGACGACACGCCGGCCGCGACGCTGGTGCGGGCCTGCGAGATTGGGGCCCGGGCCGGCCTGCACTTCGTGTATGCCGGCAACCTCCCCGGGGGCGTCGGTCGCTGGGAGCACACGTACTGTCCCGACTGCGGCGACCTGCTGATCGAGCGCTCCGGGTACGTGATCAAACAGCAGCGCGTCGGGCCGGATGGCCGCTGCCCCTCCTGCCACCGCCGCATCCCCGGGGTTTGGTCGTAGCAGCGTTGTTCCTGCTCCAGACGGCGACCGGAGCCGCCGCGCCGCCGGCCGGGCGTGCGACGTTCGACGCGGCCACCTTCGATCCGATCGTCGAGTCCGGGATCCGCGCCGGGGCCTACCCGGGCGCTGCTTTCATCGTAGGACGCGCCGACACGATCCTCTTTCGCCGCGGCTACGGCCGGCTCACGTGGTCGCCGCGCAGCCCTGAGGTGGACCCCGACAGCACGCTCTTCGATCTGGCGTCGCTCACTAAAGTCGTCGCCACGACGACCGCCCTGATGCTCCTCGTTGAGCGCGGCACCGTCCGGCTCGAGGCCCCCGTGCGCGCCTACCTCCCTGAGTTCCAGGCCGCGGGTACGGCGGACATCACCGTGCGTCAGCTGCTCACGCACACGTCGGGTCTGCGGGCCACGCTGCCGCTCTATGATGAGGCGGACGCGGCGGCCGCGCTACGGCGTGTGTTCGCCGAGACCCCGCTCTACCGGCCGGGGACGCGGGTCGTCTACTCCGACTTGAACGCGATCCTGCTGGGCGAGATCGTGCGACGCGCCGCGGGTGAGCCCCTCGACCGTTTCGCCGCCCGCGAGATCTTCGCGCCCCTGGAGCTCCGGCAGACGCTGTTCCGGCCGCCCGTCGGGCTGCGCCGGCGCATCGCACCCAGTGGAGAATGGCACGGCCATGCCATCGCCGGCGAAGTGAACGACCGCAATGCGGCACGGCTCGGCGGCGTCGCTGGGCACGCGGGCCTGTTTGCCACCGCCGCGGATGTCGCCCGCTTCGCCCAATGGATTCTGCGCGAAGGCGCGCTTCCGGACGGCCGCCGGCTGCTCCGGCCCGAAACCATCCGGCTGTTCACCACGAAGACCGCCGACTTCGGTCGCGGGACGGAGGCGCGGGCGCTGGGGTGGCAGGCCGTGCCCACGGGAGAAACGCTGAGCAGCGCGGGGCGCGCATTCGGTCCGCGCAGCTTCGGCCACACCGGCTGGACCGGCACGTCGCTGTGGATCGATCCGGATCGCGGCGTGTTCGTCGTGCTGCTCACCAATCGGGCGTTCGCCCCCCGCACCCGCCGGTCCTTCACGGTGCTCAAGGGGGTGCGCGGTCGAGCCGCGGATGCGACCGCCCGGGCGAGCGATGACCGCTGACAGGGCGGGGGCGACGCTGATTTACGACGGTGAGTGCGGGCTGTGCCGGCGCAGCGTCGAATGGGTGCGCCGCCGGGATCGGGAACATCGCATCACCCTCGTGCCGTTTCAGGACCAGACGACCGTCGCCCGGTTCGGCATTCCGCTCCCGGCGCTCGCCGCCGCCATGCACCTCGTGCTGCCCGACCGGCGCGTCTTCGCTGGAGCGGATGCCGTCCCGGAGATCCTGCGGCTGCTGTCGGGGTGGAGGTGGGCGCAGTGGCTGTTCGCCGTGCCAGGGGTGCGGCCGGTCGCGCGGCGCGTCTACGCCTGGGTCGCGCGGCGCCGCCGCTGTGAGGTGCGCGGCTATTCCCCGGGGGCGGGAATTGACCGCGGCGGGTCGCGACGGGTAGGTTCGCCCGAGGAGAAGGGATGACGACAGCGACGATTACCGACGAACGGGTGCGCGAGGCGCTGCGCGCCGTGAAGGACCCCGAGCTCAACCTCAACATCATCGACCTGGGATTGGTCTATGACGTGGAGGTGGAGGACGGCAACGTCCACATCTCGATGACGCTCACCTCGCCCGGCTGCCCCGCCGGCCCCCTCATCTTGAACGACATCCACAAGACGTTGCGCCCCCTTGAGGGCGTGAAAGACGTGGACGTCGAAATCGTGTGGGAGCCGTACTGGACGCCGGAGAAGATCGATCCGAAGGTCCGCGCGATGCTCGGCTTCTAGAGCGCCGCGAGCAGCGCGTCTCCCAATACCTCCGCTTGCCAGCGCCGCAGCTCGTCCACCCGGGCGAGTCCGGCCCGATCCTTTGGGGCGGCGTGAGCGACGGCCTCGAGGGTCGGGCGGCCGCACAGCACGCCGGGATCGATCCCCAGCTCCTGCGCCACGCGGTTGCGCACCGTCTTGAGACGCTCCACCCGCCCGTCGAACGCCGGGTCCTTGGGGGGCCGGCGCGCGCGCTCGATCCGCGGTAGCTGCGCCTCCGGCAGCCCCTGCGCGCGCGCCACCGCCGCGAGCAGGGCGCCACTGTGACGCCGCGCGAGCGAGGCCGGCAGGTCCGAGATCCGGGAGAGATCGGCCGCGGACCTGGGCAGGGCCCGGCTCACCGCCAGCAGCGCCTCGTTGCCGATCACGCGGAACAGCGCTCGGTCCTCCTGTTGCGCCACCGATTCCCGCCAGGCGTACAGCTCCCGCAAGGCGGCCAGCTGGCGCGGCAGCAGCGTCTTCGCGCCTTTTACTCGCAGGTAGGCATCGCCGTCACCCGCCGGTCCGGACCAGCGTAGCTCTTCGAGGCGGCCGAATTCCTCTTCCGCCCAGGAGCGCCGGCCCAGCTGGGCGAGCCGTGCCTGCAGCGCGTCGCGGAGCTTGGGCAGGTGACGCGTATCGTCCGCGGCGTAGGCCAGCATCTCCGGCGGCAGGGGCCGCCGCGACCAGTCGGCTTTCTGATGGGTTTTGGGGAGGCGGACGCCGGCATACTTCTCGAGCAGGGCCGCCAGCCCGATCGCGGGCTCGCCGGCGAGCTGGGCGGCGATGCGCGTGTCGAACATGTGCCGGGCCCGGAACCGGTAGTCGCGGTCGATGATGCGCAAGTCGTAGTCGGCGTCGTGGAACACCTTCTCGATCGCGGCGTCGGCGAGCAAGCCACCCAGGGGCGCGAGGTCGCTGACGGCGAGCGGGTCGACGATGGCCGTCGTGGTCCGGGTCGAAAGCTGAATGAGGTACACCCGGTCCACGTAGCGATGGAAGCTCGCGGCTTCCGTGTCCACGGCCACGAGCGGCTCCCGGCGAAACGCGGCGACGGTCTCGGCCAGAGCGGCGGCGGAGCGGAGGTACCCGTCCACGCGCTATTCTTCTTTACTGACCTGTTCCAGCGCGGTGGCGATCTCTTCGAGAGCCTTGGCGAGAGTCTTGTAGAACTCGGCGTCCGGTGGCTGGGGGGAAGGCGCGCCGCCGAAGGGATCTCCCCCGAGCTTGCGCGCGGCGCGCGCCGCGTGCCGGATGTAATCGGTCGAAACCCGCATGGTCATGGATCCGATTGAGCTTTCGCGTAAGATACGTGCGGCTCTCGCGCCATGCAGTCTGGGCACCTGGCCCACGCCCGTCGACACCCGGCCCGACCTGGCCGCCGCGACGGGGCGCGCCGAGCTCTGGCTCAAGCGCGAGGACCTCGCGTCCCCTCGCTGCGGGGGCAACAAGGTTCGTGGCCTCGAGTTCCTCCTCGCCGGCTTGCCCGCCGGGATGGTGTGCGTGACCGTCGGCGGTCTCGGCTCCACGCACTGTCTCGCCACGGCCACGCACGCCCGTGACCACGGGCTGCGCACCGTGCTCGCTCAGTTCCCTCAGCCCGAGACCGCGACGACCCGCGCCCTCGCGGCGGCGTCGGCCGCCCGCGCCGACCTCGTCGTTCGCAGCCGATCACCCGCCGGGTTTCCGTTCGCCCTGTGGCGGGCGTGGCGTGCGGCGGGCCGCTGGGGGCGTCGCCGCTGGATTCCCGGGGGGGGCGCCGCGCCTATCGCTGTGGTCGGCCACCTGCTTGCCGGGCTCGAGCTTGCCGACCAGCTTCCCGCGCCCCCTGACGCGATCGTGTTGCCGCTGGGCTCGGGGGGGACCACCGCAGGGCTCGGGCTCGCGATGGACGTCCTCGAATGGCCGACGACGGTCGTCGCCGTCCGCGTCGCCCCCGCGGTCATCGCCAACCGCTGGCGGGTGGCGCGACTGACCCGCGGGGCGGTGCGCTTGCTCGGATCCCATGGTGTGATGCTCCGCGCTCCGCGTTCCGCGCTCCGCGTCCTTGAGGGGCTCGGCGCGGGCTACGGACATCCCACCTCCGCCGGGGAAGCGGCACGGGAGCTGGCGGCCCGCCACGGCGTGAGCCTCGACTCGACCTACAGCGCCAAGGCGTTCGCCGCGCTGACCGCCCTCCCCACCGGATTCCATCGGGTGGTATTCTGGCATACGTTTTCCGCGCCGTGACGCGTCCAACCATCACCGTCCGTGTGGATGACGCCGAGCTGGTCGTCGACGTGCGGGGCGCCGGCCCGCCGCTGTTGCTGGTCCACGGCTTTCCCTTCGACCATACGATGTGGAAGCACCAGCTCGCCGGGCTCACCCGGTGGCGTCGCATCGCGCCGGATCTGCGCGGCGCCGGCGCCTCGAGCGCACCGGCGGACGGCTACTCGATGACCCGCTACGCCGACGACCTCGTGGCGGTTCTCGATGCCGTCGGGGCGGCGCAAGCGGTGGTCTGTGGTCTTTCCATGGGCGGCTACATCCTCTTCGAGCTGCTGCGGCGTCATCCGGAGCGCGTGCGCGCGGCGGTCTTCTGCGACACCAAAGCCGAGCCGGATTCGGAGGAGGCGAAGCGCGGCCGGGACGAGCTCGCCGCCGTCGCGCGGCGACACGGGCAGACCGCGGTGGCGGACCGGCTCGTGCCCAATCTGCTGGCTCCGCAGACGCTCGAGGGCCAACCGGAGGTCGTCCGGCACGTGCGGGAGATGATCCAGCGGATGCCGGTCCCCGGCATGGTGGGGGCGCTCGGTGCGCTCCGCGACCGCCCCGATTCACGGCCGACGCTGGCGGCAGTGAGCGTGCCGGTGCTGGCTCTGGTCGGCGAAGAGGACACGATCGCGCCTCCGGCCGTCATGGAAGCCCTGGCCGCCGGGATCCGGGGGGCGCGCCTGGAGCGCGTGCCCGCGGCGGCGCACCTCGCGCCGCTCGAGCAGCCGCTCGCCGCGACGCGGATTCTCAGCGAGTTTTTCGAGGAGCTCTAGCTGCCCTTGCGCTGCGGCTTGCCGGGCGGGTTCGGGCCGCTGAACACATCCCGGTTCTTGGCGATGAAGCTTTTCCACTGCGGGGGGCAGTCTTCTTCGGGGAAGATCGCCGTGACGGGGCACTCGGGCTCGCACGCGCCGCAGTCGATGCACTCGTCGGGGTGGATGTACAGCATGTCCTCCCCCTCGTAGATGCAATCCACCGGGCACACGTCCACGCAGGACCGGTCCTTCACGTTGATGCAGGGTTCTGCGATGATGTACGGCATCGAACTCCTCAGCCAGTGCGCCGACGCACGCAGTCGCGTGCGAGGGCGTAACTTAGATGCCCCTGCGCCTGCTGGTCAACGGTCGCTCCCACCGCGGACGCCTTGGAGTGCGACGTCTGTATGACGGGCGCATGCTCTCGGTCATCCCGCTCCTGCTGTCCCAGCCCGACCCCACCGATGACGAAATCGTTCGCGCGTTGGCGGGCGACTTCTGGCGCTGTGG
>WNGG01001333.1_pt1 | contig 29278 bp, 27 predicted proteins | sample 5400661 | NCBI WGS metagenome assembly WNGG01 (sample SAMN13153372, study PRJNA577476) | soil metagenome | isolation source: 100 cm soil or saprolite under Garry oak tree replicate 1 | place: USA:California | collected 2016-06-15
AACATAATCGTGTTCCTGTGTTGCTGACACAAAATCCAAGGTATCTCCTTATTCTTATTCGCGTGGCTTTCGCGCATCGCCACCGCCTTTTTCGAGCGGGCGTAAGCTGGTCTTAAAGTAGCACAAGCCTCGAGCTTGCATCGCAACCGAGACGGTTACGCTACTCTCCAGCATGATGGGCCGGGGGCGTTTTCGGTTCCGCTGATTTTTCAGCTGGTTTTTGATCTGATTCGATCCACTCGGTGTGAAACACACCCGGTTTGTCCAGGCGCTCGTAGGTATGCGCGCCAAAAAAATCGCGTTGCGCCTGTAACAAGTTGGCAGGCAGCCGCGCCTGGCGGTAACTATCGAAGTAAGCCAGCGAGGCACTGAAAGCAGGAACGGCAACGCCATGCAGCACCGCTGTTGAAACTGCGATACGCCAATTGTGCTGCGTCCGTTCGATAATATCGGTGAAATACCGATCGAGCAGGAGATTGGGCAGCATGGGGTCGCGTTGGTATGCCTCGACAATGCGATTGAGAAATTTGGCGCGAATGATGCATCCGCCCCGCCAGATCGTGGCAATGTCGCCAAGGTTGAGGTTCCACTTGTATTCAGTGCTCGCTGTTCTGAGGAGCTCCATTCCCTGCGCGTAGGAAACAATCTTGGATGCATAAAGCGCGTCACGCACTGCATCGACAAGGCGCGCGTGATCGCCTTTAAACTTTTCAACTTTTGGCTGCGGAAGAATTTTTGAAGCTTCCACCCGTTCCTCTTTTCGGGACGAGATCACGCGCGCTTCCACGGCTGCATTAATCGTCGAAATGACGATGGATTGTTTAATCGCGGATTGAAGCGTCCAAATACCCGTTCCTTTCTGGCCGGCCTTATCGAGGATCACATCGACAAGCGGTTTTCCAGTTTCGGGATCGATCTTTCGAAATATTTGGGACGTAATTTCAATGAGATAACTATCGAGCTCGCCTTTGTTCCATTCTGCGAAGGTGCCGGCAAGTTCCGGAGCGTCCATCCCCGCGATGTCCTTGAGGATTGCATAGGCTTCACAAATCAGTTGTATGTCGCCGTACTCGATGCCGTTGTGGACCATTTTAACGTAATGGCCTGCGCCGTCCGGCCCCATGTATCGACAGCACGGTTCCCCTTCCACTTGCGCAGCGATTTTGCGGAAGATTGGCGCAATAATTTCCCAGGATTCTCGCGAACCGCCCGGCATCAGCGATGGTCCCTTCAGCGCGCCTTCTTCGCCGCCGGAAACACCACAGCCCACAAAATGAATGCCGCTCTGTTCCAATTCTTTGCCGCGCCGTTGCGTGTCGGTGAAAAGAGAATTTCCACCGTCGATGATGACATCGCCTTTCTCAAGCAGCGGCGCGAGCTGACTGATAACGGCGTCGACCGGCGCACCTGCTTTGACCATGATCATCTGCGCGGGCGTTTCAGCGCGCGAACGAATTCCTCCATCGTACGCGTCGGCTGAATATTTTTGTTTCTGCCGCGCCCAGCCGCAAATTTGTCTGTCACTTCCGTCGTGCGGTTGAAGACCGCGACGGAGAATCCTTTCGATTCCATGTTCAGGACGAGGTTTTCGCCCATCACAGCGAGACCGATGAGGCCAATATCACATTGATTCGGTGTCATTTTAGTATCTTCTTGTTTGACGTCTCAAAACAGAGGAGACCTACCACTGTAGCGAGCACTTAGAGCGCATGGCAAATCCCGTTTGCGAAGTTTTACTGACGGAAGCGCAGCTCAAAGCGCCAAGGGATGACGTCGACGTTGTCGCTGGCGCGGTCGTCGATTTTTGGGGAATCGTTCGCGGCTCTGAGGAGGGACGAGAAATCGACGGGATCGAATACGAAGCGCATCGCGAAATGGCTGAACATCAATTAAGGGGGATTGCGCAGCAGGCCATTGAGAAATTCGCGCTTCAACTCATTGTCATTCACCATCGAATTGGATTTATTACCGTGGGGCAATCGTCGCTTTTTATGCGAGTGATGAGCCAGCACCGCGCGGAAGCATTTCGAGCGAGTCAGTGGGTGGTGGATGAATTGAAGAAAAAGGTTCCGATTTGGAAACGAGCGAAGTTCAAAATCGACAATCAACCGGCAAGGGAAGGGAAACGCGATCGGCCCGCGGAAACCCATTTGATTTCACGCGGATGAATTGGGCAAATCGGCTAACATTGAGCCGGCTCGTGCTCACGGTTCTTTTTGTTTTGGCGCTAAATTCGTCCTGGCACTATGCGCGCACGTCTGCCCTTCTGATTTTTCTCATCGCAGGACTTACAGATTTTATTGATGGCGAAATCGCCCGCCGCTACGGCATCGTCACAAATTTTGGCAAGCTGATGGATCCGCTCGTGGATAAAATCATGATGGCAGCGGCGTTTATTTCGCTGGTCCCTCTCAAAGCGGTGCCGGCGTGGGCAGCTACCACGGTGGTGGCACGTGATTTTTTGATCACCGGCCTACGCCTGATGGCGAGCGCCAAAGGCCGAGTTCTTCCAGCGGAACGGCTCGGAAAACAGAAAACTTCATGGCAGATCGTTACCGTCATTTTTTTTCTTGCCCTTCTTTCAGTGGAGGAACTGCGATATGCGGGTGAAACCTCGACGTGGTGGTTGCGAGCCTGGCACGAAGCCGGTCCAATCCTGGTTTGGATTACGGTGGCGTTGACGGTTTATTCCGGTCTTGGCTTCACCTGGCGGAACCGGGAGCTGATCGCGCCGGATCAATAGCGGCAACGGGAACGAACCCCCCCGCGCGCCGTCGACCAACATCCGAGAGGTCTTTTTTTGCCATTGACGGATTAACCATATCCAATAGAAGCCCAGCAAATTAAGGGCACTCTCGTTGGTTTTGAAATAACTGTCTTGAGGTGGGTTGACAAGTTATCGTTCGGCCACTTAGCTCACTGCCTGTCCCTCTCTGCCTTGCATTGAGCCTAGGACAATGCCTTTGACCCTAAAAAACTCTTATGCCGACGTCCGAGTCGGCGGCGGCGGACAGTAAGGGACGATCGTGTTCCGCGCTAGAGCGACCACGGAGCGATTAAGCGCGTTTTCCGACGGCGTGTTCGCCGTCCTTATCACAGTATTGGTTTTGGAACTGCGCCCGCCGGAGCTCCCCACTTTTAAGGCGCTCCTGTTGCTCTGGCCCACGTGGCTAAGCTACGCAGTGAGCTACCTCTTCATCGCCATTGTTTGGACCAATCACCATCATCTCATGCGCTATGCGACCGGGGCGACGCCTCGCCTGATGTGGTTCAATTTCGCGCACTTGTTTTCCGTGTCGCTGCTTCCGCTCTCCACCGCTTGGATGGCCGTGAGCGAATTGGCGCCGCAGCCGGTTGCTTTCTATGCGGCAGTTTTCTTCCTAGTAAACATGACCTACATATTCTTGATTTGGGAGCTTATTGACCGCGCTCCAGTTGACGAGGTCTCGCCAAGGGTGCGCAGGAGCATGCGTTTCAGATCAATCGCGACCCTGTGCCTTTTCGGAGTGGCCGCGGTCGTAGCGCTAAAATATCCCTTGCTTGGACTCGGAATGTGTTGTTGTTGCCTGATAGTTTACCTTAAGCCTGGCGCGCCGGGAGCTGACGTTCAAATTTCTCGTTCGCCTTCGAGGTAGCCGAGCTTAAGGGCCAGCGGACGCCCTTGACGGAGAATCACTACCTGAAGGCTGGCCCGTGAGCGAGCAAGCAGTTACTGCAGATTGGCGCTGAGATTCTTCCCAGGTTCAAACCCACTGCGTCCAGGCGAAGTTCCAACGCTATTGATGCAAAAGTGAACGGTCCCGATGCAAGAAGTGCCTCGGCTTGACAATTCACACAATGTGGTAAGTAACTTCGTCATAGGCCCTAGAGTGGTTATTTCATGAGGATCGACATATGACTAAGCCCAGCTACCGCAAGATCAATATTGATGGTCTCAACGTATTTTATCGCGAAGCGGGTAGGGCGGATGCACCGGCCCTCCTCTTACTTCACGGTTTTCCAACTTCGAGCCACATGTTTCGCAATTTGATTCCGACGCTTGCTGACCGCCTCCACCTTGTCGCGCCGGACTTACCTGGTTTCGGACAGTCGGACATGCCCGACCGTAGCCGCTTCACCTACACCTTTAAGAACATTGCGAAGGTGATCGAACGTTTCACGGAGGTGATCGGTCTCCGGCGCTTCGCCGTGTATGTGTTTGACTACGGCGCCCCGACCGGCTTTCGCCTCGCGGTTAGCCATCCCGAGCGCATCACTGCGATTATTTCTCAGAACGGCAATGCCTATGAAGAAGGATTGAGCGAAGGTTGGAAACCCATCCAGACATATTGGAAGGACCCTTCGCCAGTCAACCGTGACGCGCTACGTGCTTTTCTGAAACCTGAGACGACACTGTGGCAGTACACGCACGGCGTGTCTGACACGACCGCCGTTTCTCCTGACGGCTATTCGCTGGACAACTTTTACCTCGCCCGGCCCGGCGCCGATGAGGTCCAACTCGACCTTTTTGGCGACTATAAGAGCAATGTCGCGCTGTACCCGACCTTCCAAGAATACTTCCGCAAGCACAAACCGCCGTTCCTGGCAGTGTGGGGCAAGAACGATCCGTTCTTTCTGCCACCAGGTGCCGAGGCCTTCAAACGCGACATTCCCGATGCGACCGTCCGTTTCTTCGACACCGGCCACTTCGCGCTGGAAACACATGCCGAGGAAATCACCAAAGCGATCCAGGACTTCCTCGTTCACTGAGTCAACCCCGGGCTGACGCCTGCGTTGAAAGCGTTCTGGATGACCCCAATCGCCCGGGTTTGAGGTCGACGCATTCGCTGAGCATGAGTGCGGCGGTGGGCGCATGGCGTGTAATGGAATTTTCCTTTGATCATGAGCAGGTCGTTGAGACTAGGGCCCCGTCAATCCCGAGGCAAAATGTGAATGTAAACCGATAAGGGTTACTCCCTCCCGGGTCTTTTCCGTTGCATCTTACACGAGGTTTTTCACCGCACACAATACACGGGCGGACATTGGCGGATTTCAGGGACGTGTTATGACTTTACCGCACGACTGTTATGACTGGCGATGCGATTTCAAGGGGTCTTACGATAGAGAATAGCGGGCAACGGGAATCGAACCCGCATGGCCAGCTTGGAAGGCTGGAACTTTACCATTAAGCTATGCCCGCGCGGTCTAAGAAGTGAATAGTGATCGGTGAATGGTGAATAGTCAAAGCTAACCAAGCCGCTTCGTGCAGGGACAAACGGATGAACGATCGGCGACGGCACCAATCGCAGCACGCGAGGCCGCGTCCGCTCTGCTAGTTTTCGAATGCGGTCGCGACCAGGGTGGCGTTGTGGCCGCCGAAACCAAATGAATTGTTTAACACGACACGCACTTTTTTTTCTTTTGCAACATTGGGCGTGTAATCAAGATCGCATTCTTCGCCCGGATTTTCCAGATTGATAGTGGGCGGAATCACGGAATCGCGGATGGCCAGTGCGCATGCGGCCATTTCCACGCCACCGGCCCCGCCTAACAAATGGCCCGTCATCGATTTAGTGGAGCTGATCGAAACTTTTGAGGCATCTTCGCCGAAGACCTTCTTGATCGCGCGGGTCTCACAAACATCGCCGATGTCGGTCGAGGTTGCATGGGCATTGATGTAGTCAACCTGGTCTGGAGAAATCCGGGCATGTTCGAGCGCCAGTTGCATGGCGCGTGCCGCACCTTCGCCGTCTGGTGGCGGCGCGGTCATGTGATAGGCATCCGCAGAGAGTCCATATCCCGTTAGTTCGCAGTAAATCTTCGCGCCGCGCGCTTTCGCGTGTTCGAGTTCTTCCACCACTACGATGCCGGCGCCTTCGCTGATGACAAACCCGTCGCGGTCGCGGTCGAACGGTCGGGAAGCCCGTTCGGGCTCGTCGTTGCGTGTGCTGAGGGCTTTCATGGCCGAAAATCCCGCGAGACCAATCGCGACAACGGAAGCCTCTGAACCACCGGCAAGGAAAATATCGGCGTCACCGAATTTGATTATTCGCCAGGATTCCCCGATCGCGTTATTTGACGTAGCGCAGGCGGTCACGATGCACATGTTGGGACCTTGCAGCCCGTATTCCATGGAGATGAGTCCGCTCGCCATGTTGCTGATCAACATCGGAATCGTGAACGGGGAATTTCGTGACGGCCCTTTTGTCAATAGGACAGCGTGCTGATCCTGTAGCGTTTTCAGGCCGCCGATTCCACTGCTCACAATTACGCCGAAGCGATCTCGCCGCTGCTTCTCCACCTCGATTCCGCTGTCCTCGAGCGCCATTTTTGCCCCCGCCATGGCGAGCTGTGTGAAACGATCCGCGCGCCGGACATCCTTCGGATTCTTGAAGAACGGCTTCGGATCGAAGTCCCGCACTTCCCCGGCGATCTGGCAATCGTAACCGGTCGTGTCGAATCCTTGGATCTTGCGAATGCCGCTGACACCATTCTTAAGATTTGACCAAAACGTCTCCACATTATTGCCAATCGGTGTGACGGCACCGAGGCCAGTAATGACAACTCTCCGATCCGTATTCATTGAGCGACTTAAGGATTTACAGATTTAGGATTGAAGGCTGCGGGGTGATCGCGTGAAGGTCAATCGCTCAATCACCAGATCTGTCGAACCTTCGAACGTCAACTTGTCCCCATCCCGACACTTTGCACTGTCTGGAACAGTTTTCCTTCGGTCTTGATGGAAGGCGCGATAATAATCTCAGTTTGCTGAAATTCAGCTATGTCGCGAGCGCCCACGTTCCCCATGCAGGTCGTGATCGCGCCAACCAGATTTTGGCTGCCATCGTCAACCTCCGCGGGACCGAAAAGAATTTGCTTGAGCGAGCCGGTGGTACCGACTTTGATTCGCGTCCCTCGTGGGAGATTTGCATGCGGAGTGGCCATGCCCCAGTGGTAGCCGCAGCCGGGTGCTTCTTGTGCTTTGGCAAACGCGCTGCCTACCATCACGGCATCCGCGCCACAAGCCAGCGCCTTGCAAACGTCGCCGCCTCTGCTCATTCCGCCATCCGTAATGATCGGCACGTAACGCGATGTTTTCTTGAAGTAAGCATCACGCGCCGCCGCGCAATCGACGGTCGCAGTCACTTGCGGAACGCCCAACCCTAGCACACCGCGCGAAGTGCAGGCGGCTCCTGGTCCAACGCCCACCAAGACCGCAGCCGGCCCGCATTCCATGATCTCGAAGGTCACATCGTAACCGACCGTGTTTCCGACGATCACGGGAATGCGCATCTCGCGGCAAAATCTTTCCAGTTCGAGTGATTTATATTCCGACGAAATATGCCGGACGGTGGAAACGGTGCTTTGCACGACGAACACGTCCGCCCCGGCTTCTTGAGCGATCTTGCCGAATTCAGCCGCGCGTTGGGGAATTGAGCTGACCGCAGCCAGCGCGCCGCCGTCTTTGATTTGGCGAACGCGGGCGGCGATTAAATCTTCCTGGACCGGTTCCTGATAAATTTTTTGCAACAGCGCTGTAATCTCGGATTTGTCCGCCTCGACGACTTTCTGCAAAACTTCCTTCGGATTTTTATAGCGCGTTTGGACTCCCTCGAGATTGAGAACGGCGAGCCCGCCCAGTTTGCTCATGGCGATTGCAAACGGTACATCGACAACTCCATCCATTGCACTTGCGAGAATGGGAATCTTTAATGTGATCGGGTCCGCCTCTTTCCGCGGCAAGCGGCAAGTGATGTCCACTTCGTTTGGATTCACCGTCACGCGCCCGGGCACGAGCGCGATTTCATCGAACCCGTAGGTTACGCGTGCTTTGCGATTGCGGCCGATCCACATTCCCATTTTTAAATTCGCTCCATTCTAAATCGTTCGTTCAAACTTCCGCAGCGCGGGCACCGGGGAAGCAATGCGTCGGTCCGATCCTCAAATTCGAATGCGCAAATCACACAGCGCAACCGATGCTGTAAAGCCCGGCGCTCGCGCCGGCGGCGATTCGACTCTCCCACTATCCAGAAGAGAAAAACCGCCGCAAGAAAAAGCAGCAAATAAATCGTGACGAGCGCGGCGAGACTAACACGTATCACGGCGTAGTGGCGCCGGTCGGCGTTACCTTAGGGCGCGTGACGTCGTTGCCCCATTCGACTGTCGCGATTCCCCAGGCCAGAGATCGATCGGCTTTCTCGGTGGTTATCAAACTTTGGGAAAAACGGCCGAGCACAAGATAACGGCGTGCTTGTTCATCCAGGGCCGGATCGCCTGATGAGTTGAGCGGAAAGGAATAGCGGATTTCTCCATTACCGCTGACTGCGACGCGAAAGCGAACGGTTTGAGGAGGCTCATCGTTGGATGCGGCAAAGCTCGGCTTCGGCAAAGTCGGCGTGCCGAAAGTGTCAAGCTCCTTTGAAAACGAAACAGAAGTTGCCGCTGGGCCGAAAGCAGGCGCTGCCTCTCGATGGACAAATGGCACGGCGCCCAGAGGCTGGGCACTCGGGATGCGAAGATCGAGAGCCAGCGGTGGAACTTCCTTCAGGGCAGGCTCTGCCGCGCGATAAGATGGAATGTGCTCAACCGCGGGTAACACGCGCAGTCTCGCCTCGGGTGGTCGCTGAGTCGTGAAGGCGAGCGCAGGATCTTCCGCATCAATCCAGCGGAGCAGTGTACGGCCTTCTTCAGAATCGGGGGCGATCACACTCACGCGAGCCGGTGGCGGCAACAGCGCGACCGTTGGCGGATATACAATTTGAAAAACGTAGAAGCAGAGAGCGTGTGCGATTAACGAAATCGTCAAGAAAGCGATGATCGCAACTTTTCGGCGCCGGGGCGGCTCCCAACTAAAAAGGAGCGACTCGGCCGCAGGTGCAGAGAAGGACGCGTTCATAGTGGCGGAGCCATAGCCAGCGAGACAGAGCTGATTCCGTGTTCCAGCGCGGCGTTGCTTACCTCGACAACTGTTTCATAGGGAGTCAAACGGTCGGCTTTGATGATGATCGATCGGCCCTCACGCTTAGCCGCGTCCAACAACGGACCGAGCTGACCGAGTGTGATTTTTTGATCCCGGAAATAAATCGTGGGAGCTGAGCCGCCGGTAATGCTGATGATTTGCTGATTGATCTGCGGGCCAAGCGAAAAACGCGAGAACGGCAGCGAAACAGCAATGCCCGGCTGCAAAATAAAATTCGAACTAAGCAAGAGGAAAAGAACCAAGAGGAAAGCGACATCGACCAGCCCGACAAAGACAAGCCAGCCGAAGTTGTATTCCTTCGTCCGGCTGAGCTTCATGCGCGCTGCAGTTTTGTCGATTCAAGAATCAAGACGTGCTTCGGATTCGACGATCTCACCAGGTTGCTGGAAGCTGATGATACCGCTAAGTGGCCGACTCTCCGTCAGCATATGGACGATCTCGATGCCAGCGCGCTCCATATCGTGCAGCAGGGTGCTTACGCGCGAAGAAAGATAGCTGTAAGCGACAAATGTAGACGTGGCCACGACCAGTCCTGCTGCTGTCGTTAGGAGACTCTTGTAAACTCCACTGGAAAGTTCCGTCACCGTCGCATAACCGCCATTTGAGGAAATGGTGCTGAACGCGTCGATCATTCCGGCCACAGTCCCAAGCAAGCCGAGTAACGGCGCCAGGAAAGCGAGCGTGGCCAGGACCCCGAGAAATCGTTCCAGCTTTGGCACCTCAAGTTGCCCGGCTTCCTGCACGATGTCCCGCAATTCCGATCGCGGCGCGTCATGCCGGATGATGGCCGAATGAATCACGCGCGCAACGGGGCCGGGGGTTCCGGCTGATTCATGCAATGCCTCAGCGAAATTGCGGCGCTGGATGAGATTAGAGAGGCCTTTCAGGAATTCGCCGACGTGGATCGTCGCCCGATGCAAATAAAAGAGGCGTTCAGCAAAGACAGCGATTGAAATGATGCTACAGGCCAAAATTGGCCACATCAGCAAACCACCTTTTTGGATGTAGTCGATCACGTTAATGTCTCTAGCCTTTTTCGCTGAAGGTGGCAAGTCACCAGCGAATGTCGACGGTCCCGCAGACCTTCGCGCTATCGTGGACTTTTCTCTCGCGATTTCGACGAAGCCGCCGGACTTGGCATCGGTGCCAGTGTGCGACCGATTAGTTTGCCATTTGCGTCGAAAATCGAGTAACCAGTTTGCTTGCCTGCCTGGTCGTAGGTATAGACGATCTTGTGCAGCAAAGTGTCGTCCTCTGCGCTTTGAGTTTCTTCCTGTAGGCGACCTGCGCCATCATACTTGTATTGGCTTTTAAAACGAAGCCGACCATCAGGGCCGAAAACCATGCCGGTAGAAAAGCGCCCCGCGTCGTCCATCTCATAACGAATTTTCTCCCGGATTTTGCCGTCCTCGCCGGTCGTGGTCGCCAGGGCCTTGTGCTGCGCGTCATCGAATTTGTAAACAGTGCGTGAGCCATCCGCATTCACCGCTATCGTCACTCGAACCGCGTCATTTCCACTCGTGGCGGGAGATTGACTAGATGCGATCTTGGCCGCGCATAATAGGACGGCACAACTGATTGTCGATCCGCGTAGGCAAAGCTTCATGACGGAGAGGAGCTTACGGGTGAGGGAGTAGGGTGCAAACGGGCATTAATTTTTTTATTGACCGCCGTGTGAGGAAGTGGTTAAAGGTGGTGTTAAGTGGGGCAGAATGGATCAATCCCACTAATGCATGGATTCCGTTTCTCCACCTCAATCGTTTTATGCTGGCGAATTTCGCCATTCGATTGACGAGAAAAATCGGATCACGATTCCGTCACGTTGGCGACGGAATGAAGGGGAAGAGTTTATCCTTTTGCCGGAGGCGAATCATCAATTTCTCCTCCTCATGTCGCCGGATGAATTTGCCCGTATGAGCTTAGCCGCGGAATCGAACCAAGGCGTTTCCGCGCGGGATCGTCGCGTTTTCTTGCGGCAGCTCCACTCGCGCGCGCAACACGGTGCCGCGGACCGACAAGGCCGTCTCGTTTTGCCGGACGAGCTTTGCAGGAAAATCGGACTGAAAGGTGAAGTCGCCCTCGTCGGTGGCCGTGGGCGCTTTGAAATTTGGAATTTGCAGCGCTGGAAGCGCGCCCATGAGGAAGAAACGCCAACTTATCAGCACGTCGCGAATGTAATCGGTTTGTAAGCGGACGGTTTGGTCAGAAATTATATGAATGCATTATTGTTTGAGCGGCCTGTTTGGTTCGCGACCGGGCCGCTGGTTCTCGAAGAGGAGGCGCAGGAAATGGAGGATTTTATCTACCACCGGCCAGTACTCGCGGCTGAGGTCGTGGAGTTGCTCGCGCCAAGGCTAGGTTCTCTCATTGTCGATGGAACCTGTGGTGGCGGCGGCCACGCGGAAGCGATCTTGAGAACTGGCGCCGACGTGCTGGCCTTGGATCAAGATCCCGAAGCGGTCCAACATGTGACCGAGCAGCTCGGCGGGTTCGACCGCCGCATTACCGTGCGGCAGGCGAATTTTCGGCATGCGCACAAGGCTCTCGACGAACTTGGAATTGGCACTATCGGCGGTGCCTTTCTTGACCTCGGCGTCTCCTCTCGGCAACTCGAAAATGCAGAACGCGGCTTCAGCATTATGCGCAATGGTCCGCTCGATATGCGCATGGATCCACGCAACGAGCTGACCGCCGCTACAATCGTTAACGAGTACAGCAGCGAACAACTGACGCGCTTGTTTCGCGATCTCGGGGAGGAACCGGCGGCGCGTCGTATCGCGAGCTTGATTGTTAAGATGCGCAAGACAGCGCCGTTTCGCGAAACTCTCCCGTTGGCACATGCGATCGAAAAGGTCGTGGGCCGGCACGGCCGCCGTCATCCAGCCACGCAAGTTTTTCAAGCGCTGCGTATGGAAGTGAATGACGAACTGGGCGCGCTCAAAGAGGGCTTGCGTGTTTTGACTGACCGACTCGAGCCCGGTGCGCGCATCGCTGTCATTGCTTTTCATTCTCTGGAAGATCGAATCGTCAAAAATTTCTTTCGCGATCATAGCCGGGAATGGATCGACCGCCCGGAGTGGCCCTCCGCGCAACGTAATCCCGATTACGACCTGAAGTTGGTTACGCCGAAACCAGTGGAGCCGAACGAAGATGAGCAACGCGTCAATCCGCGTTCACGCAGCGCAAAATTGCGCGTGGCCGAGAAGATTTAAATGAGCCGTTCCCGCCGAAAAAATTGGAATACGGTGAACGCGCCATCGCTGGCGCGCTGGATTGTTGTGACTGCCTTTCTCGCGCTCACAGGATTGAGCTACGTTTATTTGACGCTGCAACTTTATCATCTTGGAGAGCGCAAGAAAGCAGTCGAGACCGAGCTCGCTAGTCTCCGCACGCAAAATGACGTCGCCAGTGTGCAAATCGCGGCCTTGACTTCGCGCTCGGCTTTGCAGCGTCGGTTGAAGGAAGGGTACTTAAAAATGGTGCCGATTTCCGAAGACAACATCGTGCGACTTACCATGCCGGCCCGTCCGGCGGATGCAGACGCAATTCAACCCGTAGCGAACCAACCTGCCGCAAGATGAAGTCAAATACCCGGAGTCGTTGTGCGCTGGTTTGCTTCGCTTTTATCGTACTCTTCAGCGCCTTTTCCTTTCGTCTCATTTACCTCCAGGTGATCAAGCACGACGAATACGCCGGGTTGGCGGCTGAAAAACACGTTTACAAGCAAACTATCTACGCCGAACGCGGCACGATCCTGGATGCCAACAATGAAGTTCTCGCGCACAATGTGCCTGTCGAAACTGTGATCGCCGACGCGACGCATCTAAACGACCGCGATGCGCTTATCGACCTTGTCAGCCAGGAGCTAGGCGTTCCGGAGCGGGAGCTCGCTGAAAAATTGCAGGGTGAACGCCGCTACATAGTAATCAAGCGCCAACTGCCAGAGTCGCTGGCCAGCGCGCTGCGCGAAAAACTTCGCGCCAGAAATTTGCGTGGGATTTATTTCGAACATGACGCCACGCGCATCTATCCGAATGGCTCCATGCTTTGTCACGTCATCGGATTCACAGATTTCGAACATCGCGGCATTCAGGGCGTGGAAGCGTCGATGGAGGAATATCTTCATGGGCAGGATGGCTATCGCTACATCGAACACAATCGTGCCGGTCAGGAGATCGTCCTCTACCGAGGGCAGGAACGCGCGCCGCGCGACGGCTATCAGGTTCACCTCACTGTCGATCTTAACCTGCAGAATATTGTCGAAAATGAAATCGACACTGCGATGCGTGAGTACTCACCCCAAAAAGCGACGATTATCCTGATGCGGCCGCAAACTGGCGAAATCCTCGCCATGGCGAATCGCCCGAATTTTGATCTTAATCTCCGCTCTGAAGCGAAGCCCGAGGAAATGAAAAACCGCGCCATCATCGACATGATGGAACCGGGTTCCACTTTTAAGATTGTGGCTGCCGCGGCGGCGCTCAATGAACACAAGCTCCAGCCTAAATCGACGATTTTTTGTGAGAATGGTCTTTGGGAGTTTGGCGGCGCCGTCCTGCACGATCATCGAGCGTTTTCGTATCTGAGCGTGCAAGATATTCTCATCAAATCGAGCAATATCGGCGCGGCTAAACTCGCCCTCAGCGTTGGTGACCAAAAATTTTATGAATATGTCCGCCGCTTTGGATTTGGTGAACGCACCGGAATTGAGCTTCCGGGGGAGATCAACGGATTAATTCGCCCTCCGCGATCGTGGAGCAAGATCTCGATCACACGCATTCCAATGGGACACGAAATCGGAGTCACACCATTGCAAATGACCGTGGCGATGGCGACGATTGCGAACGGCGGCAAATTGATTATGCCCCGCATCGTAAAATCGATTACCGCTTCCGACGGCAAAACGGTCACCTCACTTTCCCCGCTGGTGTTGCGCCAGGTAATTTCCCCGCAGACAGCCAACCAAATTGGTGACGCGCTGCGGGGTGTCGTGAGTGACCGCGGTACTGCGGCCGCCGCGGCTATTCCCGGTTTTACGATTGCTGGCAAGACTGGGACGGCCCAAAAAGTCGATCCAAAAGGCGGATATGAACACGGAAAATACGTCGTTTCTTTCATCGGTTATCTCCCGGCCGAGCATCCTGAGTTTGTCGGTCTTGTGGTGCTCGATGATGCGCAGACGACTAAACCGGAGTTGAATTACGGCGGGCTCATCGCGGGACCGATCTTTTCGCGGATCGCTGAAAAGGCGGCCCAATACCTTGATCTTGAGCGGCATGAGGAAATTCGCAAAGCGCTGCCTGTGGGACGAGTCGCCTTAACCAATGCTTCGCGTCATTGAGCGCCTTACGACGGCATGTTGAACCCTCATGCAGCTCAAAACTCTCGCCGCCGCGATTCCAGTCCACCAGGTCATCGGGAAACTTGATCGCCCTGTGGAAAGTATCGCGTATGACTCGCGGCGAGTGCAAAAAAACGGCCTGTTCGTGGCAATGCGGGGCGAAAGCCGGGATGGGCACGAATTCATCGGCCAGGCCATTGAAAAAGGCGCTTCAGTGATCGTCGCGGAGCGCGAAGAGAAACATTCGCGCGCCACCTGTCTGGTCGTGGAGAACGCGCGCAACGCGCTGGCTGATCTCTCGGCAACGTTTTACGGACTGCCCGCGCAGAGGTTAAAACTTGCGGCCGTCACGGGCACCAATGGGAAAACGACGATCACCTTTCTCATCAAGCACATTTGTGAAAAGGCGGGCTTGCGTTGCGGCTTGATTGGGACGGTGCGCTACGAAATTGGTGAGCGCGTATTGCCGGCCAGTCGCACGACACCAGAATCACTTGATCTGCAGGAGCTGCTCGCGCAAATCGTGAACGCCGGTTGTCGAGCGGCGGCGATGGAAGTTTCTTCGCATGCGCTGGCGCAAGACCGCACCCGCGGTCTCGAGTGGAATGTCGCTGTCTTCACCAATCTCACTCAGGACCACCTCGATTTTCACGGCACAATGGAGAGTTATTTCGAGTCGAAATTGAAGCTCTTCACTCAACTCGGGCGGCAACAAAAGAAACGGAAACCCGTCGCGGTTGTGAACATCGACGACCGCTATGGCCAGCAACTGCTCCAGAGAATCGGTAAAAAGGTTGCGGTTATTACCTATGGGATGGGAGTGCGCGCGGATTTTCGCGCCTCAAATTATCGCGTGGAGTTTGGAGGTACTTCCTACCAACTCGATGCCCGCGGCAAGAGTTATCTCGTCCGAGTACCGTTGATCGGGAGGTTTAATGTTTTGAATTCAGTGGCGGCGCTGGCGGCGGCGAATGCTCTCGGAGTTGATCTGCGCGAAGCAGTCCTTAGCCTCGGCAAATCCTCGCAAGTGCCGGGGCGATTGGAACTAGTTCCAGCGAAGCGACAATTTCAGGTCTTCGTTGATTACGCACACACACCGGACGCGCTCCGTAACGTTCTCAAAACGTTGCGGGAACTCGGACCAAATCGGTTGATTGTCGTTTTTGGCTGCGGCGGCGATCGCGACCGGAAAAAACGTCCTCTCATGGGTGAAATTGCCGATCGACATGCTGATTACGCGATCCTCACATCGGATAATCCGCGCAAAGAAGATCCGAACTCTATCATTACGGAGATCGAAAAAGGTTTTCGCTCGACCCATTACGAAAAGCTTGTCGATCGAGCGGAAGCGATTGGCCGCGCGATTGCGCTCGTCCAGCCGCGCGACATTGTATTGATCGCGGGCAAAGGGCACGAAAACTATCAGGAGTTCGCGGATCACACCGTGCCGTTCGATGATATCCAGGTCGCGCGGCGCGCGATCGAGGACCATCCAGTGGAGTTTTAATGAATCGATTGTCGATCTTTCGAGTTGCTGAATTCGCCGGTGCGCCGGTTTCTTCCGGTGACGGGGAGGTTTCGGTCGACAAGGTTAGTACCGATTCGCGCACCGTTAAGCGCGGCGAATTATTCGTGGCATTGCGCGGCGAAAATTTTGATGGCCACAAGTTTGTTGAATCGGCCGCGAGAGCCGGCGCAGTGGGAGCGATTGTCGATCTTACTTGGAACGGAAAAGTCCCAGAGAACTTCGCGCTCATCCGCGCGGAAGATACCTTGCAGGCGTATCAAAAGCTCGCCGCCAAATATCGAAAATCGCTGTCGCTCAAGGTAATCGCGATCACGGGAAGCAACGGCAAGACCAGCACGAAAGATTTTGTCGCGTCTGTCCTCGGCCGCCGTTTTCGAGTTACCAAAACCGAAGGCAATTTCAACAATCATGTCGGGCTTCCTCGTACGATGCTGGAGGCTACGTCGCAGGATGAAGTCGCTGTTTGGGAGATCGGCATGAATCATCCGGGAGAGATCGAGATGTTGGCGAAACTGGCCGCACCAGATACCGCCATCATTACCAACGTTGGAGTTGCGCATATCGAGTTTATGGGGTCGCGCGAAGCGATTGCGGCCGAAAAAGCCGCGCTCGCGCAAACGGTTGGTGCGGAAGGATCAGTCATCCTTAATGCGGACGATCCTTTCAGCAAGGGCATCGCCGCGAGCACCCGTGCCAAAGTTGTTTTTGCCGGTACAAGCGGAGGGACGGTCCGCGCCAGCGAAATTACTCGGAGCGGAAATGGAAGCGATTTCACGATCCTCGAAGACGCCCATCGCTGCCGGGCGCAGTTGCTTGTGCCTGGCCTGCACATGGTGCAAAACGCGTTGCTCGCAGTTGCCGCCGGTCGCGTCTTCGGTCTTTCCCTCGAGGATTGCGCGGCCGGCCTGGTCGCTGCTCCGCTCACTAAAGCGCGTTTGCAAATCAAAGAAATTCACGGCGTGCAGTTTATCGACGACAGCTACAACGCAAATCCCGATTCGATGAAAGCGGCATTGCGCACGTTGGTGGAACTGGATGCCGATGGAAAACGCATCGCAGTTCTCGGAGAAATGAGGGAACTGGGTGACGAATCGGAGCGCAGCCATTGCGAAGTTGGCGAAACCGCCGCCGTCCTCGGAGTCGATCACATAATTGCAATCGGAAACGTTGCAGCCGCAATTTCGAATGCAGCGGAACACGCTGGATTGGGAAATAGCAGAGCAGTCAATTCAACAACCGAAGCTGCGGAAGTTTTGGTTAAGATCGCAGAGCCGGGTGACCTTGTGCTCATTAAAGGAAGCCGCGCCGCGCGAACGGAACGCGTGATGGAGGAATTCGGGAATCGCCGATCGACACCTTCGGCTAACGGTCGCGGGCAGACGAATCATCCCCCTGTTGGAACTTCGCCATGATGTACTACCTCCATCGGCTGAGCGATCAGTTCATCGGGTTCAACGTTTTCTCTTATGTCACATTTAGGGCCATTGCCGCGGCGGTGACGGCTTTCCTGGTCACACTGATTTTTGGAAATTTCGTCATTCGAAGACTGATCGCACTGAAGCTGGGGCAACCCATTCGCCTGGCGGCAGAAGTTCACCGCCTCGCTGAATTACACGGCGGCAAGCAGGGAACGCCCACGATGGGCGGGGTGCTCGTTATCGGAGGGGTCTTTGTGTCGAGCCTTATCTGGGCCCGCCCGGACAATCGGTTCGTTTGGCTCGCCTTGTTTAGTATGATTTATCTCGGCGCGCTTGGATTTCTCGATGATTATCTGAAAGTCACGAAGAAGAAGTCCGACGGCATCAGCGGCCGCTTGAAACTTCTTTTTCAGCTCGCCCTCGCCGCAATTATCACGGGTGTTTTCCTGAACAGCCCGTTGCTAGAGGTGCAGGCTCGCTCCCTGTACGTGCCATTTGTTAAAGCGCCGGTCATCGCCAATATGGGCTTGTTTACTTTCCTGTTCTTTGCGCTCGTCATTGTGGGCTCCTCGAACGCGGTCAACCTAACCGACGGGCTCGATGGCCTCGCAATCGGTTGCACGGTCACCGTCGCGTTTGCATATGCGTTGCTTTCTTATGCGGCAGGAAATTTCCGGATCGCAGAATATTTGCAGGTCCCGTTTTACCCGTTTGCTGGAGAGCTGACCGTTGTCTGCTCTGCACTCGTTGGTGCGGGTCTCGGCTTTCTCTGGTTTAACTGTCATCCGGCCAAAGTTTTTATGGGCGATACTGGATCGCTCGCCATCGGCGGCATGGTCGGCGTAGTAGCGATTTGCTGTAAGCAAGAGTTGCTCTTGGTCGTTGTGGGCGGCGTTTTTGTGATTGAAGCGGTCTCCGTGATTTTGCAGGTGATCAGCTTCAAAGCGACGGGCAGGCGGATTTTCGTCATGTCCCCGCTTCATCACCACTTCGAGCTGACTGGTTGGAAAGAAAACACCGTCATCGTTCGGTTTTGGATCCTCTCGATAATCTTTGCCTTGCTTGGCCTGGCGACACTGAAGTTGAGATAAAAACTTGCGCTACAAAAATCAGAATATCGCCGTTCTTGGTGCAGGCTTGAGCGGGGCCGCTGCGGCGCTCTTGCTCAAGTCGGAGGGCGCACACGTCACAGTGCTCGATACCGCCGAGGAAAAGGATTTACTCAAATCGACGATTGACAATCTGCGGGCGCAAGAGGTTCGGGTGATTTGTGGGGCAGCGGCAAGTGATGATTCATCCGCTTACGAAATGGCTGTCCTGAGCCCGGGGATCGATCCAGCTTCTCGACTCGCGCTCAATTTTTCATCGCGCAACATCGACATGATCGGCGAACTCGAACTCGGTTGGCGATCCTGTGAAACTCCAGTCATCGCTGTCACCGGTACAAACGGCAAGACGACGACCACCGAATTACTAGCCGAAATGTTGAACGCATGCGGTCAGCGGACAATCGCGTGCGGCAACATCGGCAAACCACTCTCCGAAGTGGCGCGCAAGAAGACGCAATTCGATGTGCTCACGGTCGAAGTGAGCTCGTTTCAATTGGAAACCATTCAAACTTTCCGACCGTCAATCAGCCTCTGGCTCAATTTCGCTCCCGACCATCTCGATCGCTATCGCTCGGTGTCTGACTATCGGGCGGCCAAGCTGCGCATTTTTGAAAATCAAACAGCCGACGATGTCGCAGTGATTAATGCGATTGAAAGACTGCCTGGAGTCCGCGCACGCACGATCACGTTTAGTGCTTATGCCGAAAACGCGGATTTTCGTCTCTCCGAGGGCGCGATCGTCTTTCAAAACGAGGCCGTTCTGCGGTTGTCCGATACCAAACTGCGCGGTTTGCATAACATCGAGAACTTGATGGCGACGCTCGGCACGGGCATGGCACGTGGGTTGTCATTTCGAGAAATGGTGCCGCCGCTCTGCGCCTACGAGCCACGTCCGCACCGCTGCGAATTCGTGCGCGAACTTGGCGGCGTTAACTATGTAAACGATTCGAAGGCGACGAATCTTGACGCGGTGGAGAAGGCGCTGCGCGCACAAACCAAACCGGTCGTTCTCATCGCTGGGGGCAAGGACAAGGGCTTCACTTTCGATCCGCTGCGATCTCTCGTGAAAGAAAAAGTTAGATCAACAATTTTGATTGGCGAAATGGCTGAGAGCATCGCGCGCTCCTGGAGCGGCGCGGTCAACTCGGAAATTGCAAGCTCACTCGCAGATGCGGTTGAACGCGCCCACGCGGCGGCCAAGCTCGGCGAAATCGTCCTTTTTTCCCCAGGCACATCTTCTTTCGACATGTTCAAAAGCTACGCCGATCGCGGCGATCAATTTCGCGCCCTAGTGCAAGCCTTGCCCCAGCTAGAACCATGAAAATACCGAAGCTCCTCAGACGCAAAAAACTTCGGGCCACAACCGCACGCCGATCTGCCACCGCGTCCGCAGAAATGGGCTACGAAGAAATGTCCGAACCGAACATGAAGCTTTCTCGTGCGTTGCTGATTGTCTTGCTGCTCCACGTGGTGGCTGTTTCAGGAATTATCGCATTTAACGCGATTAAGACGCGGCAGAGTTCGTTCGTATCGGCCGCCCCGTCGAATACCGAAAATGATCCGGCTGCAGCCGCATCGGCAATCAAACCGGATGTTTCCAGCCCACCATCTGGGTTGCTGCAAAAGGAAAACACGGAGCGGGAAGATACAAAAGCGTCGCATTCGCCGTCAAAATCACTAGTGAAGGACGACCATAAAGCCCAACACGCGAAATCATCTGAACATGTGACTGTGCCAGCCCACTCAGGAAAAGTTTACACAGTAGTAAAAGGTGATAACCCGGTGACGATCGCCAAAAAACTAAAAGTCTCCTACGACGATCTGATTGGCCTCAATCACATCGAGGACCCGCGCAAACTGCAGATCGGACAAAAGCTGCTCGTTCCAACCAAGACGACAAGCGCAAACAAGAAGAAAGAATGAAACGCATGCGAGTTGCAGAGGCGGTCGCCGCCGAGAGCGCCGGTTTTCCCCACCCAGCTGATTATGCACCGTAAGAGCGCTTACATCCTCTTTCTGGCGGTGCTGGGGCTGCTGGTGATCGGTATCGTCATGCTTTTTAGCACGAGCGCGTTTGCGCGAGACAGTCATGGCGATGTCTATTTTTTCATTAAACGACAGTCGATTTGGTTCGGAATTGGCCTTGCCGTATGCACCCTGGTTGCGCTGATCGACTACCATTTCTGGCAACGGACATGGTGGCTTTGGTTTACGCTTGCGCTTATCGCGTTGACTCTCTGCTACATTCCGCCGCTCGGTCTGCGCCTAAATGGTTCGCGCCGCTGGGTGGGACTGGGCCCATTTACGTTTCAGCCTTCCGAGATCGCAAAGGTCGCGGCGGTATTTTTCCTTGCCGCCTGGTACTCCCGCGACGAAAAAACCGGCAATAATTTGCTCCGTGGTTTCGTCCTTCCACTCTCAATTATCGGTTTGCTAGCCGGGCTTGTTCTTACCGAGGTCGACCTTGGCACCACGGCTTTGCTGGGAGCAATCGCCTTTGTTATGATGTTCGTGGCCGGCGCAAACCCGATATGGCTTGGCATCCTCTCATTCACTGGTCTGGGCGGCATTGTCCTTGTCGCCACGCAAATGTCCGAACGAATGAGTCGGCTTTCGGCCTTTCTTCATCCGCAAAATTTTAAGGAAGATGCCGGCCTGCAGCAGATGCAGGCCTTGATTGCGTGGGGCAGCGGCGGAATGGAAGGCCTGGGCCTAGGCAACGGCCGCCAAAAGATGCTTTATCTGCCTTACGCGCACACGGATTTTATTTTTCCTATCATCGGCGAAGAGCTCGGTCTACGGATCAGTTTGCTCGTGATCTTCCTGTTTGTTCTCATCATCGTTTGCGGGATCATGATCGCGCTGCACGCCAAAGATCGCTTCGGTTTGCTCCTCGGCTGCGGCATTGTTTCACTCCTGGCTTTGCAAGCGGCGGTGAACATCGGCGTTACCACCTCGCTCTTGCCGAACAAAGGTCTGCCACTCCCCTTTATTAGTTACGGCGGGTCGAATCTTGTCGCTTGTTTGTTTGGGATCGGTTTGTTGCTCAATATTTATCGCCAGGGCGTTCTCGAACCGCGGCATAAGAAACACGGGACTCTGCAGGTTCGAACGACACCGCGGATGTAAACCAAAAGATTGAAAGACACTTTATGAATGCAGTAATCGCATGCGGAGGGACGGGCGGACATCTGTTCCCCGGCATCGCTGTGGCGGAGGTGCTGCGCGATCGCGGCCACGACGTCATGTTGCTGGTTTCCGAGAAGGAGATTGATACGCTCGCGCTTTCCGGCCGCGCAGGTTTCCGATTCGAAAAATTGCCGACAGTGGGCTTACCATCGCCGTTTTCGCCGGCAATTCTCGGTTTCATTCGGCGCTTCTGTGAAAGCCTGTCGCTCTGTCGGTCCCTCTATCGCAAGTTCAAACCACAGGTGATCCTTGGGATGGGCGGGTTCACCTCCACCGCCCCGCTTCTGGCTGGACGGATGCGCGGTGTCTCGACCTTCATTCACGAATCGAACGCCGTCCCAGGAAAGGCGAACCGAGTAACCGCACGGATGGTGCGTGCCGTCATGCTTGGCTTTGAAGAGTGCGCGCCATTTTTTCCAAAAGCGCAAACGGAAATCACAGGCACGCCAATCCGAAACGAACTGAAACGCTTGGATCGACAGCTTGCGCATCAGAAACTTGGACTGCGAGATGACCTACCAACGCTCCTCGTGATGGGTGGCAGTCAGGGTGCGAGCGGAATCAACCAAGCCATCATTAAATCTTTGCCGTTCTTGCATGGGGTTCCGTTGCAGGTCATTCATCTTTCCGGCGCGCGGGACGAGCGTCTCGTCGCCGATAATTATCGCCGCGAAAACATTCCGGCTTACGTCGCGGCATTTCATCATCGAATGGAGGAAGCTTACAGCGCCGCCGACCTCCTCGTCGCACGGGCCGGTGCGGCGAGTCTGGCTGAGTTCGCTACCTTTTCGCTGCCTGGCATCTTGATTCCGTTTCCTTATGCGGCAGACGATCATCAAACGCGCAACGCGGAAATTTATGCCCACGCTCAGGCAGCGATTCTCCTCAAGGAATCGGAACTCTCCGGCGAATTGCTAGCGCGCAAAATCCGGGAGTTGATCGAGAACCCTGAGCAAATCCGACAGATGTCCGCAAATTGTTCGCGTCTCGCGCCAAAGAACGCGGCCGGCCTCATGGTCACAACCATGGAAAAATATACGAGTCATGAAGCCCGTCTCTGAGTTCAACCTTCCAAAATTGCTCACCTGCGAACGTCACAAGATTCATCTTGTCGGGGTGGCGGGGAGCGGGATGAGCGGTATCGCCGCGCTTTTACTCGAGCTCGGTCACGAAGTTAGTGGCTCCGACAAAGGCAGAACAATAGAGACCGATCGATTGCAACGGCTCGGTCTGCGTTTTCATGAGCAGCATCGTGCGGAGGATGCCAGCGACGCCGGCCTGGTTGTCTTTTCCTCGGCGATTAAGCCCGACAATCCAATTCTCGTGAGCGCGCGTGAGTTGGGCCAGCCGGCGATGCGGCGTGCCGAAGCGCTCTCTGCCATTATGCACGGCAAGCGCGCTATCGTTATTGCAGGAATGCATGGAAAAACAACTACCTCGGCGATGACGGCGCATGTTTTGCGTGAAGCCGGATTGCATCCCTCACATTACGTCGGTGCGGAAATTCCGATTCTCGGAAGCAATGCGCACTGGGATCCGCGCGGCGAATATTTCGTTGCGGAGGGCGATGAAAGCGATGGGACCCTGCGTTGCTTTCACCCCGAGCTCGCCCTCATTTTAAATATCGAAGAGGAACATCTTGATTTTTATGTCGATCTTGCCGCGATCGAAAAAGTTTTTGCTCAGCTCATCGAGCAAACTACTGGAACGGTTTTTTACAATGCCGATGATGCGAACGCCGCGCGATTGTGCGCACAGCGAAAAACCGTAGTCTCTTACGGCTTTTCCGAAAACGCCGATTATCGCGGCACCGATATCGAGCTGCGCGATTTTGCGTCCATATTCTGCGTTTATCTTCGCGGCCAACAACTGGGCGAAGCGGTGCTGAATGTTCCCGGACGGCATAACGTGCACAATGCGATCGGCGTGATCGCGCTGGCAAACGAGCTTGGGATTCCGTTTGAAAAAATTGCGGCTTGCCTTCGCAAGTTCGAGCATGCCCGGCGTCGGTTTGAAATCAAATACAGCAGCGATCGCTTTCTACTCGTCGATGATTACGCGCATCATCCCACCGAAATTCGCGCGACGCTCCGGACAGCAAGATCGACTTGCCGCAAGCGCGTCCTGACGATGTTCCAGCCGCATCGTTTTTCGCGAACCAAAGCGCTCTGTCATGAATTTGGGTGCGCCTTCGATGACGCCGACCGCATTGTTGTTACCGACGTCTACGCCGCGAGCGAGGCGTCAATTCCTGGAATCAGCGGTCAAACTATTGCCGACGAAATCGTGCGTCGTGGACATCGCGGAGTGAGTTATCAACCGCGCTTGGATTGGGTGCACCGCGATGTTGGAAACATGCTGAGCTCCGGCGATCTTGTGTTGAGCCTGGGCGCAGGCAACATCCACGAGCAGTTGTCAATCCTGGCCGCGGATCTTGTGATTGCGGAAAAATTGAAAACGATCGTCGGCGAGGAAGGTGATGTCCGGCTCTACGAGCCGCTCTCGAAACACACCACTTTGCGCGTGGGCGGCCCGGCGCAATTTTGGGTCGAGCCGCGCAACGAAACTGCATTGTCGGAATTGATCCGCTTTTGCCGGGACGAAAGCCTTCCGCTTTTTGTCATCGGGCGCGGCTCAAACTTACTCGTCCGCGATGGTGGCATTCGGGGCGTAGTGGTCCGCCCCTGCGGAGGCGATTTCGATAGGATCGACGTCGATGACAATGAAATCACAGCGGGTGTCGGTGCAAAATTAAAAGAGGTTGCCTACGCGGGTAAGGCGGCCGGGATTGGTGGGCTAGAGTGGATGGAAGGGATTCCCGGCGCGGTCGGTGGCGGCTTGCGAATGAATGCCGGGGCCATGGGCGCACAAACTTTTGAAAACATTGTGCGTCTTCGTTATCTGGACGTGAAAGGGAATCCGCACACGAAAAGCCGCGATGAACTCGATGTCCGTTACCGGAATTTCCCGCTGCTTGAAAGGAATTTTGCAGTCTCGGCGACGTTTCGTGGTCACGCCGCTCCGCGTGAACAGATTGAAGAGCGTCTGCGAGAATCTCAGGAGAAGCGCCGCACTTCTCAACCGATCGCGAAAAGCGCGGGCTGTATTTTTAAAAATACAGACAGTATTCCGGCGGGGAAACTGGTCGATGAACTTGGTTTGAAAAACTCGTGTGTCGGCAAAGCGCGCGTGTCCCAAGTGCATGGCAACTTCATTGTGAACGATGGTGGGGCGACAGCGGCGGACATGCTTGAGCTGATCGACAAAATTAAAGCGACGGCACGCGCGCAACGCGGGATTGAACTGGAAACTGAAGTGCAGATCGTGGGAGAGCCGGCGTGAAAAAGAGCGAAGCTATTCCAAAAAAAATTGCTGTGCTCATGGGCGGCCCAGGCTCAGAACGCGACGTTTCGCTCGCGACAGGTCGCGGTGTGGCCAAGGCGCTACGTTCGTTAGGCGCCGAGGTGGCGGAGATCGATGTGCACGATGAGCACTTTGAACTGCCCGCCGACGTCGACCTCGCCTTTCTCACAATACACGGCACCTTCGGAGAGGACGGTCAGTTGCAAAGAATTTTGGAACAACGCGGCATCGCATACACCGGCGATGGCGTTGAGGCGAGCGCAAATGCCTTCGACAAAATCCGATCAAAAAAGAAATTTCGCGAGCGGGGCGTAGCGACTCCGCACTGGCAGGTCGTGAAGGCAGGCCAGAGGCCAACGATTCCATTACCCATTGTGGTGAAAGCGCCGCGCCAGGGTTCCACTGTTGGTGTCTTCATCGTGAAAAACGAACGCGAGCTCGATTCGGCCATGGCTGAAGCGACGAAGTATGACCGCGAATTGTTAATAGAGAAATTTGTGACGGGCCGAGAATTGACGATTGGCATCCTCGGCGATCAAGCCTTGCCGATTCTCGAAATTATCCCGAAAGGCGGCTTCTACGATTTCACGAACAAGTACCCTTTCCTGAATCCAGGTGCGGGCGGCGGGGCCGAACATGTTTGCCCGGCGAAGATTCCTGAGGATCAAACGCGCGCCATTCAAGAGCTCGCCTTGCGCGCACATCGCTCGCTCGGTCTGCAGGTTTACTCGCGCGTCGATGTTCTCTTACCCGAAAATGGCGCGGCCACCGTGCTGGAAGTGAACACGATTCCCGGGATGACCGAAGCGAGTTTGCTGCCCGAAGCAGCCGCAGCCGCGGGAATCAATTATGTCGATCTTTGCGCGCGCATCATTGCACTTTCTCGTGCCAGAACGGAAGGCGCTTCCAGATGAAAATGGCTCAAAGAAGGTCTCGGCCACGCAATCAGCGGGTGTCAAATTTTCGTCGGCGGCGTCAGCAGCATTTGCTCGACGTAAAAGTCCGTTCCCGCAGAGCTGTGCGCCATCGCGCGCGCAGGGTTCTGGTTGTGTTTTCCAAACCGGTTCTGCTGGCCGGGCTCTGCGCTGCTGTTTATCTCGGGGCACGCGAAGGCGCGAGACGCTTGTTCTTCGAGAACTCGGATTATCGGGTGAACACAATCGAACTGCAGACGGACGGCACCTTGCAGCGCGAGCAGGTTCTAAAAGTGGCCGATCTGCGTGAAGGCGAAAATATCTTCACTGTAAATCTGGCGCGTGTGCGTGAGCGTTTGCAGCGGCTTCCGCAGATCGATGAAGTGGAGGTGGTGCGCAAATTGCCGGGCGAAATCGACATCCGTGTGGTCGAGCGCAAGCCGGTCGCCTGGATTACAGGTGAAAAACAAATTTCCGATCCATTCGTCTCAGAGGCCGCTTTTCTAGTGGACGCGCGAGGCGTATTGATGAAAGAAAAGAAGTTGTTGCCGGAATATCTGGGATTGCCGCTCATTTCGGGATGCTCGAGCGAATCGCTCGAGGAAGGCAAAGTTGTCGAATCATCCGAAGCAAAAACAGCACTGGATCTGCTGCGTTTGAGCACACGCAGTTTTATGCAAATGCGTTTTCAGATTCGTGAGATCGACGTTTCTAAGAGCTATTGCCTGCTGGTGACGGACAAAAATCATACCCATGTCATGTTTGCCTTAGATAATCTTGAGGCGCAATTGCAGCGGCTCGAGCAATTTCTCGTTTACTCGGACGATTCAAAGCAGGAACTCGAAACGGTGAACTTGCTTGTGCAACGAAACATTCCGGTCACCTTCACCAAACCGCCGGACGCAGTCATTCGTGACACGATCGATCCCCCTGTTGAACCGCGGATTTTGAAAGCAATCCCGGTCCATCCGTCAACAAAGGCCGCGCCGGCGTCGAAAGCGAACCCCACTTCAACGCCGATCGCTAAAGCAATTCCGATTCAACGGCAGAGAAAGAATTAACGAAGATGGCAAGCAGTAATTTATTGATTGGTCTTGAGATAGGCACCTCCAAAATCTGCGTCGTTGTCGGGGAAACTCGACCCGATGGCACGATCAAAATTCTCGGTGTTGGCCAGACGCCATCGCGTGGCGTGCGCAAAGGCGAAATCGTTGATTTTGAAACGGCCATGAAGTGCGTTCACGAAGCGGTGGTCGATGCCGAACAAAAAAGCGACGTCATGATTCGGAGCGTTTACGTCGGTGTTGCTGGCTCGCACATTCAAAGTTTCAATAACCGCGGGTGTGTGATCCTGCCGGAAGACCGCGATGAGATCGATGAGCAGGACGTTGAGGATGTAAAAATTAACGCGCGTGAGGTGAGTATCCCTGCCCAAAACGCTTTCCTCCACTCAATCATCCAACATTACCATGTCGATGGACAGGACGGCGTGCTTAATCCGATCGGGATGCTCGGGCAAAAATTGGAGGCCGATTTTCATATCATCCACGGCGTACGCACGCGCATTCAAAATACCATCCGGTGCGTGAAAGAGCTGCCGCTAGACGTCGAGGACGTCGTCTTTAGCGCGCTTGCCTCTGCCCAGGTGGTTCTCACCCAACATGAAAAAAACCTCGGCGCGTTGGTGATCGATATCGGCGGCGGGACGACCGATTATATTTTATACGTCGACGGTGCGGTCAAGCAAAGTGGTTGCATCGCGGTGGGTGGCGACCATATCACGAATGATATTTCGATGGGCCTGCGCATCCCAATGGCGCGCGCTGAAAAATTAAAAATCGAGGAAGGCAGCTGCATCCTTGGCAATTGTCTCCCTGGCGAAGCAATTCTATTAAAAGACGATTCCGGTTTTGCCGGGAAGGAAATCGAGCGCGAAACGCTGAATACGATCATTCACTTGCGATTGCGCGAGACTTTAGAGTTGCTCAAACGCAGGCTCGAAGAGCAATCATTCCTCAATTACCTCGGCGCCGGCATTTTCATTACAGGCGGATGTAGCCTTCTCAACGGTGTCGATCATCTTGCGGGAGAAATCTTCGAAATACCGGCGCGTGTGGCGCACGCACAAGCCACGTCGGGAGTTACTTCTGCGGTTGAGAACCCACAATTTTCCACCGCAATCGGTTTGATCAGATGTGCGCAGGCTTTGCAGGTGGACCGGCCGCGGCGGAGGTTTGGAGGAATCATAGGAAAATTTTTCAGCGGAATGCGATGACGGAAGCGATAAAAATCGACAATTAATAGGATGGATAATGATTAAATGATTCAGCTCAGCAAGAATTACAGTTTGCCCGAACGGGAAGAGGAATTTATTCCCATCAAAGTTGTAAGTATTGGCGGCGCCGGTTTAAACGCGCTCGATCGGATCGTGCTCGATGGCTTGGAACGAGCCGACGTGGTGGCGATCAACACCGATGTGCAGTCGCTGGCGAGTTCCGTGGTCGCGCATAAGGTGCAGCTCGGCCGCGCTGTGACGCGTGGTTTGGGAGCGGGCGGCGACCCGGAACTCGGCTATGAGGCAGCGGTGGAATCCACCGACGAAATCCGGGAAGCCCTTACCGAAGCCCGAATGGTTTTTATGTGCGTTGGGCTCGGTGGCGGCACCGGCTCAGGCGCTGCCCCCTACGTCGCCCAGCTCGCTCGTGAAGCTGGCGCGCTTGTCGTGGCGTTTGCCACTCTCCCATTTTCTTTCGAGGGTAAACGGCGTGGCGCGCAAGCCCGGGAGGCGCTCGCCCGGCTCAATGAAATTGCCAACGCGGTCATCTGCTTCGAGAACGATCAGATGGGCGACATCATCGCGCCGAAAGCAGGCATTCATCAGGCTTTTGCCATGGCGGATATCACAATCAGCCAAAGCGTGCGTTCAATTGTAAACTTGATTCAGCGGCCAGGACTGATTCGCATCGGCTTCGATGATTTGCTTGCGGCATTGCGCAGTCCGAATGGCCGTTGCTTATTTGGTTTCGGTGAATCCGATTCGGATAATCGCGCCCATGACGCGCTAGCACAGGCGCTCAAAAATCCGCTGATGGATCGCGGCCGCATGCTGGCGGACGCGGCAAGTGTACTGGTTCAGGTGGCAGGTGGGCCTGGCATGACGTTATCCGAGGTGGAAATTTTAATGCAGGAACTCGGCCGTCACATCGGTGAGCAGACGCAGATTTTGTTTGGCACCGCCGTAGATGGACGAATGGGAAACCGCTTGAGCGTCACAATCATCAGTTCGTTCGCGACCGATGAGGATTTGATTCCGCAGCAGACTCAGCCGGCGCAAAGCACGGTGACCGCGATGCCACCGGTCTGGGAACAACCGCAGGAGATTCCGCCCAACGTCGTCATCGATTCCCAACCAACAACCATGGAAGCTCCCTCACCCGCGGATTTCATTCCGCCTGAA
>WNGG01001188.1_pt1 | contig 29240 bp, 26 predicted proteins | sample 5400661 | NCBI WGS metagenome assembly WNGG01 (sample SAMN13153372, study PRJNA577476) | soil metagenome | isolation source: 100 cm soil or saprolite under Garry oak tree replicate 1 | place: USA:California | collected 2016-06-15
GGTGAGCGCCGCCACCGGGAGCGGCGCCAGGCTCCCCGCCAGCACCAGGTTGCCGAACCTCCGGCCCCTGAGCACCGCCGCGTCCGCGATCAGGCAGACGTGCGGGAACACCGCCCGTACCGTCGCGACCTGTGCCCTTGCGTGCGCCAGCGGCGCCCCGTCGGCCACGTTGGCCGCGACCACGCCCGTGCCGCGCACCGCACGGCGGGCCGCGGCCCAGAACTCCGCCGAGGTCAGGTGGGCCGGGGTGCGGCCGCCCGCGAACACATCGGCGATCACCACGTCGAACGAGCCCGGCCGCAGCCGCTCCAGCTCGGCCCGGGCGTCGCCGACGCGCACCCGGAGCCGGGGGTTCCGCGGCGGCAGCCGGAGCCGGATCAGGTCGACCAGCGCGGCGTCCACCTCCACCGCGAGCTGCGGCGAGCCGGGCCGGGTCGAAGCCGCGTAGCGGGCCAGCGTGAGCGCGCCGGCGCCCAGGTGCAGCACGCGCAGCGGCTGCCCGGCGGGCCCGGCCTCGTCGATCAGGTGCCCGAGCCGCCTGACGTACTCGAAATCAAGGTAGCCGGGGTCCGCCAGGTCCACGTGCGACTGCGGCACCCCGTCGATCAGCAGCATCCACGCCTCCCGCCGGTCGGCGTCGCGCAGCAGCTCGGCCCGGCCCTGGCCCGGTTCCCCTCGTTGCGCCATACCGGTCATTATCGGCGGTTCCCGCGCGCCCGCCGGAACCAGCTCGATGAAACCGGCTCCGGTATGCAAGGCTGTGTAGGTACTTCTAGCCGCAGGAGGTCCGCATGGCCGTCGAGCAATCCGGAGCCGAGGCGTCCCCGGGTAAGACCGCCCCCGAGGCCGGCCAGGAGGGGGATACGGCCCAGGCCAGCCCGCCGGGGGCGGCCGACCAGGCCGACCAGGCCGACCAGGCCGACCAGGCCGGCCTGGACGAGATGAAGCGCAAGTTCCGCGAGGCGCTCGAGCGCAAGCGCAGCGGGCACGCCAGCGCCGAGGGGGTGGACCACACCGGAAAGGTGCACGGCGCCCACGGCCCCGCGGCCAGCCGCCGCTCCTTCCGCCGCAAGAGCGGCGGCTAACCCGGCTCGCCCCGGTCCGGGAGGGCGCGGAGCCAGCTGTGGTCGTCGGTGAGGAACCGGTCCAGGCGCAGCCCCGCCCCGGCGAGGACCGCGGCGAGCTCGGCGTCGTCCAGGCGCCTGGCCATGAACGTCTGCGTCCACACCCGGTCGCCGTCCACGTACTCCATCGTGGCCGAGACCAGGTCAGCGGCGGGGCGTGATACCCCCCGCACCCGGAAGGTGATCCCGTCGCGCTCGTTCTCGGCGTCGGCGGCGGACGCGAACCACCCGGGTGCCTGCTGCTGGATGATCACGCAGCCGTCGTCGGCGACATGGCGCCGGCAGGCGGCCAGGAACGCGGTCCTGGCCACGGTGTCGTCCGTGTTGATGAAGTGCGAGGCCAGCAGGACCGCGGCGAAACGGCGGCCGAGCGCCAGGTCCTCGATCCGCGCGCACACCGTCTCGGCGTCGCGGACGTGCGCCAGCATCTCCGCCGACTCGTCGACGGCGACGACCGGATGGCCGAGCGCCACCAGCGGGCGGGTGATCCGCCCGGCGCCGCAGCCCAGCTCGAGGATGGAAGCGCCGGGCGCGATCGCGTCGTGCACGATGGCCGGCTCGCCCATCTCGGTCATCCGCGCGTAGAAGTCGACGGCGCAGCCGTCCGGCGTGATGACTCCGGGCCCCGTTCCGTGCGGGCGTGATGAATCGGTCATGCTCCTATTCTGCCGGGGCCACCCCGCAGCCCCGCCGCCAGCATCCGCGTCCTGGTCCGCCGGGGAGGGAGGCCGGCGGCTGGTCGCGCGGATCGGGCCGGAGCAGCGCGGATCAGGCGGGAGCAGGCTGTATCGCCGCGGCCCAGATCTGGGTGGGCCGGGCGTGATCAGGCCTGCCTGCGGGCCCGCGTCCGGCCTGCCTGCCTGCGGGCCCGGCCGGCTCGGGGGCCCGCTGCGGCTGGTCCGCCGCCGGAAGGCAGAACCAGACCGTGGTGCCGGCCGGTTCCCGGAGGTAACCCCACTGGGCGGCGAGGTGCTGGACCAGGAAAAGCCCGTGCCCCTCGGCCGCGTAGAGGTCGCCCTTCACCACGGGCGTACCCGCCGAGCCGTCGTCGATTATCTCGACGAGCACGCCGTGCGCGACGCCGATGACGACGATGGTGACGGTCCCGCCGTCGACGCCCGATTTGGTGTGCTGAACGGCGTTAGTGACGATCTCCGAGGTCAGTAACGTGGCCGCGTCGCTGTCCGCGCCCACCTGGTGTGAGCTGAGCGTCCGCGCGACGAAGGCCCTGGCCGTGGCGACCTGTTCGGGACGCCCGGGGATAATCAGCGAGCCGAGGACGGTCGCGCGCGCCCGGCCGGCGGCCCCGCGGGACCCCGGCCTGCGCTGCGGGCTGGACCATGATCGTCGGAAATTGCCTTCGGGCGTTTCCATTGTGAGCCCTCCAAATTACTCCAGATCGTGATCTCACCTGTTCGCGACCTGGTGCCGTGAAATTCCGCTAGCCTCCAATGTCACAACCGTGACAACTGCCACCTTGGTTCGCATGGTCGTCACTAATCATTCGAATCACATCAGGCGCGGCTGGCCAGTTTTACCGGCCGGATGGCCGAAATCCGTGCAGAGCTCTCAATATCTCTACATGCACGATATGTCCTGATTCGCGCCTTCGTGATTGACCATGTGGGCTAGCACCAGAACCGATGATGATGCCGCAAGCCCACTTGACGCAAGTGCGTGAAGGAAATTTCCTTGCTGAAATCCCGGATGGGATTTCATCGGCGGCTCATGTGCGGTATCGTACTGCATGTCAGGGACGATGCGGAGTGCCCTGATTACACTCTGGTAATTGAATTGAGTCGCATCGAGTTTCTCCGCGAACTCCCTGACGCTAACCCTGTGCAGCATGAGGAGGCGAGCCTTTCGTGCCTCTTGGCCCTACCGTCCGCCGCCGCAGGCTCGGTGCCGAGCTCCGGCGTCTGCGCGAGGGGCATTCGCTCAAGCTCGAGGAAGTAGCCGAGAAGCTCGGGCTGGCTCCGTCGACGCTCTCCCGCATCGAGACGGGCAAGGCGCCGACCAAGTCGGCCTACCTGACCGCCATGCTCCAGATGTACGAGGTCGAGGACCCGGGCGCGCGCAAGGTGCTCGTCGACATGGCCCGCGAGGGTCACCGCAAGGGCTGGTGGTCGATCTACGACGACGTCCTGCCCTCCGGTTTCGACATCTACGTAGGCCTGGAAGCGGAGGCCTCCGGGCTGCGCAGCTACGAGTCGGACGTGATCCACGGGCTGCTGCAGACCACCGATTACGCCCTGACGGTGCTGCGCGAACTGCGGCCCAAGGACAGTGAGGAGCAAATCCGCCGGGTGGTGGACCTGCGCATGGAGCGGCAGCGGCTCCTCGACCAGGACCCGCCGCTCGACGCCTGGATCATCCTGGACGAGGGTGCGATCAGGCGCAGTATCGGCGGTGCCGCGATCATGCGGCACCAGCTCGAGCACCTGATCCAGGCCAGCCGGTGGCCGAACGTGACGCTGCAGATCCTGGCGTTCGAATCCGGCGCTCACGCCGGGCTGACCGGGCCGTTCGCCATCCTCGAGTTCCCCGAGCGCACCGATTCCGACGTCGCCTACACCGAATCCCTGGGCGGCATGATCTACCTGGAAAAAGACCGGGAAGTACGGGCTTGCGCCGAGGCGTTCGACCGGATGCGGGCGGCGGCGCTTTCCCCGGCCGCGTCGGTCGAGGAGATCCAGCGGGTGCTGCGCGAGCTCACCTGAATAGACGTGTACCGAAACCGCACAACACCCAATGGAAGGACAGTTGGATGGACACCGACCTCACCGGTCTGCGCTGGTTCAAGAGCAGCGCAAGCAGCGCTGCCGGGTGCGTGGAAATCGCGCACCTGCCCGAAGGGGGAGTCGCGGTCCGCGATTCAAAGGACCGTGGCAAGACGCCCCACGTCTTCAACCGGCACGAGTGGGAATGCTTCCTGATCGGCGCGAAGAACGGGGAATTCGACCTCCCGGTCACCTAGGCCTTGTCGTCTCCTGAGCGCCGGCGGAGGCGGCGGGCGGGGCATTAACCCACTCCAGCCCCGCCCGTCCCCCCCCTTCCTCGGCGAGTCCGCGCGCACGGTAGACGGTTTGGGGGGGAAGCAGAGGGCGGTGGTCCCGGCGGGTCCACCGCCCTCCGCCTTGCCTCGCCAGCTCCTGGTCGAAGTCACCGCCCTAGTCGAAGTCGCCGTCCCGGGCGCCGCCGACGAAGGCGGCCCATTCGGCGGACGTGAATACCAGGGCCGGGCCGGCCGGGTGCCTGGAGTTGCGGACCGCGACCTGGCCGTCGGGCAGGTGCGCGATCTCGACGCAGTTGCCGCCCTGCGGGCCGCTCCTGCGGCTCTTGCGCCACGTCACCTCGGGCAGTTCAGCGGCGGGCGTTCCGTTCCGGATGCTCATCGGCTAGTCCTCCAGCTGGTTGATGATCGTGGTGAGGATTCCTGGTGTCTCGCTCGGCCTGGCGCTGATGATGCTGAGCCGCTCCATGGCCAGCAGGTAACGGTCGACATCGCTTTTCTTGTCGAAGTAGAGGGCGCTGGTGAGGTGCTCCAGGTAAGCGACGTCCGGCAGGTCCGCCTCGCTGAACCGCAGGATGCTGAACCCGCTCGGCGCGGCGTGGCCGCCCATGCCGAACGGCGTGATCTGCAGCGTGAGGTTCTGCCTGCTGCTCAGGCTGAGCAGGTAGCGGAGCTGGTCGCGCAGGATCTCGGTACTCCCGATCGGCCGCCGCAGCGCGGTTTCCTCGACGATGGCCCACAGCCTGAGCCGTCCCTCGGTGAACCGCCGCTGCCGTTCCTTGCGCAGGATGACATGCCGCTCCGCCTCGCTGATGGCGATGTCGCCCACGGCGAGCACGGCGGCGGCGTACTGGTGGGTCTGCAGCAGGCCGGGGATGAACTGCGGCTCGTAGATGCGGATCGACGTCGCGGCCTCTTCCATCCCGACGTAGGACTGGAACCAGTCGGGCAGGATGTCGTTGTACCTGTGCCACCAGCCAGGCCGGTTGGCCTGCTCGGCCAGGCTCAGCAACTGCTCCCGCTCGACCGCCGCGACGTGATAGTAGGTCAGCAGGTCGAGCACGTCGATCTCGCGAATGGCGTTCCGGCCGAGTTCGATCCGGCTGATCTTGGACTCCGACCCCCGGATCGCCCGCGCTGCCTCCTGCGCGGTGATGCCGCGGCTCTCCCGCAGCCGGCGCAACTGGGTGCCCAGCAGGATGCGCAGCACGGTCGGCCCTTCCGTCGGCTCTGGCACGACGCCTCCCGGATTCCCGCGCTGTCGCGGAATTGTCTCATGCAATTGCGTGGCAATGCGTTGCCATCCGCCCTTCGCAATCGTTATGTTATCCCATATGGGATTGCATGCCACCCCCCAGCTTTGGCGGCCTGGCACCCTCGCAGCAGGACACATCTGTCTTCGGACACTTCTGTCTTGCCGGGCCGATTATGGCCGTTAAGCTCGGGTCCACTCGGTCGGCGGCATGGTCGTGCGAGCGGATGCTGGCTCGGGTGCTCACGGCGACCGCAGCCCTCGGGCCTGCGGTTCGTCCCGCCATCGCGCCCTGGGGGGCGGAACCGGCCGCGCGTCCGGGCCGGCCGTTCCCCCGACCCGCCCGTGCCGGATAAAGGACGCAAAGCGCGGATGCGCGGCGATTGGCGGGGCCGCGGCGGCGGGCGGCTCGTATTCCCGCCGGATATTCTCCAGGCCCGGCGCGCATTTACCCGCTATGGTCGCGGTGCCAGGACAATTAGCGGCGAGCCGGCCTGGGCGGGAAGAAATCACGGCCCGGCCACCCTCATCGCCGAACCTGCTCGCGTATTTATCACGTGCTCGCGCCGGCCGGAATCAGCCCGGTCCGGCGGGAACGCCGCAATGGCCGCCGGAGCCTAGGATGTGGGTATGCGCTATAGGCCCCTGGGACAGTCGGGACTGCTGGTGTCGGTCGTCGGGCTCGGCTGCAACAACTTCGGCAGCCGACTCGACGTGGACGGGACGCGCGGGGTGGTGGACGCGGCCATTGACGCCGGGATCACCCTGTTCGACACGTCGGACACATATGGCGGCGGCGGCGGCTCGGAGCGGGCCCTGGGCGAGATCCTGGGCTCGCGGCGCCACCAGGTCGTGCTGGCCACGAAGTTCGGTCACCAGAACGCGGACATGGGATACGGGCCGGCCGCCGGCGCGAAGGGCGGCCGCGGCTACATCCGGCGCGCGGTCACCGAGTCGCTGCGCCGGCTGCGCACCGACTACATCGACCTGTACCAGCTGCACACGCCGGACCCGGTGACCCCGGTCGAGGAGACCATCGCCGCGCTGCACGAGCTGGTCGCCGAGGGCAAGGTCAGGTACATCGGCCATTCGAACTTCTCCGGCTGGCAGCTGGCCGATGCCGCGCACCTCGCGGCACGCAACGGCCACACGCCGTTTGTCTCCGCGCAGAACCACTGGTCACTGCTCGAACGCCAGGCCGAGGCGGAGGTCGTCCCGGCGGCCACGCACTTCGGCCTGGGGGTACTGCCGTATTTCCCGCTCGCCAACGGCCTGCTGACCGGCAAGGTCAGGCAGGGGCAGGAGATACCGGCCGGGACCAGGCTGGCCGCCCGCCAGGGCTACGTGACCGAGGAGAAGCTGGCCAAGGTCGAGGCGCTGCTCGCCTGGGCCCAGGGGCGCGGCGTCACGCTCCTGGAGACCGCGATCGGCGCCCTGGCCGCCCATCCGGGCTGCTCGTCGGTGATCGCCGGGGCGACGAGCGCCGAGCAGGTCAAGGCCAACGCGGCCGCCGCGGACTGGACTCCGGCCGAGGCCGAACTGGCCGAGATCGACGCCATCGTCCCGCCGCCCGCGGCGGCCTAGCCGTCGGCTACCGCCCTGTCGTACAGGGCCGCGGCGTTCGCGCCGAGCACCGGCGAGTACGAGACCTGGGGCGTGTAGCCGCCCTGCTGGTAGCCGCCGATGACACCGAGCACCAGGCCCTGCCCGGTGGCCTGGTCGACTTCGCTCAGGAAGGGCCCGCCGCTGGTCCCGTCGGTGTAGCCGTCGCAGTCGAATTCGAGCTGCCCGGACATCGGCTCCCGGATCCCGTTCTGGCAGGTGATGGGCTGGTTCGTGGCGTTGGGGTAGCCGACCACCTGGACCATCCGGCGGCCGGCCGGGGTACCGGTGGCGAGCCGTTCCGCCCCGGTCACGTCCTCGACCGGCACGCTCGAGTCGGCCCGGCTGACCCGCAGGAAGGCGAAGTCGTCATCCGGGCTGGACTCCGAACTCCACGCCTGGTCGACGTAAACCTTGGTCACCGTCCACACGCCGTACGGCTTCAGGCCGCGGTTGTACCCGGGCACGAAATCGACGGCGCCTGAGGTGCCGGTCAGGCAGTGCGCGGCCGTGATCACCAGGTCGCCTGCCGGGCTGTGGACCACGCTCGCCGTGCAGAAATGCTGGCCGAGCTTACCCGCGGAGGTGGTGAACAGCACCCCGACCGCCGGGGTGCCGGCGAACGCCTCGCCTTCTCGCGACGGCGCGGCCAGCTGCCTGACGGCCTGCACGAAGCCGGTGGCGATGTCGTTCGCGGCGCCGTTGGCCGGGGTCAGCGTCACGACCGCGCCGACCGCCAGCGCGGCGGTCAGCGCGCCCCAGGCAGGCTTAGCTCGCCGCCAGGTTCGCGACAGCACCTGCCCTGGTCACCCGCCTCGCTCGGCCGGAACGGATGGTTTTTTCCGTATTCACGGTTCTTCGGGACTCAATATCGATACTCAATTGTGATCGACAAGGTGCGACTGTACCAGAGCTGAATGCTCCGAAGTTGCTCAAAGGTCAACAGGCTAGGCTGGGGATTTCCTGTGGACAACGGCTGGCGCGCGGGTAACCCCGGCAGGCTACCTGGGATCGGGCCGGTCGACATTCCAGTGCCAGCGTGCCGAGCGCCGTGGCCAGGCTGGCGATCGTCGCCCAGTCGGTCGCGTTCACCAGCGCTGGTGGACCGTGGCGCGGAAGTACTCGTCGTACAGCCCCTCGATCGCGTCCAGTTCGGCCTGCGGCAGCGGCGGCAGGCTCGCGGCCTCGGCGTTCTGCGTGGCCTGGCCGGTGCTGCGGGCGCCGGGGATCACCGTGGTCACCCCGGGCTGCTGGATCACCCAGCGCAGTGCCCATTGAGAAGGGGCCCATTGAGCCGGGCTTCCCTGGCCCGGCAGTGCCCCGGTGATGGCCGCGAACTCGGCCGCGGCGTCGACGCCGGCCTCGAAGCCCACGCCGGAGAACGTCTCCCCGACGTCGAACGCCTCGCCGCGGGCGTTGTAGGTGCGGTGGTCGTCGGCGGCGAACGTGGTGTCCCTGGTGTACCGGCCGGAGAGCAGCCCCGACGCGAGCGGCACCCGGGCGATGATGCCGACGCCGGCCGCGGCCGCGGCGGGCAGCACCTGATCGAGCGGCTTGCGCCGGAACGCGTTCAGGATGATCTGCACGCTGGCCGCGCCCGGGCGTGCGATCGCGGTCAGCGCCTGGTCACAGGTTTCCACGCTCACCCCGTACGCCGCGATCCGGTCCTCGGCGACCAGGGTGTCGAGCGCGTCGAACACGGCGTCCGAGGCGACGACCGAGGTCGGCGGGCAGTGCAGCTGTACCAGGTCGAGCCGGTCCGTGCCCAGGTTGACCCGGGACCGGTCGGTCCAGGCGCGGAAGTTCTCCAGCGTGTAGTTTTCTTCGGACTGCTCGACCCGGCGGCCCATCTTGGTCGCGACCGTGATGCCCTGCCCGGCGTTCCCGGCCAGGAACCGGCCGATGATGCGCTCACTGCGCCCGTCGCCGTAGACGTCGGCCGTGTCGAAGAAGGTGACCCCGGACTCGACCGCCGCCCGCAGCACCGCCATCGCGTCGGCCTCGGACACGTTCCCCCAGTCCGCGCCGAGCTGCCAGGTACCGAGCCCGATGACCGAAACCAGCCTGCCTGTCCTGCCGAGAATCCTCTGCTCCATGATCCGCGATCCTACTAACGACGGACGGGACCTGGCCCAGGCCCGGATTTCCGGCGCGTTACGCTGCCTGCATGAGAGCAGCGTTGTACCGGAGCACCGGGAAAGCGGCCGACGTCCTGCGCGTGGAGGAGATCCCCCGGCCCGAGCCGGGACCGGGTGAGGTCCTGGTCCGGGTGCATGCCTCAGGCATCAACCCCACCGATTACAAGGCCAGGTCCGGGGCGGTTCCGCGTCCCATCGACGACTTCCAGGTCCCGCACCAGGACGGCGCGGGCGCCATCGAGGCGGTCGGCTCCGGGGTGGACCCCGGCCGGGTCGGCCAGCGGGTCTGGCTGTTCCTCGCCGCAGCCGGGCGCCGGTGGGGAACTGCCGCGGAATGGACCGTGGTACCGGAGCGGCAGGCGGTCCCGCTGCCGGACGGTGCCTCATTCGAGCTGGGGGCCTCGCTGGGCGTGCCGGCCATGACCGCGCATTACTGCCTGTTCTGCGACGGGCCGCTGGACGGAAGGACCGTACTGGTGGCCGGCGGTGCAGGCGCTGTCGGTCACTTCGCCATTGAACTGGCCAAACGGGCCGGGGCGCATGTCGTCACCACGGTGAGCAGCCCGGAGAAGGCCGCGCTGGCCCAGGAGGCGGGCGCCAGCCTGGTGGTGAACTACCGCTCGCCGGATGCGGCCGGGCAGGTCAAGGCGTTCGGCCCGGTGGATCGGGTCATCGAGGTGGCGCTCGGCGCTAACGTCCAGCTCGACCTGGCGGTGGTCGGGCCGCACGCCACGATCGTGACCTACGCGGCCGAGGCCGCCGATCCGGTGCTGGCGGTGCGGGCCTGCATGACGGCCAACGTCACCCTCAAGTTCGTCCTGCTCTACGGCGTGCCGGTGACCGCGCTCAGCCAGGCCGCCGCCGGCATTACTGCCGCGCTGGCCGCGGGCGAGCTCACCGGGCTGCCGGTGCACACGTTCCCGCTGGACGAGATCGCCCTGGCGCACGAGGCCGCCGAGAGCGGTGCCGTCGGCAAAGTAGTGGTTGTCCCGTAGCACACCGGCCCGGTACCCGGCGGTCGCCGGGCACGCCAGCATGGACGATGCGGCCAGAGGGAGGGAAGGACCTGCTGGGCATCGCGGGCGGGGTCGCGCGCCGCGGGCTCTTCCCGCGGCGGCTACTTCTTCGGGAAGACGCCGGTGTGGCCGGTGCCGCCCCAGAAGACCCTTGTGCCGATCCGGTCACGACGGCCGGTGCCGTCGCACCGGCGGCAGCGCCGGTACCCCCCCTTGTAGACGCCGCCGAAGTGCCTGCCGGTCATATTGCAGGTAGGACACTTCCGGAGCGGGTTGATGCGCGTCGAGACGATGTAACTGACGGCAACAATGGCAATAATGATCACGACTACCATGCTTGATACTCCTTACTACCCACGCCAGAACCGCCCGTAGCCCTGTACCGCCTTACACACGGGCCGGGTACCGCGACTCCGGCGAGAGTTGACCACCGCCGCCGGCACCGAGGCTGGATCTCACCCCCAGTACCGACTCACTAGCACAGAGTAATACACTCTGGCCGGATATGTGAAGAAATTTTGTCATGACGGTTACCGCAATGAGAGTGATTATCTGATTTCGCCGGCCGTGTCACGGAGGTCAGCGGTATGCGCTCAGGCCGAGCTTCACCGCGAGGCCGATCCCGCCTAGGCTGACGATGACCCGGAACGGCCCGGCCGGCACCTTCCTGGCAATCTTCGGGCCGATCCAGCCGCCCGCCAGGAAGCCCGCCGCGAGTGGCGCCACAAAGGTCCACCGGACATCACCGAACAGCGCGAAGCACGCCGCGGCCATGGCGTTCGCCATCCCGGAGAGGGCGTTCTTCACCGCGTTCACCTTCACCAGCGGTTCGTTGATCATCGTGCTGAGCACCACGAGCAGCATGACGCCGGCGGCGGCGCCGAAATAGCCCACGTACATGGCCACCATGAATAGCGCCCCGCCTTGGACCAGCCGGTTCCCGCCATCCTCGGCCGGGGACAGCCTCTTGATCCTGGGCTGGACGAGGAGCACCAGGGAGGCACCGCCGATCAGCACCGGCACCACGACCGTGAAGGTGTTCGCCGGAGTCAGCAGCAGCACCGCCGCCCCGGCCGCGCCGCCCAGGGCAGTGACGATCCCGAGCCGGATTACCCGCTGGCCCCGGCCTGCCAGTTCCGGCTTGGAACTGACCACCGAGCCGGCTCCGGTGAGCACGAGCGAGACGGTGTTGGTCATGTTCGCGCTGAGAGGCGGCACCCCGAGCGCGAGCAGCGCCGGGTAGGTGACCAGCGAGGCGATGCTCACCACCGTGCTGAAAATGCCGCCGAGTGTTCCGGCGGCGAGCAGCACGAGCACCTCAGAGAATCTCATCCGAAGCCAGGATCCCGCAGTCGCCCCTCACCCCGCACCTTCGCATGCCCCTCAGCAGGTGTGATCCGCATCGCACCCCGCCCCGTCCGCACCCCGCCCCGTCCGTCCCCCCGCCCCGTCCGCACCCCCGCCCCTGCCCTACCCGCCCTTCCTCCGCCCCGGCCCGCACCACTCCAGTCCCACCTGCCAGCTCAGCCCCAGCAGCCACCCTCGCTATCGGCCGAGTTCCCCGGGCTCCGGCGCGAAGGCAAGAGCGCAGGCTTGTGCCCTTGGGTGGTAGCTACGGAACCACCGGAAAGCAAGGACTCGATCAACGCATGCCTGCCGCGGCCACGCCGACAGCTGCCTGAAGCTAAAACTCAGGTATCTATCATGATGATCAATAGATAGCTTAGGAGCGGTTGTGACGACGGTGGCGCGGTTGCGTGCGCTGGTGACGGTGGCGGACGCCGGGTCGGTGCGGGAGGCGGCCCGGCGGCTCACGGTCACCGAGTCCGCCGTGTCCGCGGCCCTGTCGGCGCTGGCCCGTGAGGTGCGGGTGCCGCTGGTCGAGCGGGATGGCCGGGGCCTGCGCCTGACCGCCTCCGGCCAGGCGTACTCGATGTATGCGCGGGCCATTCTCGGCCTGCACGAGGAGGGGCTCGCCGCCGCCCGCGGCGACCGCGACCCGGAGCGCGGGCGGGTGCGGGTGGCCGCGGTCAGCACCGCGGGCGAGTACCTGCTGCCGGCCGCGCTCGCCGCGTTCCTCTCCCGGCATCCCGCCGTCGACCTCCGCCTGGAGGTGGGCAGCAGCGAGCGGCTGTGGGGCTTGTTCGCCGCGCACGAGACCGACCTGGTGATCGGCGGCCGGCCGCCCGGCCGTGCCGGTGACGCCGTGATCCGGGCCGTCCGGCCGAACCTGCTCGTCGTCGTCGCGGCACCGGAGGTGGCGGCGGGGTTCGACATCAGCCGCACGACGTGGCTGCAGCGCGAGGCCGGATCGGGGACCAGGGCCACCGGCGAGGCGCTGCTGTCCGGCCTCGACGCGGATCCGCCCCGGCTCACGCTGGGCTCCGGCGGCGCCACCCTCGCCTGCGCCGCGGCGGGCCTCGGCGCCACCCTGGCGTCCAGGGATGCCGTGTCACGGCAGCTGCAGGGCGGGGAACTCGCGGAGGTCGCGGTCCCCGGCACGCCGCTGCGCCGCCCGTGGCACGCCGTGACCCACGACCGCCAGCCGGGCGCCACGGCGCTGCTCGTGCGGCACCTGCTCGACCGCGAGGGATGGCGCGCGCCGAGAACTGGGGCAGGCACCGCGACCCGTTCGGAATAATTAAGTCTTTAGTCATGTGTATAGCTAAACACTTGATTGATATTTAAATGCAGGCCTCTCATCATCGGTAATGACGACGGACAACGCGATGGGAGACCGGCATGACGGAACGCTGGAGCGCAGGAGTGCTCCACTACGCGGAGATGGGCTACTGGCAGCCGGACTACGTGCCGAAGCCGACCGACTTGCTCGCCGCCTTCCGCGTCACGCCGCAGCAGGGGGTGCCGCCCGAGGAAGCGGGCGCGGCGGTCGCGGGGGAATCGAGCACCGCCACCTGGACGGTGGTGTGGACCGACCGGCTCTCCGCGTATGACCACTACCAGGGCAAGTGCTACCGGGTCGACCCGGTGCCCGGACACCCGGACCAGTACATCGCCCGCATCGCCTACGACCTCGACCTGTTCGAGGAAGGCTCGATCGCCAACCTGTCAAGCAGCATCATCGGCAACGTCTTCGGCTTCAAGGCGCTGAAGGCGCTGCGCCGCCGGCGGGCGCGCTGCACGAGATCAACAAGTGCCGCCGGACCTACCCGGACTCCTACATCAGGATCTGCGCCTATGACTCGCGCCAGGGGCGGCAGACGGTCGCGCTGTCGTTCCTGGTCAACAGGCCGGCCCAGGAGCCTGGCTTCCGGCTCGGCCGGCAGGAGGCGGCCGGCCGGCAGATCCGCTTCACCCTCCACCCGTACGCGCTTGACCGGCCGGCCGGCGCGCGGTACAGCACACCGTGAGCGAGCCGAAGGGGCGCGGCGCCGCCTGGACTGAGGAGCGAGGGACGAGCGACGAGGGCCCGCCGCCGCAGGCGGCCAGGCCAGCAGGGCGGCGCCTTAAAGCGCCCCGGAGGCGAGCGGGGAGCACACCGTGAGCGGCGCGAATGACGGCGCGGCCAGCCGCCCGCTGTTCGCGCTGCCCGCGCCAGAACCGCTCCCCGACGGTGCGACCGTGAACCTGGCGGCAACCCGGGCACCGGTAAGACCACGGTGGCGCTGCGGATGGCCAGGCTCTTGCACCGGATGGGCTACCTGCGGCGCAGCCGCGTCGTCTCGGTGACCCGGGACGACCTCGTCGGGCAGTACGTCGGGCACACCGCGCCGAAGACTAAGGACGTGCTCAACCGGGCTATGGGCGGCGTGCTGTTCATCGACGAGGCCTATTACCTGTACCGGGCGGACAACGAGCGCGACTACGGCCAGGAATCCATCGAGATCCTGCTCCAGTACATGGAGAACTACCGGGACGACCTCGTCGTCATCATGGCCGGCTACGCCGACCGGATGGAGACGTTCTTCGCGTCCAATCCCGGGATGAGCTCGCGTATCGCCCACCACCTGGACTTCCCGACTACTCGCTGGACGAGCTCGCGGCCATCGGCGAGCTGATGCTGCACGAGCGGCGCTACCGCCTGTCACCCGGGGCGGAATCGGTGTTCCGCGATTATCTCGCCCGCCGGATGACCCAGCCGCGGTTCGCCAACGCGCGCAGCGTCCGCAACGCCCTCGAGCGCGCCCGGCTCCGTCACGCGAACCGGCTGATCGCCATCGAAGGTGGAAGGCGAAGGCATCATGCCAACACGGTAACGCGCGGACGCGAAATAACTGGGCCGCGTCGAGCAGGTGGTAGACGAGCAGCAGCTGGGTGATGGCCAGCGGCTCGGTGCGCTGGCCTTCCCTAGTCCGGCCCAGGCACGCGGGCGGCTCGGAGCCGGTGCCGAGCCTGGACCAGATGGCCTTCTCCACCAGCTCGCTGTCGTCCCGGGCCGCGTCCCCGTGAATGTGCAGCGCGTCCACCGGACGGCCGTCCGCGTCGCGGGCCAGCTTGAGGTGGATGGCCGGCCAGCCCAGGGACGGCCTCCCCCGTCCGGGGGACATGCCGGGGACGGCGCTCTTATGCTGCGGTATATCCGAACGTATCCTGACCGCCATGGGACCGCTGCGCGTCGTGCTCGTCGACGATCACGAGATGGTGCTGCAGGGACTCACCACCATCCTGGGCCGGTTCCTCGGCCGGGTCCGCGTGGTCGGCCAGGCGCTGGACGCGGACGCGGCGCTGAAGCTCGCCGGGACGCTCCACCCGGACATCATCTTGTGCGACGTACGCCTGAAGGGGTCTAGCGGCCTGGACCTGTGCCGGAAGATCCTGGAGCGCGATCCGGCGGCGAAGGTCGTCCTGCTGAGCGCCTACGACGACGAGCAGTACGTGTTCCAGGCCATGCGGGTGGGCGCCAAGGGCTACCTGCTGAAGCAGATCACCGGCGAGGACCTGGTCCGGCACCTGGAACGGGTGGCCGAGGGCGAGACCGTCATCGACGCGGGCCTGGCCGGGCGGGCGGTCGCGTCCGCCGCGCGGCTGCGCGGCGGGGAGTTCTGGCCGGGTGCGGGCCTCGGCCTGACCCAGCGGGAGAGCGAGGTGCTCGCGCTGGCCGTCGCGGGCCTGTCCAACCGGGCCATCGCCGGCCGGCTCGTCGTCGGCGAGGAGACCGTCAAGAGCCACCTGAGCTCGATCTACCGCAAGCTCGAGGTCGGCGACCGGGCCGGCGCGGTGGCCGTGGCGCTGCGCGAGGGAATCTTCCATTGACGGGGCCAGGCTTTCAGGCTCCCGAAGGGGAGAACGCCCTGCTGGCAGCGGTGGTGGAGGCGATATCGGCCGGGCTGGAGCTCGGCCCGCTGGCGGCCAGGATCGCCGGGCTGATCGTCGCGGCGACCGCCACCGACGTGTGCTTCGTGCACGTGCTCGACGACAGCGGCACGGCGCTCACCCTTACCGGCGCGACCCCGCCATTCGACGCTGCCATCGGCAGGATCCACCTGCGACTCGGTGAGGGCATTACCGGCTGGGTGGCCAGCCATGGCGAGCCGGTGACCATCACCGATCACAAGGAGGCCGACCCGCGCTACCGGTACTTTCCCGAGCTCCGCGGCGGCGAGTTCACCTCGATGGCGTCGGTGCCGATGGCCAGCCAGCCCTCGGGGCTGGCGGGCGTGCTGAACGTCCACACCCGTTCCCGCCGCATTTTTTCCGAACGGGACGTGGTGCTTCTTACCACGATTGGTTCCTTGTTCGCCGGGGCGGTCCACCAGGCGCGGTTGCATCGCCGTCTTGCCGCCCGCGAGCACGCCCTGGAGCGGTTCGCCGAGCGGGTGATCGCCGCGCAGGAGGCGGAACGGCGCCGGCTGGCCGGCGATATTCACGACGGCATCTCACAGCGGCTGATCAGCTTGTCCTATCACCTGGACGCGGCCGCCGACGCGCTGCGTGACGCGCCCGAGTTCACCGCCGAGCAGCTGGTGCTGGCCCGGCAGATGATCGACCTGACCCTGAACGAGGCGCGCGCCGCCATCTCCGGCCTGCGGCCGCCCGTCCTGGACGATCTCGGCCTGGCTGACGGCCTGGCCAGCCTGGCCCGCAGCATCGGCGGCGTGCAGGTGACGGTCGAGGCGGACGAGTGCGCGCTGCCCGAGCACGTCGAGATCGCCCTCTACCGGATCGCCCAGGAGGCGCTGCAGAACGTGGTCAAGCACGCCGGCGCCGCGGCCGTCAGCGTCGTCCTGCGCTGCGACCCGGGCCTGGTCTGCCTGCAGGTCACCGACGACGGCGCGGGCTTCTCCCCGGACACCGCCACCCTAGGCTTCGGCCTCAGCGGCATGGCCGAACGGGCCGAGCTCGTCGGCGGCCACCTCGACGTGCGCTCCCGCCCGGGCCGCGGCACCACCATCGAGGCCCGGATCCCCGTCACCCCCTCCCGCTGACCCCGGATGTCCTCCGCGCCGAATTCGACACGGGCCACCAAGACTGAGACGAAGAGAGCACCGGAGTGGCCGTCTCCTCCTTCGATCAGGCGGCACCGCTGTGCGCACCATCGACCGGGGTCTCCACCGCAGTGGTCGCTCCGGTGCCGATGAGGGCGGCCAAAGCCTGGTCGAGCAGTCGGCGGATGCTGGAGTTGAGACCGGTACATTCACCGTCGATTTTTGTCGCGTTCTTCTGGATCGCGTCGGCCAGCTTCTTGACCGAGTCGATCTTGGCGAGTTGCGCCAAGGCCTCGTTGATCTTCTCCTCCGCGGTGGCGATCTGGTGTGCTCCTCTCCGCGATGAGGCGGCGACGGCCGTGGTGCGCAGGAGCATTACGACGGTCCGCAGCAGGTCCGGGTCGTCGTTCTCCGGATCGAAGGCCATCACGACTCGGCGAGCGCCGATAACGCGGATGGTCTGGCCCCCGTTCTGCGTGGCCGTACGGACAAGACCGAGTGAAGTGGCGGCGTCGCGGTTGCGCTCCGCTTCGTCGAGGTAGTCGCTCCATCCGACGCGCGCAGAGTCGGTCACCTCGATTACGACGCGAGCTGAGCCGGTGTCGATGCTGAGCACACCGTCACCCTTCTTGCAGCGGGGCAGCCGACCGGCCACCGCGCTGGTGTCGTTGTACTCGTCGCCGAGACCTGCCGCGATACCGAGCATCAGCGTGTGGATCTGTCGTGCGTAGGAGTCGCCCTTGATGGGCGTCACTGTCGCCAGCGCGGTCTTCGCCTCCTGGACTTTCAGCGCCGTCGAAAGCTGGTCGACCTTGCTCGCGAGCTCGGCGTGGTTCTTGTTCAGTTGCTGAGTGAGCTGCTCCTGACGGGCACCCAGTGCTGCCATGTGTTTGGCCATCGGTGACGTGGGGTCGGTCGGGTCGAACTGCTTGGCGGCCTTCGCCAGAAGCTCGCTGGTGCCTGCGCTGACCTTGGTGTCCAGGTCTGTGCTGAACTTGTCCAGCAGCGGCTGTAGGCGTTCGAGGAGCTCAGGACTCTCGCCGCCGAAGATACGGCGCACTTCGGTGTTCAGGTCGCGCTTGGCCACCGTCACGGCCGTCGTGAACTCCTGACGGCTCCGGGCGTCAACCTCGGTGATCGCCTTCTTGGCCTCGTTGGCAGCCCTGGCGACGGCTTCCGAGGCCTCCTTTACGGCCCGCTCCGTGACTTCCGCAGCCTTGGTCGTCGAGTCCGCCGTCTTGTCACCGACGTCCTTCAGCATCCTTTCGAGGACCCGGGACTCCTGCGCCTGGCCGGTCACAGACAGCGCGTGCGCTCCGATCCGCAGCGCCTCGATGATGTAGTTCGTGAGGTCCGCGCCGGCGAGCTTGTCAAGATCTTCAATAACCGGGCCGCGCTCACCTGTGGTCCACCGCTGCGCCTCACGTACGACGTCCCCGTCGCGGATCAGCATGTACTCGACCACGACCGCCGAGGCAGCAAGGTCGAAGTGCGCTGAGTGCTTGGCCGGGTTCGTGATAGGACGTTCCGTCACCGTCATCTTCTCCGTGTTCGCGCTGCCGCTGGGCACGGCAACTGTCGGCCACGAGCCTCCCGCATCATTAAATGAATGTAAAATAAGATCACTGATAAACCGGCTTATCAGTGATCATGGCAAGCGAACTGCCTTAGAGGGATATGGTTAGAGAGCGTCGAGAAACCGAAGGAGGACGCACAGTGAACAGCACGGTACCGACACTGACCATGCAGGACGTCGCCGATCTTGCACGTGTGCGGCGCTCGACGGTCAGCATGTGGCGGAACCGGCCAATGGCACGTGGGCAGTTCCTCCCGTTCCCCGCACCCGTCGGCGCCACCAACGGTGTCGAGCAGTTCAGCCGGGAAGAGATCGTCAACTGGCTGGAACGCAGCGGCCGGGGCAATAACCACGAGCACCGTCTCGACGCGCCGGCCTTGAGCCCACCCGCCGGGATGTCCCTCGAAGACCTGGTCACGCTGTTGTGCCTGCACGTTCACATCGGTCAGGAACTCACCGAGACTACGGCCGCCGAACGAGAATCTGCGGCACGAGAGTCTGACCCGCGCGACACATTTATGCAGCGCGAGGTCACAGCGGCCAATAACACCAAGGACGCACTCCAGTTCATCGACGATCTGGTCGAGGCGTCGTATGGAGCTGGCGAGGCCCTCGACCGTCTGGTGAATGGTCGGCTCGGCCGGGCTATCGGTGCCCGTGATCTCACCTCGGGCGCTGTTGATCTAGTACGCACGGTCGCCAAGGCGTGTGGTCTGCACATCAACCCCGAGGGCGTCCCGCTCGTTCACACAGGCGGTTCGACGATGTTGACCCTCGCCCTCGCTGGTGACTTCGCGCACCTGGTGGTGCATGGTGACGGCGCCGAGCAACGGGCACTGCGACGCCGGGCCGCGATCTGCGGCATCGAGACATCCATTGATGCAGTCAGTCCATGTGTCCGAGTCCTCTCGGTCGTAGGTTGCGAGGTGGACGGCGCGCTCGATGCGATCGACGACGTCGTGGTCGATCTCGGCGAGGGCGATGTCGCGCTGGTACTCGGTCCGGTCAGCACGATGTGTGATGAACTCCGAGGTGACCAGGAGCAGAAACGCGCTCAGACCCTCCGACCCGGCAATCTCATGTTGGCCTTGCGGCTGCCCCGCGGGATGTGGCGCGAAGCTCATCGCCAGGCGCTGGGTCTTTGGGTCTGCGCCGGCGGTACGCCGACTCCGCGACCGCTCGTGGTTGATCTCTCTGCCTTTGCCCGGCACAAGCTGGAGGCGGGTGACCTCGCTGCAGACGTGGCCGGCGCATTGGAGCGCAACTCGGCGCGCGCCTTCAGATATGCGCGTCCTCGCGACCTCCCTGAGATCTTGAGCGCCCGCGCGGTGGTGCCCCGCGGGGTCCGGGCGCTCCAGATGGGCACGACGGACGTGGTGCCGTACCTGAACCGTATCCATGCAGCGACCCTGGTTACAGCCGAGCCGGTCCCCAGTTTCGATATCTTGGCGGCCGCGGCCCCTGGATCGATGGTCCTGCGTCGACGGTCAATGGGCGAGATGAAGGACCTGCAGCAGGTGCAATTCAGGCGCGGCAGCCGCATAGATCCAGGCCACGCCAATCCCGTCGGCTCCGTCGCCGTATTGTCCGCATCCGACGATACGGAAGGAATCAGGCTGGACCCGTTCGATGCGCCCAAACTCTACCCGCGAGCATCTCGCACCGAGCCCGGAGACGTGGTGTTCGTCGAGAAACCCCGTCCCATGGCACGGGTCGACGACCGTGGCGGCTCGCTGGTCGCCTCGCCGTCGAGGATCCTCAGGCTGAGCCCGACAGCCGGCATAGGGCCCCACGCGGTAGCCGCGATCATCAACCAGTTGCCCGACGAGGCCAACGAGTGGCAAGCCTGGAGTGTTCCGGTACTCGACACCACCGCAGCCGACCAACTCGAGGATGCGCTCACTGCGGCAGCCGACTACGAGGCATCGGTGCGCTCGCGATTGGATGCCGTACACGACCTGATCAAGGCAATGATCGATGGAGTCGCCGCGGGCGCGGTGACCCTCAAGCCCCAAGCAGAGCAGTAGGAAGGACAGCGAGGATGCCACCTCGGAAGACGCAGGAAACGTCGGCGCCGTCGACGATGAAGGAGCTAAAGGACACCCTCTGGAAAGCTGCCGACAAACTCCGCGGTTCACTGTCGGCGAGCCAATACAAAGACGTTATCCTCGGCTTGGTGTTCCTCAAGTACGTCTCCGACGCCTACGACGAGCGCCGTGAGGCGATCTGGGCGGAACTCGCTGCCGACGGGATGGACGACAATCAGATCGAGGATCTGATCGACGATCCCGAGGAGTACCAGGGGTACGGGGTATTCGTCGTGCCGCCCATCGCCCGTTGGTCCTTCCTCGCCGATAACGCCAAGGGCAAGCCGGCGTCCGGCAATGAGGCCGAGAAGACGGTCGGCCAGCTGATCGACGAGGCGATGGACGTTGTAATGAAGGCCAACCCACCACTGGTGGGCACGCTGCCTCGCCTGTATAACAAGGACAACATTGACCAGCGCCGGCTCGGCGAGCTGCTGGACCTCTTCAACAGCGCCCGCTTTAGCCGCCAGGGCGAACACCGCGCCCGCGACCTCATGGGCGAGGTTTACGAATACTTCCTCGGCAACTTCGCTCGCGCCGAAGGGAAGCGAGGCGGCGAGTTCTTCACTCCGCCGAGCGTCGTCCGGGTGATCGTCGAGGTACTCGAGCCGTCGCGGGGCCGGATTTACGACCCCTGCTGCGGCTCCGGGGGCATGTTCGTGCAGACGGAGAAGTTCATCTACGAACACGCCGGCGACCCTAAGGACGTCGCCATCTACGGTCAGGAGAACGTCGAGGAAACCTGGCGGATGGCGAAGATGAACCTCGCCATCCACGGCATCGCCAACAAGGGACTGGGCGCACGCTGGGGCGACACCTTCGCCCGTGACCAGCATGCCGATGTCCAGATGGATTACGTGATGGCGAACCCGCCGTTCAACATCAAGGACTGGGCCCGCAACACCGAAGACCCACGCTGGAAGTACGGCGTCCCGCCCGCGAACAATGCCAACTACGCCTGGATCCAGCACATACTGTCCAAGCTCGCCCCCGGCGGCAGCGCAGGCGTGGTGATGGCCAACGGCTCCATGTCGTCGAATTCCAATGGCGAAGGCGCCATTCGCGCCCAGATCGTCGAGGCCGATTTGGTGTCCTGCATGGTCGCGCTGCCGACCCAACTGTTCCGCAGCACCGGTATCCCGGTCTGCGTCTGGTTCTTCGCCAAGGACAAGAGGGCCGGTAAGCACGGTGCGATGGACCGCTCAGGCGAGGTGCTCTTCATCGATGCCCGCGAGCTCGGCTACATGATCGACCGCGCGGAACGCGCCCTCACGAAGGATGACATCGCGAAGATCGCCGACACCTTCCACGCCTGGCGCGGAACTCGTTCAGCGGCAAAGAAATGGCTGACCTACGAGGACATACCCGGCTTCTGCAAGTCCGTGAACCTCGCCGATATCAAGGCAGCCGACTACGCGCTGACCCCGGGGCGGTATGTCGGCTCGGCTGAAATCGCCGAAGACGGCGAACTCATAGATAAGAAGATAGAGCGTCTCACCAAGGACCTGCTAGAAATGTTCGACGAATCTGCTCGCCTAGAGAAGATCGTGTGTGAACAGCTGGAGAGACTGTCATGACCTTCGATTCATTGATACTCGGTGATGCGCTAGAATTGCTAATCGACAACCGAGGAAAGAATCCGCCGTACGAGCCTGCAGGGATCCCCGTAGTTTCCGGAATTTCGGTACGGCCGGGAAGCCTTGACCTATCTGAGGCGAGATGTACGTCGATCGACACCTGGAAGCGCTGGATGCCGACGCCGACACGCCCAGATGACGTTGTGCTTACGAGCGAGGCACCTCTGGGTCGAGTGGCGCTAATCCGCACCATAGATCCTCTTGTGATCGGTCAACGCGTCTTTTGCCTACGTGGGCTTCCGGGGATTCTTGACAGTCGCTTCCTCTTCTACTCGCTCCAAACCGTTCCGGTGCAGGCAGATCTATATGGTCGGGCGACCGGAACCACAGTCGTGGGGATTCGTCAGCCGGAATTGCGTAAGGTTCGAATCCCTGCCCCTGACTACACCCAGCAACAGGCGATTGCCGAGGTGTTGGGGGCGCTCGACGACAAGATCGCAGCCAACGACCAAATAATTGCCACCTCAGAGGACCTGGCGAAGCTCATCTGGAATCAGGAAACTGCAGATGGCACGGCCGTGCCTCTGTCCTCGCTCGCTCGTTTCGTGAATGGAAAAGCATTTACCAAGGGCGCCGCAGGGACAGGTCGCGTTGTAATACGTATAGCAGAACTCAACTCTGGACTGGGTGGCTCGACGGTCTATAACGACATCCAAGTCGCGGACGATCATCTCGCGCGACCCGGCGATTTGTTGTTCGCCTGGTCTGGATCGTTGACAGTAGCGCGATGGTTTAGACCTGAAGCGATTATTAACCAGCACATATTCAAGGTAATCCCGCTAGGTGAGCATCCCATGTGGCTTGTTAATCAGGCAGTTCGGGCAAGACTTACCGAGTTTCAAGCGATAGCCGCCGACAAGGCGACCACAATGGGGCATATCCAGCGCCGACACCTCGACGAATTCGTGGTCGTGCCTGCCAAAGGAGGGATCGACCGAGTTGACGGTCTGATGGCGGGGTTGTGGGACCGCGCCCTCGCGGCCGAGAAGGAGAACCAGAGCCTGGCGCAGACACGAGATGAGCTGCTGCCTTTGCTTATGTCGGGGAAAGTCCGCGTGCGGGATGCAGAGAAGGTCGTGGAGGAGGTTGTTTGATGACGCCGCCCGGTGTCAGTGAGGCCCAGTGGGAGGGGATTGTTCTCGAAACCCTCGCCGAACAGGAGTGGATGCCCCTAGCGGGGACCGCTATTGCGCCCGGTACCGAGAATGGCCGGGAGTCGTGGGAGGACATCGTTCTGCCCGGACGGATGCTCGAAAAGCTACGAGAGCTCAACCCGCACGTTCCGGCAGAGTATTTGGAGCAGGCGCTTGCTGAGATCATCCAGCCCACCTCGCAGGATCCGGTCGCGGAGAACTATCGTCTGCATCAGATCTGCGTTCACGGCTACCGCGGAATCAGCTACATCGACTCCGAAGGCGTAGAGCAGAACCCCACGATCCGCCTAGTCAGCCACCAGGTCGGGGATAACGAGCTGCTGGCTGTCGACCAGGTCACTGTTCGCTCCGCTGAATCCGTGCGGCGCTTCGATATTGTACTTTATCTCAACGGCATGCCAGTCTCTATCATCGAGCTCAAGAAAGCCGGCGCTGCTAAGGCGGACCTACCCGCAGCCCACGCCCAGCTAGCGACGTACCTTCGTGAATTCCCGATGGCCTTCCGGTTCTTCGCCGTGGCAGTGATAAGCGATGGCATTACTGCCCGCTATGGCACGCCCTTCACGCCGCTCAACCACTTTTCGCCATGGAACGTCGATGACGACGGGAAGCCGGTGAAGTTCGGCGAGGTGCACGACGACATTCACCTAGGCACCGAGATAGAGTTTCTCATCGAGGGTGTCTTCAATCCCGAGCGGTTCCTGCAGTTGCAGCGCAACTTCACGGCGTTCGACGGCGGATCGGATGGCTACTCCAAGCGGATAGCCAAGCCGCACCAGTACTTTGCCGTCACCAAGGCGGTCGGCACGACCGTCGATGCGGTTGAGAGCAACGGCAAGGCCGGCGTCGTCTGGCACACCCAGGGATCCGGCAAGTCGATGGAGATGGAGCTCTATGCCCATTTGGTGAGCAAGCAGCCTAAGCTCAAGAATCCGACCATCGTCGTGATCACCGATCGCAAGGAGCTTGACGGGCAGCTCTACGAGACCTTCAACCGATCCCGTCTTCTGAGCGAGACACCGGTCAAGGTGACGAGCCGCTATCAGCTGCGCGATGAGCTGGCCAACCGTACGACGGGTGGCATCTACTTCACGACACTTCAGAAGTTCGGGCTCACCGAGCCCGAGAGGCAGGCCGGGCTGGAGCATCCTTTGCTGTCCGATCGGCGCAACATTATCGTCATCGTCGACGAGGCCCACCGTAGTCATTACGATGACCTCGATGGCTATGCTCGCCATCTGAAGGATGCACTGCCCCACGCCACGCTGATTGCCTTCACCGGTACGCCGATCTCGTTCGAGGACCGAAACACCCGCGAAGTCTTCGGCGACTACATCGATATCTATGACCTGACTCGCGCGGTCGATGACGGCGCTACTGTACCGGTGTTCTTCGAGCCAAGGTTGATCAAGGTCGGCTTGACCAAGGGCGTCAGTGAAGAGGATCTCGACAAGGCCGCTGACGAGGCTACCGTCGGCCTCGATGAGGTCGAACGCGAGCAGATCGAGAAATCGGTTGCCGTGATAAACGCTGTGTACGGTGCCCCGGCGCGACTGGAAGCCCTGGCGGCTGACATAGTGGAGCACTGGGAGACCAGGTCGGGCGAGATGCGGAAGTTTATCTCCTCACCCGGCAAGGCATTCATCGTGGGGGCTACCCGAGAGATCTGCGCCGAGCTCTACGAGCAGATCATCAAGATTCGGCCAGACTGGCATAACGACGCCATCGACAAGGGCGTGATCAAGGTCGTCTACTCGGGGTCTGCCCAGGATCAGGGGATCGTGGCCAAGCACGTTCGGCGTGACGGACAGAACAAGGTGATTCAGAAGCGGCTCCGCGACGCGGACGACGAACTCCAGGTGGTCATCGTCAAGGACATGATGCTTACCGGCTTCGATGCGCCGCCGCTCCACACCCTTTACCTCGACCGCCCGCTCAAGGGAGCGTTGCTCATGCAGACGCTGGCCCGAGTGAACCGCACCTTCCGCGGCAAGCCGGACGGCTTGCTAGTTGCCTACGCGCCCCTAGCGGACAACCTCAACAAGGCACTGGCCGAGTACACCACGACCGATAGGGTCACGAGGCCAGTCGGGAAGGACATCGACGAGGCTGTTGCCCTTACTACGTCGCTGATCAGTGCACTGGACGAACTCTGCGCGGACTACGCCTGGAAGTCGAGGCTCGATGGCGGTCCCAAAAGCTGGATCAAGGCCGCAGTCAGCCTCACCGACTATCTGCGTTCTCCCGCGACTCCCGGCAACCAGGTACCTGACGGCGAGGAGATGCTCGGCGACCGGTTCCGCAAGCTCGCAAATCAGCTGGCTCGGGCATGGGCACTGTGCTCAGGTAGCCAGTCCCTCGAACACCTGCGCGGCACGGCGAAGTTCTACGAAGAAGTACGGGTGTGGATGGGCAAGTTTGATGCTCAAGCCCGGCAGGCAGAAGGCAAACCCGTGCCTGCGGAGATCCAGCGTATGCTCTCTGCGCTCGTGGCCTCCTCGACTGCGTCCGGTGAGATCGTCGACATCTACGATGCCGCCGGTTTGCCAAAGCCAACGCTGTCAGACCTCGGACCTGACTTCAAAGTCAAGGCCCAGTCCGCTTCCAATCCCCACCTGGCGATCGAAGCACTGCGTGCCCTGCTCACTGAGGAATCGGGAAAGGTGACCCGCCACAACCTTGTGCGCCAACGAGCGTTCTCGCAGCGCATCACCGAGTTGATGCGCAAGTACACCAATCAGCAGCTCACTTCAGCAGAGGTCATCGCTGAGCTCATCGAGATGGCCAAGGAGATCGCGGCCGAGGGCAATCGGGGTAAGCGCTTCTCACCGCCACTATCGGAGGACGAGTTGGCGTTCTACGACGCAGTCAGCACAAACGAGTCCGCCGTTAGGCTCCAAGGCGAGGACGTTCTGGCCCAGATCGCGCGTGAACTGCTCATCGTCATGCGTCGCGACATAAAAACTGACTGGACCGTACGTGACGACGTACGCGCAAAACTACGGTCCTCGATCAAGCGGCTACTTGTGAAGCACAAGTACCCACCGGACAAGCAACCCGGAGCCATCAAACTGGTCATTGAACAAATGGAAGCCATGGCGCCAAGGTACATAGTGCGCGCCAGTGATGGGTGAGGCGTCAGCGGCCTGAAAACGGCATCTTACAGCGGCTGATCAGCTTGTCCTATCACCTGGACGCGACCGCCGACGCGCTGCGTGACGCGCCCGAGTTCACCGCCGAGCAGCTCGTGCTGGCCAGGCAGATGGTCGACCTGACCCTGAACGAGGCGCGTCGGCGGCCACCTCGACGTCCGCTCGCCCCGGCCCGCAGCGCCACCATCGAAGCTCGCATCCCCGTCACCCCGCCCCGCTAACCCCGCCCGGCCTGTCAGACCGCTCGCCCTCGCTAACCCCACCAACCTCGCCTGTCTCGATAGCCCCATGAGCTAAACCTGCGCGCCAGCCAACATGTGTTGGTGCGGAGCGCGAGGCCGGCTCGATGGAACATGGGTGTGGCTTTTTTCGAGGGAGCGTCATGCGGCCTCCGGTCAGCCTCGGGCATAGATATTTTGAGGTCAAATGATTTGACATGGAAATAGCTGACGGTGAACACTGGCGGCATGAGTGAGGCCGAAGTCGAAGAGCCCGCACCGGAAGCCGGTGCGGCGGAGTGCGAGCCGGGGAGGGACCGCGCGAGGTGGTTCTGGGGTGAGCCGTCGGACGGGCCGCCCGCGGACGCGCCGCTGCACGCCCTGCTGCTGGCCGCGTCCCGGATCATGGGTACGTTCTACGCCGGCACGCTGGCGCAGTCCGGGCTGCGGATCAGCCCGGCCGGGCTCGGCGTGCTGCGCGTGCTTCTCGCCGGAGACGGGCTCAAGTCCAGCGACGTCGCGGCCAAGGGCTGGTCGTCGCCGGGGACGCTGACGTCGGTGGTGAACACGCTCGTCCGCGAGGGATATGTCGAGCGGCGCAGCGACGCCGGGGACCGGCGCGTGGTCAGGCTGTTCGTGACCGACAAGGGACGCCAGGTCTGCGAGGACTATTACTCGCTGGCCGGCCCCTGCTGGCGCGACGCCTTCGGCTTCGTGGACCCGGCCGACGAGCCGGTCATCCGCAAGTTCTTCGTCGACATGATCGGGCAATTCAGCGAGCTGATAAGGAAGGAGCGCGGCAAGTGACGCAGGACGTCAGATTGTCGTGGTGCGGAAACCAGAAGTGTCAACCAGGGTTGACACGAGTCACCTGTCAACATAGGTTGACACCATGACGGACTCAGCCGGGCTCGCGATACGCACAGAGGACTTGCGTAAGACCTATAAGTCGTCGCGCGGGGACGTCCCCGCCGTCCGCGGCATCGACCTTTCTGTCAGGTCCGGCCAGTTCTTCGGGCTGCTGGGGCCGAATGGCGCGGGCAAGTCCACCACCATCGGCATGCTCACCACCCTGGTGCTGCCCACCGGCGGGCGGGCCTGGGTGGCCGGCCTGGACGTGGTAGCCGACCCGGTCGGGGTGAAGCGCAGGATCGGCGTGGTGACCCAGAACAACACGCTCGACATGCAGCTGACGGTGGCGGAGAACCTGGAGTTCCGCAGCCGCTTCTTCGGCCTGGGGCTGCGCGAGGCGTCGCGCCGCGCGGCCCAGCTGCTCGAGGTGTTCGGGCTGGCAGACCGGCGCAAGGCGATGTCCACCGACCTGTCCGGCGGCCAGGCCAAGCGGCTGCTTATCGCGCGGGCCCTGGTACACCGGCCGGACGTGCTGTTCCTTGACGAACCGACCGCCGGACTCGACCCGCAGACCCGGGCCAACCTGTGGGACATCCTGCGGGTGCTGCACGCCGAGGGACAGACCATCCTGCTGACCACGCACTACATGGAGGAAGCCGAGGCCCTGTGCGAGCAGGTCGCGGTGATCGACCACGGCGAGGTGCTCGCTTCGGGCACCGTGAGCCAGCTCAAGGACGGCGCGGGCGCCGAGACGGTCATCACGGTCCGGTACGACGAGCCGGTCCCTGACGGCCTGACCGAGTAGGCCAGCCTGGCCGGCCGGCGCGGCGTCAGCAAGGTCGAGGCCGACGGGGACTACGTCCGGGTGTTCACCCGCGAGCCCGACGGCGTGCTCGGCGCGCTGGTCACGGCCGGCTCGGCCGCCGGGCTGAACGTACGCGACGCAACCCAGCTCAAGCCGAGCCTGGAGACAGTGTTCTTGAACTTGACTGGACGGGAGTACCGCGATTGACATCCTCCGCCGCCTTGAGAACGGCGGATTCCAGCTACTACGCCGATTGGAGCAGCAGTTGAGGTTCGCGGTTCACAGGCCGGGCTGCCCCGTCGCCTCCCCGCGCAGTCACGGCGTGCCCCGCCGCGATGTTCCGGGCCGCGTTCACATCAGCATTGCAGGCGTATCCGCAGGCAGTACACCGGAAGACGGCTTGGCTCTCGCGCGAGCTCCTGTGTACCTGCCCGCACACCGAGCAGCGCTGACTTGTGTAATGCGGTTTGATCTTCTCCACCCGGCCGACCGCCTTCTCCTCCAGGCGGCGCACCAGCAGTCCCCACCCGGATTGAAGGATGCTCCTGTTCAATCCGGCCTTGGCGTCGACGTTCCGGCCTGGGTTCTCGGGCGTTCCTCTGGCAGACCGTGTCATGTTCTTGATCTTCAGGTCTTCCACCCTGATCACGTCGAACCGGCGCGCCAGGTCGGTACTGGCTTTCTCGGCCCAGTCCTTCCGCCGGTCGGTTTCCCGGGCGCGCAACCGGGCGATCGCATGCTTCACTCGCACCCGCCGGTTCGAGCCGCGCCGGGCGCGGGGAAGCTTGCGTTGCAAGCGCTGCAACCTCTTGCGCTCCCGCGTGGTCAGAACGGCCACGTGCAGCAATTCCCCAGTGGACAGGGCCGCAGACACAGCGACGCCCCTGTCTATGCCCACGACCTGTCCATTGCGCGGTGCCGGGACCGGATCGGGGATGGCTGCGAAGGCGATATGCCAGCGCCCTCCTCGGTCCAGGGTCACTCGGTAGGACTTCGCGCCCGGCGGCACACTCCGGGACCAGCGAAACCGAACCCAACCGACCTTCGGCACCCAGACCTGGCCGACCTTACGGGACACACGGCGCACGTCCCATTGCGTGCCGCGCCGTCCAACGATCCGAAATCCCTCATCCCGCCCGGCTTTACGCCAAGTCGGCCGCCCCGCGGGGTTGCCAGGATCGAAGAATGCGGTCATCGCGTTGGCGTAGTCGCGAAGCGCCTGCTGCTG
>WNGG01004152.1_pt1 | contig 29175 bp, 22 predicted proteins | sample 5400661 | NCBI WGS metagenome assembly WNGG01 (sample SAMN13153372, study PRJNA577476) | soil metagenome | isolation source: 100 cm soil or saprolite under Garry oak tree replicate 1 | place: USA:California | collected 2016-06-15
CCTGGTTCGGCTGAAAATGTAGAAGGTCCGCCAGCCCGCTGGCGCGGCGAGCATCACCGGCAGGTTCGCCGCGAGCCACGCCACGCCAGCGGCCCCTGTCGTGACCCAGAACGCCCTCATCCGGCCGGCCCGCACGCACAGCAACAGCAGCGGGAAGAAGAACACCAACGGGTAGAACTTGGTGGCGACAGCGAAGCCGAGCAGTACACCGGCGAGCGCCGGGCGGCGCGCCGCCCAGGCTGCCATGCCGACCGCGACCAGCAGCACGGCGATGAGGTCCCAGTTGATGAACGCGGACAGGATCAGTGCCGGGCAGAGCGCGACAAGCAGGGCATCCCTGCGGCGTTGCGGCCCCGCGAGGTAGGCGGTTACAAGCACCCCAGCGATCAGACACAACGCGAGCCCGGCCGCCGTGATGTCAAAAAACCGCTGGCCACGCGCGAATGGGTCGGTGATCGGACGGACCAGCCATGCCGCCGCCTGCATTACGGCGCCGATCAGGACCGGGTACTCGACCGGGTGACCGGTGTAGGGCACCTTCCCTTCGGCCAGGCGCTCGGTGAAGTAGAGCGGGTAGATGTCGGTGTAGCAGGCAAGCTGGAACTGCTTGCCTGGGACGTTCCACCCCCCGTCACGGCATGGGAGCTTCTCACCGAACGCGAGCAAGCTCCCGGCAAGCGCAGCGGCTGCGAGCCCGGCCCGCGAGCCGGTCATTATCCCGCCCGGGCCGGGCGCAGGCCGCGCGCCCGGCGCATCGCCTTCGCGCGCCGGTGTTGGCGCACGCGGCTCATGGGCGGGATCCGGCTGCCAGTCAGCGCCGGGCACGTGTGCCCCCCGTTCGGTCATGCCGCCCCCCGGGATCCCCCCGCACACCCGACAGTGGTTCGCACTGCGCAGCCGTTAAGGCTGTGTACCCCCGGGGGGACGACCCCCCGGGATCCCCCCGCACACCCGACAGTGGTTCGCACCGCGCAGCCGTTAAGGATAGGTGTTTGATTGCTCAGCACCACGCCGCTAGCCGCTGTCTGGTCTGGCCGTGCCCCCCGTGGTCGCCAGGCCTCCAATAATGTCAGCCGTGCCCGGCTGCGGCGGCCAGCTCGGCAGCGTGGGCGATGGGGTGGGAGTCGGGCTCGGCGTCGGCGTCGGGCAGCCCGGCAAGATCACGCCTGGTGGACACGGTGGCTGGGTCTTGCGGCCGTGATGCCTGCAGAACAGGTTCAGCGGGCTGCACTTCTGCCGTGGCGGTTGACGCGGATGCGGGTGCGGATTGGTGAAGATCCCGACGGCGAGCGAGTACTGCGGGATCGCACCGATGAAGAAGGCTGACTGAGCGGTTTCCGTGGTGCCGGTCTTGCCGATGATCTGCCTGCCGTCCGCCATCGCCGCCCTGGTGGCGGTGCCATTTATGGTGTCGAAGTGCAGCGCCCAGTTCACGTCGGCGGCGACGTCGGGGCTGACCGCTTCGCGGCGGACCACCCTGGCGCGCGTCAGCACGCCGCCCTGGATGATCTTCGCTATCACGTGCGGCGAGACATATTCGCCGTTGTTGGCCAGCGTGGCGAACGTGCTGGCTTGCTCCTGGACCGTGAGCGCGCCCTGGCCGAGCGCGATGCCGATCTGTCCGCTCATATTTGCCAGCCCGGAGCCTCCCTGAGTGTACGGCGAAATGTCCACGCCGAAGCTCCGTGCCATGTCTATGACCTTTTGTGTGCCAACCCGGTGGGTCAGGTCGGTGTAGGCCGTGTTCAGCGACTGGGCGGTCGCGTATTCCACGCTCTGCGGGCCGCCGAGGCCGCTGTCGCCGGGATCATTCGCGAAGACGTGGGCACCTACAAGGGAACTCGGGCAGGTCGATCCGGGAACCGCATACTTCATCGGGGCGGTATCAGGGGGCACGCAAAGCGGCGACGAGCCGTCGAGCACGCTTGTCTTGACGCTCATCCCCTGCGCGCGGGCGGCGGCGAGCACGTATGGCTTGAACGAAGAGCCGACCTGCTCACGGTTCTCAAGCGCCATGTCGAACCTGCACTTGATCCTGTTGCAATGGCGGGCGTTGTAACCGGGCCCGCTGTACATGGCCACGATCGCGCCGGTGTCCGGCCTCTCGAGCACCGCACCCACGTGCGCGTACCACGGCAGTGACCGGCCGCCCGCCTTCATCAGCTTCTCGTTGTCTCCCACGGCACGGTAGAGCGCGTCCATCTTCGCCTTGTCGAAGGTGGTTGTGATCCGAAGGCCGCCGCCGGTGATCTCGTTGGGCTTGAAGTGGTAGGTGTAAAGCAGCTCGTGCTGTACGGCCTGCATAATGTAGCCGTTGTAGCCGTTCCAGCCCTTACCGAGCTGTTGGCTGGCGGTGAACTTCGGGAACTTCGTGGCCGCCGCCTGCTGCGGCGACAGGGTGCCCATCGCCACCATTCCGTCGAGGACGTAGTGCCAGCGTGCGATCAGCGCCTGGCGGCCCGCGTGCGTCGGGTAGTAACCCGGTGACTGGATTATCGCGGCGATCACCGCAGCCTGTGCCACGGTGAGGCGTGAGGCCGGCTTCCCGAAGTACTGCTGTGCCGCGGCGCCCACGCCGTAAGCGCCGTTACCCAGGTAGATCGTGTTCAGGTACTGGGTGAGGATCCAGGCCTTGGACTTCTGCCTGGCCAGCTTCATCGCGACGAAGATTTCCTTGAGCTTTCTCGAGACCGTCTGCTGCGTCCCGATGTTCGCGTAGTAGTTCCGCACGAACTGCTGGGTGATCGTGGAGCCACCCTGGATCGATCCGCCGGTGAGGTCGTTGTAGACGGCGCGCGCGGTTCCGGTGAGCGATACCCCGCCCTCACCGTAAAAGTGCCGGTCCTCCGCGGCGAGGACCGCGTTCCTGAGCACTGGGGGGATCTGGTTGTAGGTCAGCAGTTCCCTGTCCTTGCTGCCGAAGGTTCCGATCGCGCTCTTGCCGTTGTCGAAGTAGACGACCGAACTCTGCTGCATCGCCGCCTGTGACACTGCGCTTGGGATCGGAGTCTTGGCGTATGCGACTCCGATGAGGACGACTACCGCGACGATGCCGATACCAACCGCGATCCCGGCGATCGCCGCGATCTTCTTCCAGGTCCAGGGGCCACGCAGCAGGCCCCTGCCGGATCCGCCACCGCCATAGCCGTGGCGGCCCCTGCCGGGCGGCACCGGGCCGCCGGGCACACCCGGCTGGCCGGGACGGGCAGGAACGCCGGGGCGGGCCGGGGCACCAGGGCCGAGTGGGGAGCCTGGCGCACCAGGGCCGAGTGGGGAGCTGGGCGCACGGGGAGCGCCGGGGCCGGGTGGGGCGCCTGGTGTGCCGGGGCGGACCGGGGTGCCAGGGCGGACTGGGGTGCCGGGCCGTACAGTCGTGGCCCCGGCCCGGCCGGTGCTGCTTGCGCCACCCGCGGGCCGGTAGATGCCGTAAGGATCATCGGAGCCGTTGGACTGATCCTGACCCTGGCGCAAGAGCCGCTCGCGCTCGTAACGCTCGCGCTCGTAACGCTCGCGCCGACCGGGCTCGCCGCTGACTGGGCGCCCTGGCGGCTGCGGCCGGGTGAAGTCTCTCGTACTCACGCGTCCTCGCTGGGTAGCGGGCTGGGTAGCTGGCTACGGTGGGTAGATGGCTTCTGGTAGCGGGCGAGCCTGCGGTAGCCACCGAGGCTACCCGGTGTGCCGGGCCGCTCGGCGGCCCGGCACAGCTGCGCACCTTATTTAGATGCACCGATCACGCGCGTGTTGGTGCTATGGCGGTGCACCCTAGGCTGCCGCTGCACCTGCCGAGGTGTGCCTCCCGAACGGTTCACCGGCTCTATATATCTGCACCGGCGTGTCCGGCTAGCCGCCGGAACGGGCACGTCTGCCGCGCCGTTGACGCGGCTCGCCCGTACCGAGTACATAGGACGACGCCAGGTGGTTCCAGGCACAACTCTGGCAGACCTCGACGACGTATACCCGGAACTCACCGTATTCGCGTGCCATCTCGGCAAGTTCAAGCGTTTGTTTTACCCGCCCTTCATACTGCCCAAGCTCGTCGCCGTAGACGTAGGTCACATGAGTCAGCTTGGCGCGGCGGCAGATTGGGCAGTCGGCGTCGGTCGGCTCACCATGGAACTTCGCAGCCCGCAGCAGATACGGATGGGCATCACAAACATCGGCGACCGAGGTGTGCCCGCCGAACACGGACACGAGCGTCGCACGCCTCGCGAGCGTGTAATCGACTACCGATCGCCGTGACCCCATGTCCGACAGAGTACGACGGCAAGCGGCGCAAGCCGAGAGGGGATCTTCTCCATGACGGCGAAAGTCCGAGAGGTCGGCCCGGTAGTTGCATGGGTACGGATGAGCACGTATCCTTCCGATGTATCGCTTCGATACATCAGGACGACACATCATAGCTACATAAACCAGGACGATACCGCCCGGTGGCGGCCCAGGCCGGCACCGGAAACGCAGAGGTGGCCAGAGGTGACGAGCAACCGGCCCGGTGTGCTTGAGCTAGCCGTGCTCGGGCTGTTGCACAAGAACCCGATGCACGGATATGAGCTGCGCAAGCGGCTCAATGCGCTGCTTGGTGCGTTTCGGGCGTTCTCCTACGGTTCGTTGTACCCATGCCTGAAGCAGCTTCTCGTCGAGGGCCTGATCGCCGAGGAAACCGGCGAGGACCAGGGTGGGAACGCCAGGGCGCGGGCCGGCCGACGTTCGAAGATCGTGTACGAGCTCACTGCGGAAGGCAAGGAGCGGCTGCAGGATCTGCTCGCGCAGGGCGGCCCCGCGGCGTGGGAGGACGACGGGTTCGGCGTGCACTTCGCGTTCTTCGGCGATACCAGGGCGGATGTGCGGCTTCGCATACTCGAAGGCCGGCGCACCCGGCTGGAGGAGCGGCTGGACAACGTCCGCGCGGCGCTGGCAAGGACGAGGGAGCGGCTGGACAGCTACACGCTGGAGCTGCACAGGCATGGGCTCGAGTCAGTCGAGCGCGAGGTCCGGTGGCTCAACGAGCTGATCGCCTCTGAGCGGCGTTCTGACGGCGCCGCCGGGACACAAAAACAAAACAACACGGTGCCGGGCCCGACAGCCTGAGCGTCTCCGCTCAGGCAGCGATCACACCGGCACGGTAGAGGAAAGGGAGCAATCCAGATGGGTTCGGTACGCGTAGCCATCGTGGGTGTAGGCAATTGCGCGAGTTCGCTCGTCCAGGGTGTCGAGTACTACTCGGGTGCCAGCGCCGGCACGAGGGTGCCGGGCCTGATGCACGTGCAGTTCGGCCCGTACCACGTACGGGATCTGGAGTTTGTCGCCGCCTTCGACGTCGATGCCAAAAAGGTCGGACACGACCTGTCCGAGGCGATCGTGGCCAGTGAGAACAACACCATAAAGATCTGTGACGTGCCGCCGACCGGCGTCATCGTGCAGCGTGGCCCGACCCTGGACGGCCTGGGTGAGTATTACAGGGACATCATCACCGAGTCGGACGACCAGCCGGTCGACGTGACGGCGGTCCTGAAGACCACGAAGGCCGATGTGCTTGTGTCATATCTGCCGGTGGGCTCGGAGCAAGCTGACTGCTACTACGCTCAGTGCGCGCTTGACGCCGGGGTCGCCTTCGTCAATGCGCTGCCTGTGTTCATCGCCTCCGACCCCACCTGGGCAAGGAAGTTCACCGAGGCGGGCGTTCCGATCATCGGCGATGACATCAAGTCTCAGGTTGGTGCCACGATCACCCACCGGGTCATGGCCAAGCTGTTCGAGGACCGCGGGGTGGAGCTGCTGCGCACTTACCAGCTCAACTTCGGCGGCAACATGGACTTCATGAACATGCTGGAGCGCAGCAGACTGCAGTCGAAGAAGATCTCCAAGACGCAGTCGGTCACGTCCCAGATCCCGCACGAGATGGAGCGGGCGGCGGTGCACATAGGCCCGTCCGACTACGTACCGTGGCTCGATGACCGCAAGATGGCCTACGTCCGGCTGGAAGGCAAGGCGTTTGGTGACGTCCCGCTGAACCTCGAATACAAGCTCGAGGTCTGGGACTCGCCGAACTCCGCCGGGGTCATCATCGATGCGATCCGGGCCGCGAAGATCGCGAAGGATCGAGGCGTCGGTGGGCCCGTCCTGTCCGCAGCCTCCTACTTCATGAAGTCCCCGCCTGAGCAGTACGGCGACGATGTCGCGCGCGATCTGGTGGAGAAGTTCATCCGCGGCGAGGTGGCCCGCTGACGGCGCCCCCTGACATGGCGGTCGCGTGATGGCGCAGCGAAGCTGACCGTACGCTGAGCGCGTGGCCTACATCGCGGATCTGCGTTCGATTCTTGCCGAGCGTGGCTTCCGCAGATTGTTCGCGACCCGGCTGATTTCGCAGACCGGGGACGGCGTGTTCAACGCGGGCTTTGCCGCCTATGCGTTTTTCTCCGCGCAGACCTTTCCTGACCCGGCCGCCGCGGCTGACGCCTTCGCGGTCTTGTACCTCCCGTACTCGCTGATCGGCCCATTCGCCGGGGTCTTCATCGATCGCTGGTCGCGCCGCCAGATCCTGGTCTGGTCCGCGCTGGTCCGGGCCGTGCTCGTGGCGCTCACCGCGTTCCTCGTGGCGACGGGCAACCTCGGGTTTCCGCTTTATATCAGTGCGCTCGCCGTGCTCGGCATCAACCGGTTCTTTCTTTCCGCGCTTTCTGCCGGACTGCCGCATGTGGTCGCGCCGGACAAGCTCGTCATGGCGAACTCGGTCGCGCCCACCTCCGGCACTATCGTCGGGTTCATCGGTGGCATCGCCGGGCTCGGCGTGCACCTGGCGACGGGCGGCGGCCACACAGGCTCGGCCACGACGCTGCTCGTCGGCGGCGCCTGCTACCTGCTGGCGGGCGCGGTTGCCGCCACAATGCGCCGCGACCTGCTCGGCCCGCTGCGCGCCGCACATGACGAGGGGTCCGCCGGGTTGCTCTCCGAACTGGCAATCGTCGCAAGCGGGCTGACCGCAGGCGCACGCCACCTTTGGGAACGCCGCCGTGCCGCTTATGCGCTCGGCGCCATCGGCAGCCACCGGTTTCTTTACGGGATCTTGTTCGTGATGACGGTCCTGCTTTACCGTAACTACTTCTACCCCGCGGGCAACGGCAACTCCGCGCTTGGCCACCTCACGCTGGTGGTCATCACCTCTGCGCTTGGCTACTTCACGGCCGCGCTTGTCACGCCGCCGATGACCGCACGGCTGGCCAAAGCGGCCTGGATCACCATCCTGCTCGCCGGAGGCGGCCTAATCGAGGGCCTGCTCGGTGTGACGTTTCATCAGATCCCGTTTCTCATCGTTGGCTTCGCGCTCGGCGTGGTTGCGCAGGGTGTCAAGATCTGCGTGGACACGACCGTCCAGGAGCTTGTGGATGACAGCTACCTCGGCCGGGTCTTCTCGCTTTACGACATGGCATTCAACGTCGCTCTTGTGCTCGGTGCCGCGATCAGCGCCCCTTTCATGCCATCCAATGGCAAGTCTTACCCGCTCATTGCCGTGGTTGCGGTCGGGTACCTGCTGGCTGCGGCCGTGTTTGCCTTGCTAAGCCGCGATCCGGCCAGACCCGCAACCGAGCCGCGCCGGCCCGCGCCTGCCCGCCGGTGAACTAATCGGGAAGCCGCATGCCGCGCTCGCGCGCCCAGCGGAGAAGTTCGGCCTCGGCCCGCTCGCGCCCTAGCGGGCCGTGCTCCATCCGCAGGCCAAGCAGGAACCGGTATGCCTCACCGACCACCGGTCCCGCCGGCACCCCCAGAATCCGCATGATCTCGTTTCCGTCCAGGTCGGGCCGGATCTTGGAGATCTCCTCTTCTGCCGCCAGGCGCGCGATCCGCTGCTCGAGCGCGTCGTAGGCGCTGGCGAGCCTTGCCGCCCGCGCCTTGTTCCGCGTCGTGCAATCCGCTCGGGTCAGCACGTGCAACCGGGTCAGCAGCGGCCCTGCGTCCCTGATGTACCTGCGCACCGCGGCGTCTGTCCACTCGCCGGTGCCGAATCCATGGAACCGCAAATGCAGCTCAACCAGCCGGGCAACGTCCGTCACGACGGCGCGAGGGAAGTGAAGTTCGCGCAGCCGCGACCGGGCCATCGCCGCGCCCACTACCTCATGGTGGTGAAAGGCCACCCGGCCCCCGGGCAGCAAGGTACGGGTTCTCGGCTTTCCAATGTCGTGCAGCAGCGCGGCGAGCCGCACGACAAGGTCGCCTGACAGCCCATAACGCCCCTCAAGCTCGGTGGCCTGGCTGAGCACGGTGAGGGAGTGCTGGTAGACGTCCTTGTGCCGGTGATGCTCGTCGGTCTCCAGCTTCAGCTTCGGCACCTCGGGCAAGATGTGCTCGGCCAGCCCGGTATCCACGAGCAGTTCGACGCCGGTCCGTGGATCCGGTGCCACCATGAGCTTTGCAAGCTCGACCTGGATCCGCTCCGCGGACACGATGGTGATCCGTTTGGCCATCGCCGTCATCGCCTGGCGAACTTCCGGTGCCACGGAAAACCCGAGCTGGGCAGCGAACCTCGCCGCACGCACCATGCGAAGCGGATCGTCGCCGAACGAGCTTTCCGGCTTGCCCGGCGTTCGCAGCACGCGCCGCTTGAGATCGCCGAGTCCGCCGAACGGGTCCACAAGCTCGTGGCCTGGCAGCTTCGCGGCCATCGCGTTGACCGTGAAGTCACGCCTCGCCAGGTCCTGCTCGAGCGAGGTGCCGTAGGCCACGACCGGCTTGCGCGACTTGGGTACGTACTTCTCGCTGCGGTATGTGGTGATCTCCAGCTTTCTTGTCCCCTTGCGCAGCCCGATGGTCCCGAACTCGATCCCAACATGCCAGACGCTGTCCGCCCAGCCGCTGGCGATCTCCAGCACCTGCTCGGGCGTCGCGTCTGTGGTGAGGTCAAGGTCACCGGCGGGCCTGGCCAGGAACACATCCCGCACGCAGCCGCCCACAAGAGCGAGTTCATGTCCATGCGCGGCGAACCGAGAGCCGAGCTCATCCGCCTCGGAAGCAACCTTGCGTAGTAGCGCGGCGATGGCCCTGCGCTGCGGATAGGTCATGGAAGTTGCAATCGGCACGGGAGTCGAGAGTAGATGCTCGAAGAAAGCTTAGGGCCTGTTTGGCAACGCCGATCCGGCTCGCCAGTCCCCGATCGAAAACCGGTGTTGTCAATTAGACCTCTCGCCCACTGCCGGAGCGGCGGTTAATGTGGTGGAACGCGTCATATTGCACACACCGGGCGGGAGACGGGCGGAAAGAGCTGGTGCTTTACCAATGATGGATGCGCTGACCCTGCATCACCTGCTAGTCGAGTCCGGCACCCGGCATGAGATTGTCCACCTGCCTCGGGCGATCTCATCCGCAGATCAGCTACCGGAGGTGCTGCGCTTGCCCCCTGGCCGCTGCCTGGCGGTACGGATGTATGACGCCGGAGGTGTTTTCACCGCCGTCATCGTCCACGCGGGCAGTGAGCCCGCCATCCAGGCGCTGCGCGAAGTGACTGGCTCACGGCGGATCAAGCGTGCGCCCGGGCACCGGGTCAACGCCATTACTGGTTACGCGGCAGAGCTTGTGGCACCGCTGGGCCTTCCGGACAGCGTCGAAGTGTACGCAGACGAGGATGTGGTGTGCGGCATCGACGACGACCTCGTGGTCTACACGGCCACCGGCGAGTCGGGAACCGCTCTCGGCGTACGGCTGCTTGACCTTTTCACCCTCAGGGACGTCAAGCCGGCGGCCCTCACCGGACCTCGCCCGGCTCTCACAAGACCCAGCGCTGCCGTGACCTGACCGCCGCCGCCGTGGGCAGGCAAACGGGTGAGTGGCGCCGAACGGGCGGCCAGCGAACAACGACCCGCATACGGCAATAGCATCGAGGCGTGTCCCGCGACAGAGTCACTAACCGCCCAGGCAACCTGCGGAGTGTGGCCGAAACGCCGGCCGGCGGGTTCGTCTCTCACCTGCTTGTCAACCCCCTCATCGGCAAGGGCGACCGCGGCGTCGCCGCGAGGGCTCAGGCAAGGCTTGCGGGTCGCCGGTGAACCGGCCGTCGCCACACCTGCTGGCTGGGACTGCGCTGGTCCTGCTGGCGTTGTTTGCCTCTGGAGCGTTCACAGCAGCGGCAGAACCGGCCGCGGCCGCACCTCAGCTCAGCGCGGATCCGCTCGCTCAAGGCCGGGCAACCGCGATCGTCATCGACTCGATCAGCCCGGACGTCGCCGTGCAAGCAAAGCCGGTGACTCTGTCCGGCTGGGCGCGCAACAACTCCCCGACGCCGGTTTCGGGCCTGGAGGTCCAGCTGTGGTCGTCTGGCTCGCGATTTACCGAGCGCGGGCAGCTCGATAGCTTCGTTTCCGGCCTCTACCAGGTCGAACGGCACATTCCAGGAGCGACGGTTGCGCTGCGCACGATCGGCAGCGGGCAAACCGTGCGCTGGCGGGCATCGTTTCGCGCGAGCCAGGTGGGCATACGGGCGTTTGGCGTCTATCCGCTGGCCGCCGCGTTGTTCGATGCCACTGGCACCCAAATCGCCGTCGAGCGAACATTCCTGCCATTCTGGCCCGGCCGGGCAGCCGTCATGGCGCCGCTCAAGATTGCCTGGATCTGGCCTCTGATCGACCAGCCACACCGGGGGGTGTGCTCGGCCATGCTGGACAACGGCCTCGCCGCGAGCCTCGCAAGCGGACGGCTGGCCGGGCTCCTCGACGTGGGCCGCAGCCATGCTGCCGCCGCGAAACTGACCTGGGTGGTTGACCCGGCGCTGCTCGACGACGCGCACGCGCTGACGCGGCCCTACCAGCTACTCAATGGCGCCCGCTGCTGGCAGAAAACCGACAAACCTGCGAGCCAGTCAGCGAGGGACTGGCTCGCCACGCTGCGCGCAGCGACCGCGACCCAGCCGGTGCTTGCCACGCCATACGCCGATCCGGATGTCGCCGGGCTTAGCCACCGTGGCTTGGACCCGGACCTTCGTGCGGCGCTGCGCGAAGGCTCCGCGGTGGCGGGCCGGTTCCTGGACCGTCCAGAGTCGACGACAGCCTGGCCGCCCGGCGGGATCGCCGACGCGGGAGTGGTAGAAAACATGTTGGCCGCGGGCGGCTCGGTCAAGTCGGGATCGCTCCAGGGCGGCATCCAGACCGTGGTGCTGGACAGCGCCCTCATGCCCCCGGCCAACCCGCTCTTCTACACGCCGGACGCGGTCACCAAGGTCCATACAGGGCTGGGCAAGGCAGTGCGGGTGCTCCTTGCCGATCACGAGATCACCGCCGTGCTCGCCGCCACACCCGCTGCGGCCGGCTCCGGTGCCGCTGGTGTGGCCACGGCTGGTGTGGCCACTGCCGCATCTCAGCGTTTTCTCGCCGAAACCGCAATGATCGCCGCGGAGGCGCCGAACCTGCCGCGGTCGGTCGTCGTCGCGCCACCGCGCCGCTGGGATCCTGGTGCCGCGGTCGCGTCGAAGCTGCTCACTGACACCGTGTCCGCCCCGTGGCTGCGCCCTGCCTACCTCGGGAAACTGAAACCGGCTGTCACCCCGCCCGGCGTCCCGACGGCGGAGCGGGCCGGGCTCCCAGCCAAACTGCTCACGGGTGAACTCAGCGCACGCTACCTGCGCCGGGTGCGGGATTTTGGCGCACGTGCCCGGCTATTCGCGAGCATCCTCAGCCATCCCACGGACGCCTACCAGATAGCCGTCCTGCGGCTGGAATCCTCGGCCTGGCGCGGCAGCGGCCGGGCACACGGGCGGTCTCTGGTCCGCCAGGCGAATGCCTACCTCGGCAACCAGGAGCACATGGTCTCGATCATCCCCTCCAGCCAGGTCACGCTCGGCGGCAACCGCGGTTCGGTCCCGGTCTCGATCGAGAACAGGCTGCCGCAGGAGGTGCGGGTGCGCCTGCAGGCCACGGTTGCGGCCACCCGTGCCGTGCCGGCGGCGCAGCGGCTTGCTGTCGTCTCCGCACCTGGAAAGATCATCACTATCGGCCCTCACCAGACTGAAACCTTCCGGCTGCAGGTCAGGGCACACTCGGCCGGCCTCGCCGAGATCCATCTGCGGCTGCTCAACGCACAGGGCCGGCCGCTACCGGGCGGCGATGCGACACTGCGGATCCGTTCGAGCGCGTTTGGCGCGTTGGCCGTGGTCATCATCGCAGTCGCGCTCGGCGTGCTCGTCCTCACATTCGCCGCGCGGCTCATCCGCAACGCGATAAGGGACGGCCGACCCGGTACGGTCGTGGCGGAAGGCAACCGAACCGACGACAACGGATTGGCGGAGGCACCGGATGAACTCGCCGATGCGCGAGGCGGGGCGGCCGAGCGGGACAGTGGACCCTAGGCCGCGCGAGAGCGGTCCCCGACACCAGCGGCTGCCCGATGACGGAGCGGCGGACCCGATTGAAGAACCCGGCGGGCCACTCGCCGCCGCGGCGAGCCCGCGAAGTGACGATGGCCTGATTCGTGCAAGCGGCGTGATGGCGGCAGGGACGCTGGCCTCCCGTGTGACCGGCTTCATCCGCACCGCTGTGATCGCCTACGCGCTCGGCACCCACGCACTCGCCGACGCGTACAACAATGCGAACACGTTCCCCAATGCCGTCTTCGACCTGCTGCTCGGCGGCATTTTGACCAGCGTGTTCGTGCCGCTGCTTGTGAACGCGGCGAAACGCGACACCGACCGTGGGCGCGCCTATGACCAGCGGATGTTCACCCTGGTCACGATCGCACTCGCCGCGATCACCGTGCTGGCGACGCTCGGTGCCCCCGTGCTGGTGACCATCTATGCCTCATCGGTGCACGGTGCAGAACGCGCCCTGATGATCACGCTGGCGAGGTTCTTCATCCCGCAGATCTTCTTCTACGGGATCAGCGCGCTTGCCGGCGCGATCCTGAATGCACGCGGCCACTTCGCCGCACCCATGTGGACGCCGGTAGTGAACAACATTGTCGTGATCATGATGGGTGCGATCTTCATGATCACAGTGGGCAGCAGCGTAACGGTCCGCACGATCACTCCAGGCGACGTGCGGCTGCTTGGTATCGGAACCACGCTGGGGATCATCGCGCAGGCCGCAGCGCTCATCCCGGCGCTGCGCAGGGTGGGGTTCCGCTGGCAGCCGAGGCTCGACCTGCGCCGTGACGAGATGACCGAGATCGTGCGGATGGCCGGGTGGATGTTTGCCTATGTCGTCGGCACGCAGGTCGGCCTGCTTGTGACGCAGAACCTGGCCAACAACGCGGCCGTGCACGCCGCGGCGGCCAAGGTCTCCTACGGCGCCGGGTTCAGCGCATACCAGTACGCCTGGCTGCTCTTCCAGTTGCCGTACGCGATCGTCGGCATTTCGGTGATCACAGCATTGCTGCCGCGGATGAGCGCACACGCGGCCGACGGCAGCTACATCCTCGTCCGCCAGGACTTCTCCACCGGCGTCCGGCTGGCCTCGGTGATTACCGTGCCAGCCGCGCTTGCGCTCGCGGTGCTTGCCCCCGCGGTTTCCGTGCTTCTGCTCGGCCACGGCAGCGCGACCGTCTCTGACGCGACATTCGTCGGTGAGGTCTTTGCGGTCTTCTCGCTCGGCCTGGTGCCGTACATGCTGTTCCAGCTGCTGCTGCGGGTCTTCTACGCGATGCACGACAGCAAAACCCCGGCGCTTATCGGCTTTGCGGCCGTGACCGTCAATATCGGCGTCAACGTCGCGGCGTGGACCTTCCTGCCAATCGGACACGTAACGGCCGGGCTCGCCGCGGGGTTCGGCGTCGCGAACCTGGCCGGAACGGCCGTGGCATGGTGGATCCTTAGGAAACGCACCAACGGTCTGGACGGTAAGCGCATCGCGTGGACGCTCGTGCGAACCCACCTTGCCGCCGTTCCTGGCCTGATCTTCGCGATCGCGATGGTGTTCGCGGTCGGCGTCGTCTTCCGGGCGGGAACGGTGAACGGATTGCTGACGACCGCGCTCGGCGGCGGCGGCACGCTGCTGATGTACCTGCTGTTCGCACGCGCCCTCGGCGTAAGCGAGCTGGACAGCCTGGCCGAGACGGTCACGGCGCGGTTTCGCGGCGGACGGCACAGGCCGGAGTAAGAGCTTACGGGTTTGAGACCTGCGCTGGCGTATAACGGTTTGCGCGAGTGGCCCTTAGCCAGCGCCTGCACCGAGCCTACGCGTCTTAGCATGGTGGCAGCACGATGATGGTCCTGCGTCCCTCGCGACCGCCTGCGGGGGGAGGAAAGGAGGGTCGAGGGCCTAGGCCGCTCTTGACGGCACTGCATGAGCACGTTTATCAGCGAACCGGGAACCCGCCTGGCCGGCCGCTACAGGCTGGAGGACAGGGTCAGTGATACGGCTGGCGGGGCGCTGTGGAAGGCCATCGATGAAACGCTCGCACGGCCGGTGGCCGTGTTGACGTTCGCTCCTGGGTTCCCCCGTGTCTATCAGGTGGTTACTGCCGCACGTGCCGCGAGCCGGATGACCGATTCCCGGCTCGCCCAGGTCTTCGATGTCGAGGATTCAGGTGACCGGGCCTATGTCGTGCTCGAATGGGTAAACGGGCACTCCCTGGACGACTTGGTCGCCGCTGGACCGCTCGAGCCGGCCCGCGCGGCTGGCCTCGTGGCCGAGGCTGCCCAGGCAATGTCCACCGCGCACGCGGCTGGGCTGGCCCATCTCTGCCTCACTCCCCGTTCGCTGCTCTGGACCCCTGGTGGTGGTATCAAGATCACCGGGCTAGCGGTTGAGGCTGCGTTGTACGGCGCGCACGCCGACGACCCCGCGGTCGCGGACACCCAGGGTCTTGGCCGGCTTCTCTATGCCGCGCTTACCGCGCACTGGCCGGGTGAGGGCGGCAGCTACCCGGCGGTGACCGTTGCCGGTGCCATGTGGGGCTCGCCGCTCGCGTCGCCGACGCACGGCGACCCTATTCTGCTGCCACCCGCGCCGGCGATTGACGGTGAACTGTGCAGCCCCCGGCAGGTTTGCGCGGGTGTGCCCGCGGCAATCGACACGGTCACGTCCCTGGCGCTGTGGGGCCGTCCAAGCCGCGGCCGACCCGCCATCACCAGCCCGGCGGCGCTCGCCGAGGCGCTTGCCACCGTAGTGCCTTCTGCCTCGCTAACACCCCCCTCTCTCCCGCTTTCTCGGGACCCCTCTGGCCCGCTGACCCCGCCGCACCCCGCTATCGCCGCAGACAAGGCAAGAACCGGCGAGCGGCGGCCGACCGATCGCCCCCGCGTCAGCAAGGCGGTGGGCGGGATCGTCGTCCTGTTTGTCATCGCCGCATTGGGCCTGGCCGCTTGGACCGTGAGCCACAGCCTGGGCGGCAAAGGCCATTCGGGCGGACATACCAGGACTCATGCCTCCACCGCCGCGGTCGCTACGCTCACGCCGGTCAGCGCGCAGGGCTTCGATGTGTACGACACCAATGGCCAGGACGGCAACGAGAACAGCTCAGAAGCGCCACGGGTGATCGACGGCGACCCACGGACGGCTTGGCACACGCTGTTTTATAAGAACGATCCGGTGTTCGGCAGGCTCAAGAACGGCACCGGCCTGATCCTGGACATGGGCAGGCCGGTGAAGCTCAGCACTGTCGCGGTGCTGTTTGGGCCCACCTCGGGCGCGGACGTACAGGTCGAGGTTGGCAACACAAACGCGGTCGCACCCGCCAGCCTGTCTGCTTTCACCGTTGTGGCCAGCGCAAATGACATTCCTGGTGGGAGCTACACCTTTCATGCCAGCCGCTCAGCCACGGGGCGTTACGTCCTGATCTGGTTCACCCGGCTGCCGCCCGAACCACGCGGCCCGAAGAATCACTACGAGGCGGAGATCTTCAACATCGCCCTCCGCGGCTCCGGCTGACGGAATCGGCGTGCCTGGCGACGGCGAGCCGCAGCCCTCGGATTCGCAACTGTTGCGGCGCCACATCGACGGAGATCACGAGGCGTTTGGTGAGCTGTTCGCGCGGCACAAAGAGCGGCTATGGGCGGTGGCTCTCCGCACGCTCGGCGACACCGAGGAGGCGGCGGACGCGCTGCAGGAAGCAATGATCTCGGCGTTCCGCCGGGCCGGATCCTTCCGCGGCGACTCGGCGGTCACCACCTGGCTGCATCGCATCGTCGTGAACGCCTGTCTGGACCGGATCCGCAGGAGCGCCTCACGGCCGACCGTGCCGGCCGGTGATGAGCGGAGCCTGGATGGCCTGGTGCGGGGAACATGGGCGAACGACCCTACGGCGGACCGTGCGATCGCCCTCGACGTGGATGCGGCGCTGCAGATGCTGCCGTACGAGCAGCGGGCGGCGCTTGTTCTGGTGGACATGCTCGGCTATCCGGTGCAGGCCGCGGCCGACATGCTCGGCGTGTCAGTCGGCACGATCAAGAGCCGGTGCGCCAGGGGGCGGGCCCGGCTGGCGCCCCACCTGGGTCATCTGAGGGGATCCGAGCCGCCACGGCGGCGCGGGGCAAGCGAAGGCGAGGCCGCTACCCAGTCCGGCGGACCGACGTCAGGGAACCGCCCAGGTCCCGGCGACGTCTCACCTGCACAGGCCGAACGCGGAACTCATGCCGCGCGTCGTTCTTCGCAACGCGGCGAGCGCCCTGGCGACGGCACGTCGGGCCAGTCCATGGAAGGAGGTGGCGACAGGACGTGAACGATCATGCCGATCTTGACCTGATCGCCGCCTTCCGCGAAGGACTGCTTGACCCCGCGACTAGCGAACGTGTGGGGCGCCACATTGACGGCTGCGCCACGTGCGCGAGTCGCAAAGCGGCGCTGGATGAGGTGACCAGCCTGCTCGCGCAGGCGCCCACGCCAGCCCTGCCGCAGCAGGTGGCACACCGTCTAGACGCGGCGCTCGCAGCTGAGATCGCGACCGCGCGCCAGACGGCACGGACCACAGACACGCGGGCGCGCTCAAGACATTCCGGCGCGGCACGGGGGCGCGCGCGCCGCGGCCTCGGGGCGCCAATGCTGCGCCCACTTGCGGCGGCTGCGGCGGTGGTGTCGCTGATCGTCGGCGCCGGCTTCGCGCTGCACTCGCTCGGCTCCAACTCGCCGGGATCGCGGAGCACGGCCTCCCGCCCGGTCAAAAGCCCTGCATTTGCGGGCGGCGCCTCGTCGGCTCAGGGCCAGGTCGGGGGGCCACGGGCGGCGGGCGTGGACAGAGCGGTGCTTTACCTCAGCACCGGCACCAGCTACTCGCCGACAAGCCTGCGAGCTGAGGCGGCCAAAGTGCTGCAACGGTACGCGAGCAGGATTCCGTCGCCGACCAAGGCGGGCGTCGGTACCAACCAACAGTTCGGTGCCTCTTCGACCTCTGACTGCCTACGGCGGGTCAGCGGCGGCCGACAGCCCTTGGTCGTCGACCGGGCGACCTACCAGGGCCGCAGCGTCAACGTCATCATCGCGCCCGCGACCATCATCGCCCAGTCCAGCCTTTAGTACCTGGCTGGCGGACCGCGCGGCCGACCGGAGCGCTCACCGCACGCGCGGGAATCAACGAGCCCTAGGATCGGTTGAGGCGTGTGCCGCCCAGGGTCTTGTACGGCAAAGGAAGGGGCAGGTGCGGCGTGAAGGACGTGCGCAACGTGATCATCATCGGTTCTGGGCCGGCCGGTTACACGGCGGCCCTGTACGCGGCGCGCGCTAGCTTGAGGCCGGTGGTGTTCGAGGGGTCGGTCACCTGGGGCGGGGCGCTGATGGCCACGACTGAGGTGGAGAACTACCCCGGGTTCCCCGACGGGGTGCTTGGCCCGGAACTGATGGATGCCATGCGCAAGCAGGCAGAGCGGTTCGGTGCCGAACTCATCACCGAGGATGTGACCGAGGTTGACCTTCGTGCCAACCCGAAGGTGGTCAAGGTGTCCGGTGAGGAGTACCTCGCCAACACGGTGATCATCGCGAGCGGATCCAGCTACCGCGAACTTGGTGTCCCAGGTGAGAAGCGGCTCTCAGGCCACGGGGTGTCGTGGTGTGCGACCTGCGACGGGTTCTTCTTCCGCGGCAAGGACATCGCCGTGGTTGGCGGCGGCGACTCGGCAATGGAAGAGGCCTTGTTCCTGACCCGGTTCGCGAACAGCGTGACCGTCATTCACCGGCGCGACTCGCTGCGTGCGTCGAAGATCATGCAAGACCGGGCTTTCGCGAACCCGAAGATCAAATTCCTCTGGGACGGCGAGGTAACGGAGTTGCTCGGCGAGGACCGGCTGACCGCGGCGCGGATCCGCAATACTCGGACCGGCGAGGAGAGCGTGCTCGAGTTCGGCGGCCTGTTCGTCGCGATCGGCCACGAGCCGCGCAGCGGACTGTTCGCCGGGCAGCTAGAGACTGACGCGGACGGCTACCTGCAGGTGGAACATCCCACCACCCGAACCGGGATCGAGGGCGTCTTTGCATGTGGTGACGTGGTGGACCGAATCTACCGCCAGGCTGTGACCGCGGCCGGGACGGGCTGTGCTGCCTCGCTCGACGCCGAGCGGTTCCTGGCCAGCCGCGAAAGCTGACAAACGGACAAGGAGAAGAGTCAAGTTGGGTGCCACCAAGATTGTGACCGACGCGAGCTTCGACGTCGATGTGATTAAGAGCGACAAGCCCGTGGTCGTCGATTACTGGGCCGAATGGTGCGGGCCATGCCGTATGGTCGCGCCAGTCCTTGAGGAGATCGCCCAGGAGCACGGCGACAAGATTGACGTCGTTAAGCTCAACATCGACGAGAATCCGGATGTCGCGCAGCGGTATGGCATCCTGGCCATCCCCACGCTCGGTGTCTTCTCCGGCGGTGAGGTGGTTAAGCAGATCGTCGGGGCAAAGCCAAAGGCCGCACTCCTGCGCGAACTATCCGAATTTCTCGCCTAGTTTCTGCCCCTCGCCGACCTCCCCAGGTTGACGCGTCATGCGCCACCGCTGGTCCGCGGGGGGATCCCGGGGGGTCGCCCCCCCGGGGCCAGCACTGCCTTAACGGCTGCCGCGGATGCGCCACCGCCCGCTGGCCTGCGGGCATCCCGCTCGCTGAGCTACGGCTCATACCGGTCGAAGCGCCCGCTCCGGCGTCATCGTGCGCAGCAGTCGCTCCAGCGCTACCTCCACGTCCTCTCGCCATGACAGCGCGGTCTTCAGCTCCAGCCGCAACCGGGGGAAACGCAGGTGCGGCCGGACCGTCTTGAATCCCACGGCGAGAAGGTATTCGGCTGGCAGCACGCACGATGGCTGCTCCCACTTCAGGTCGCCAAACGCTTCGATTGCCTTGGTCCCGCGCCTGGTCAGGTCCTTTGCCACGCTCTGGACCAAGACCCTGCCGAGCCCACCGCCAGCGAACTCGTCCAGCACATACGCCGTCGTGAGCAGGACCGCGTCGGCGCTGACCGGGCTGGTTGGAAAGGCGACGGACCGCGGCACGTAGAGGGGCGGTGCGTACAGCACGTAGCCCGCAGGCACGCCATCGACATAGCCGATCTTCCCGCAGCTTCCCCACTCGAGCAGGGTCGACGAGATCCAGGATTCCTTCTCCAGCTCGGCACCGCCGAGTTCATCCGCCCGTGCGCGGCTAACCGGATCAAGTTCCCAGAACACACACTGACGGCACCTGCGCGGCAGGTCATCAAGATTGTCCAACGTTACGTTGGCGAGACGGCGGGACACCCGATCCTCGGTCGTTGTTTTCTGGCTGTGAGGGCACCCGGCTGCTGGTGACTGCCGCGGGCGAATTCTGCCCACCGGAACTGCCCTGCTGGCATCGTAGCTGATCCGCAGCGCGAGCCCGGGGGCCAATCCCTGTAACTCCCGATTACCGAAGTCCGGCGGGTCGCTGCCGCCGACGCCACGTAGGCTCGTCTACCAGGATGCTCGCAGCATTGGGCGTCGCAGGGACATGCGACGGCCGGGACCTAATCCCAGGTGGAGGAGACACCGACGTGCGGACGAACCCACAGCAGCCACATGGGTCACGTATCGATCCCTACGTGGATCACTATGCGGCGCGAGCTCGCGGGATGATCGCCTCCGAGATCCGCGCCCTATTTGCGGTTGCTGCGCGTCCCGAGGTGGTTTCGTTCGCAGGCGGATCGCCATATGTAACCGCTTTGCCACTAGATGTGATCGGCGATATGGCCGGTGCCCTGATCGCCGACCGTGGCTCGGTCGCGCTGCAGTATTGCCCGGCGCACGGTGACCCTGGCCTGCGGGAGAAGATCTGTGAAGTCATGGCGCTCGAGGGGATCCACGCGCATCCGGACGATGTGGTCGTAACCGTCGGCTCGCAGCAGGCACTCGACCTGATTACGCGGATCTTCATCGATCCCGGTGACGTGCTGCTCGCGGAGGCGCCTTCATATGTGGGGGCGCTCGGCGCGTTCGCCGCCTATCAGGCGCAGGTTGTGCATGTGGCGATGGACGCTGACGGGCTCATCCCAGAGGCTCTCGACGAGACGATCCGCAGGCTCAGCGCGGCGGGACGGCGGGCCAAGTTTCTCTACACGGTGCCGAACTTTCACAACCCGGCCGGCGTTACGCTGTCGCTCGCCCGCCGCGAGCGGATTCTTGAGATATGCGCCTCGGCGGGGTTGCTGGTTGTAGAAGACAACCCGTACGGGCTGCTCGGGTTCGAGGGTGACCCGCTGCGTGCGCTGCGTGCCGACGACCCGGACGGGGTCGTCTACCTCGGGACCTTCTCTAAAACCTTCGCGTCAGGTGTGCGAGTCGGCTGGGCGGCGGCGCCACCCGCGATAAGGGACAAGCTCGTGCTCGCTGCCGAATCGGCGGTGTTGTGCCAGTCGAGCCTGGCACAACTGCTGGTCCGCGAGTATCTGTGCACCCAGCCTTGGCGTGAGCAAGTGAAGATCTTCCGTGAGCTGTACCAGCAGCGGCGTGACGCGATGCTGGATGGTCTTGACGCTGTCCTGCCCGGCGGGTGCCGGTGGACCCGTCCTGCCGGTGGCTTCTACGTCTGGCTGCAACTTCCCGACGGGCTCGACTCCAAGGCGATGCTGCCGCGTGCGGTATCGTCTCGAGTCGCCTATGTGCCAGGGACCGGGTTTTACGCTGATGGCCAGGGAGCACAGCATATGCGGCTGTCTTACTGCTTCCCCAACCCCGACCGGATCAGGGAGGGCGTACGGCGCCTCGGCGGCGTCATCGAGTCGGAGATCGCGCTGCGGGACATGTTCGGGTCGGGCGGGACGCACGGGAACATCGGGGTCGACACGCCCGGGCCCGAGGTCGCCTGAGCCTGAGCTTGAGCCCGGGTCGCCACGTGAGCCCGATGGGGGTTGTCAGGCAGGCTCTAGGCTCGACGGGTGGCAACTTCCAGAGACTTCGCCAGCGACAACCATGCTGGCGCGCATCCCGCGGTGATCCGTGCGATCGCTGAGGCCAGCTCCGGTCCCGCACCCGCTTACGGCAGTGATCTCTGGACCGGGCGTGCCGTAGATGAGCTTCGCGGGATGTTCGGTGACAAGGCCCGGGTGTTCTTCGTTTTCAACGGTACCGCCGCGAACATCCTTGGCATCAGCCTGCTGTTGCGCCGGTACGAGGCGGTTATTTGCGCGAGGACCGCGCACCTGAATGTGGACGAGTGCGGAGCGGCGGAGCAGCTGCTTGGTTGCAAGCTGCTCACCGTCGAGGCGCCTGACGGCAAGCTGACGCCTGAGCTAGTCGAGCGTCGGCTCGCTGGCCGCCAGGATGAACATCGCGTGGTGCCGCGCGTGGCCGCCATCTCGCAGGTGACGGAGCTGGGTACGTGCTACTCCCCAGAAGAACTGAGCAAGCTCAGCGACTTTTGCCGGTCCAGCGGCCTGTTCATCTACATCGACGGAGCGCGGCTCGCCAACGCGGCGGCTCACCTGGGTTGCGGCGTGGCCGAATTCGCGTCACACGCCGACGTGCTGAGCTTCGGCGGGACGAAGAATGGTGCTGCTGCCGCGGAGGCTTTGATCGTCATGCGCCCCGAACTGTGCATTGATGCACCGTACCTGCGCAAGCAGCAGCTCCAGCTGGCATCGAAGATGCGTTTCCTCGCGGCACAGTTCCTCGCCTTGATCGACGGCGACCTGTGGCTGCGCAATGCCGAGCACTCCAATGAAATGGCAAAGCGGCTCGCTGATATGGTCCAGCGAATCCCCGGCGTCGAGATCCGGCAACCAGTGGAGTCGAACGCGATCTTCGCCGCTCTCGACCCGCGCCGTATCGAGCGTCTGCAGCAGGACTGGCTGTTCTATGTGTGGGACTCCGCTGAGAGCACCGTCCGCTGGATGACGTCCTTCGAAACGACGGAGGCGGATGTCGACGCCTTCGCCGACGCCATTCGCGCTGCCTGCGATTAGGCCCGCACCCCGGCGAGATGGGCGAACGGTGCTGTGCTTGCGGCAGGCATCATGCCTCCAACGAGACAAGAGGCCCGTATCGGTGCTGAAGATGCGCGCGGCATCAGGCTGTCACATGCCCAGCCCGTCTGGAAATATCCGCGGCCGCGGACTCCGGCGGCGACATCGTGGCAACGATCCGTTCAAGATCTTCGAGCGAGGCGAACTCGACAACGATCTTCCCCTTGCGCCGACCAAGCTCTACCCTCACGCGGGTTTCGAACAGGTCGGACAGACGGTCCGACAGGTCGCGGAGTCCCGGTGCGACCGGTCGGTTGGCTGTGCGCTGCCGTTCGGGCCTTGCGCGCGCGCCGTCCCCAACCGCGACGATCTCCTCGACGGCCCGGACGGACAGTCCTTCTGCGACGATCCGGTGCGCGATCCGTTCCTGTTCCTGCGGGCTTTCCATGGCGAGCAGGGCGCGCGCGTGACCAGCGCTGAGCACGCCAGCGGCGACCCGCTTCTGGACCGAAGCCGGCAGGTTCAACAGCCGCAGCGTGTTCGAGATGTGTGGCCGCGAGCGGCCGACACGCGAGGCGAGATCCTCGTGAGTGACACCAAAGTCGTCGAGAAGCTGCTGGTAAGCAGCGGCTTCCTCGAGCGGGTTGAGCTGCTCGCGATGAAGATTCTCAATCAGGGCGTTCCGCAGCATCTCATTCTCGGCGGTGTCCCGCACGATAGCGGGCACGCGCTCGAGGCCCGCCCGCTGAGCCGCGCGCCAGCGGCGCTCGCCCATGACCAGCTCATAGTGCCCTGGCATGATCCTGCGAACGACGACCGGCTGCAGCAGACCAACCTCGCGAATGGAGTGCGCAAGCTCCGCCAGTGCCTCGTCGTCGAAGTTCTGCCGTGGCTGATGCGGATTGGGCGTGACGGCGCCGATGAGCACCTCTTCGAAGTAGGCACCGACTACGTGGCTGCCGTTTCCTTCACGGCTTGGCCCCTGCGCAGTGCCGGCGCTCGTGCCTGCCGACGACGGGCCTGGTGCCGCTGGGATGAGGGCACCGAGGCCCCTGCCAAGACCTCGCCTTTGCTGAGTCACAGACGCTCCTCGATCACCGCAAATGCTGGCCGGGCCTCCCCGTGCCGTAACACGACAACACGCTAGCTGTTGCGACCCGTCGCCGCGGCTATGCCACGCAACAGATGGTCCGATTAGTCCGCGGCCATCGAGTGGGCATTTCGCATCGCAACCTCTCTGGCAGCCTCAAGGTATGCGAGCGCGCCGCTCGAGCCAGGATCATAACTCAGCACCGACTGACCGTAGCTCGGTGCCTCAGACACGCGCACGCTGCGCGGAATCACCGTGCCGAGCACGACGTGGCCAAAGTGCGCGCGCACATCTTCTGCGACCTGCGCTGCCAGCCGCGTGCGTGCGTCGTACATCGTCAGCAGGATCGTGGATAGCTTCAGCGCATGGTTCAGGTGCTCTCTCACCAGCTCTACGCTGCGCAGCAGTTGCTCCAGGCCTTCAAGCGCGTAGTACTCGCACTGGATCGGGATGAGTACCTCGGCGGCAGCGACCAGCGCATTGACCGTCAGCAGGCCAAGGGATGGTGGGCAGTCCACGAAGATGTAGTCGAGATCCGACCGGTCGTAGGCCGTCAATGCCCGGGCTAGCCTCGTCTCTCTCGCGACCATGGGTACCAGTTCGATCTCCGCACCGGCGAGGTCAATGGTGGCTGGCGCACAGAGCAGCCCGGTAAGTTCCTCGGCCCGGCGAATGATCGACGACAGTGACAGGTCGTCGACGAGCACGTCGTAGATGGACGGCACACCCGCATGGTGGTCAATATTCAGCGCGGTCGACGCGTTTCCCTGCGGGTCAAGATCAATGACGAGCACCCTGGCACCGTGCAAGGCCAGGCCTGCGGCAAGGTTTACCGCCGTCGTGGTCTTTCCGACGCCACCCTTCTGATTCGCGATCGCAATGACGCGGCAGGATGCGGGACGCGGCCATTCGCTCGCTGCCCGTCTCACGGCCGACAACGTGGTCGCGGCGGCGATCTCACCGCCTCCGCTGCCGCTGCTGACCGCCCGACCGTCGGGAGAAAAAGGAGCGCTCGTGGCAGGGGCCACGTCTTCTCTCACCGGAACCGGCACCGTGTCCTCGGCGACGGATGCTGGTGCGTTGTGAATTCTCGCCGTCATCTGCGCGCTTTCCGAATTGGTTTCACGTGAAACTGGCCAGCCAACGCCACTACTGGGCTGAGCAGGCCGGCCAGGCGCGCAGCGCTCAGGCCAACCCAGGCCCGGTGTACCCACTATCCTTGCGCTCCTCTCCCTCCCGGCAAACGCCGCCGCGCCGATTCAACCTGACCTCACGCATCCACCGGAACGCTCACGTTGCCCGTTCCCGAGCCACAATCCGCACCACCAGGGTCTCGGGCTCGACCTTACCGCTGCCAACCCGCACGATCTCGGCCTGCAGACCTAGCCTGCGCAGAGTCTCCCGTGCCTCGCGCAATTCTGCACCGACCCGATCACCCTTGAGAGCCAGGATCGTACCGCCCGGCCGCACGAGTCCTGCTGCCCATGCAGCCAGCTGCCGCATCGGCGCCACCGCACGTGCCGTCACCACGTCCGCGGTCAATTCACCTCTTAGTTCTTCCGCCCTGGCACGGCGGACAACCGCGTTCTTAAGGCCTAGCTCGGCCACGCACTGCTCGAGAAACACTGATCGCCTAAGCAACGGCTCCACCAGCGTTACCGACACTGCTGGCAGAACAATAGCGAGGACGATGCCCGGAAGACCCGCGCCAGAGCCGACGTCAACAAGGGTGCACCGGCTTGGCACAAGTTCAGCCACGACCGCGCAGTTGAGTATGTGCCGCTCCCATACCCGGCTCGCTTCGCGCGGACCGATCAGCCCCCGCTCCAGGCCAGGTCCTGTGAGCAATGCAACGTAGCGCTCTGCCTTACTCAGCCGGTCGCCGAAGATCTCGCGTGCCGTCTGCGGCGTTCGTACTCCAGGTCCTTCGCCGCCGGCGCCGCTCTCATGGCTTGCATCCGCGCGCGCATCCCCGGCGCCCGGGGGAAAGAAATCCGCGCTGCATGGCGCCGGCGGCATCACTCCGCGACAGGCAGGACCACCACGTGACGGTCCGGCTCTTCGCCCTCAGATTCGCTGCGCAGACCCGCGGCGGCAACAGAGTCATGGATGATCTTCCGCTCAAACGGTGTCATCGCCTCGAGGGCCTTAGGGGTGCCGGTACGCTTCACCTCTTCGGCCGCCCCACTGCCCACCTCCGTCAGCTCGGCCCGCCGCCGCTGCCGATAACCCCCGACGTCCAGCATTAGCCTGCTCCGCGAACCAGTCCGCCGCAGCACCGCGAGCCGCGTGAGCTCCTGCAGCGCCTCAAGCACCTCTCCGCGCTCGCCGACGAGCTCACCGAGTGTGACACCAACCACCGAGACGACCGCGCGATCTCCTTCTACGTCCATGTCGATGTCGCCATCGAGATCCGCGATGTCAAGCAGGCCCTCAATGTAGTCGGCGGCTACCTCACTCTCCAGTTCAAGCGCGGCCAAGTCGACGGGACCACCATCCTGCTCAGACGCTCCATCAGGACCGGACTCTGACTCGCCTGCCACAGACGGCCCCACCCCTGCCTCATCCACCCGGGCAGCCGGCTCGGCGTCCGCCATCCCGGCGGCCATGCCAGTAACCGTCTTGGATTGGCCCACAACCAGCTCCTCTTGTCAAACGCCTGCCAGCTCACCTTTTGCCGGTGCGTTTACTACGGGACTGCCGCACCGGCTGCTGCCTAACGAGCTTAGGCTCCGGCGCCGGCTGCGGCTCCGGTTCTGGCTCCGACCGGTTACGCAACAACCTGCCAAACCCGGGCCGACTCTGCCCGTCAGGAGCCTTGCCGCTCGCACCTGCGCCGCCGCTCGCACCGCCGCGTCCGCCGCCACCCGTGCGACCGGCTCCACTCCCGCGCCCTGTCCCGGCTGGGCGACCAGAACCAGTTGCCCGGCCGGTCCCAGTCGTGCGCCCGCCAGCGGGCGCAGCGCCCGCACCAGGCCCGCCAGCCTTCGCCGGCGTTGCCGTCGCCGGGATCAACTGAGGATTCTTGCGGAAGATATAGTGCTGCTGCGCCATTGTCCAGAGGTTCGTCGTAACCCAGTACATAACGAGCCCGAATGGCCAGTACAGACCCGTCAGCGCGAACAACGGGGCAACATAGGCCATCATCTTCTGCGATTGCATCATCGGGTTGGCTTCGGCCCCCGGTGTAATACCGCGCCGCATGCTCTGCCGCACCGTGAGGTAGGTCGTTGTTCCGCTGATGATCACCGTTATCCCGATGACGATCCGCGCGACAGTGGCGTTGACCCCGTGGATGGCGAAATCGCTGGCGTGCAGGAACGTTGTGGAAATCGTGACGCCCAGGATGTGGGCATTTGCGGCACTGTCCACTACGGACCTGGTCAGCCCGTATTTGATCTGATCGTTCGCGATGGCACGAAGGACCGTGAACATCGCGATGAACACAGGGAACTGGGCTACCAGCGGCAGGCACCCGCCCAGTGGGTTCGCGCCGTTCTCCTGGTAGAGCTTCATCACCTCCTGGTTCATCTTCTGCTTATCGTTCTTGTACTTCTTTCGCAGCTCCTGAACCTTTGGTGCAAGGTCAGCCATCTTTCGCTGCGCATGAAGCTGCTTCACGAACAGCGGGAAGATCAGCAACCGGACCAGCATCGTCAGCAACACGATGGTCAGCGCCCATGACCAGCCACTTGACGGTCCGAACAGATGGGAAAGCCCGGCGTGGATCTGAATGATCACCCAAGCGACAGCAGCGTACAGCCAATTGAGCAACGCCAACGGGTTGAAGCTTGTCGCGGCGATATGGTGCTGCACGCCTAGCTCCCTTGTGCTCTCGTCAACATCTCCGCTCCCCGTGTCGTGCCTGGCCGCGTCTTACCCCCATCGCGGTCGGGCACCGGATCATAACCACCTCGGTGGAGTGGATGGCAGCGACCGACCCGGCGAACCGCTAGCCACGAGCCGCGCACCGCGCCGTGCAGGCGAAGCGCTTCAAGCGCATAGGCACTGCAGGATGGCTCGAACCTGCACCGCCGCCCGAGCATCGGGCTGATCACGCGTCGATACCCAATGATCGGTGCCATCAGCAACCGCGCCACCAATGTCGGCGCACCGCCCAGTCCCGCATCATGCCTGGCATGCTGCGTACTCATGGCTGTTGTCACGCCCTAACCTGCCGCCGAAGCAACCTGCCGAGCACCAGATCGAACTCGGCGGCGAGATCTCGCTGGCGTGCATCCGCTGCCCGGGGATTAGCGCGGATGACAAGCAGGCTACCCGCTGGCAGGCAACCGGCGCGCGCTCGGGCCACTTCGCGCAGCCGACGGCGCACACGGTTGCGCACCACCGCGCCCCCGAGTGCCCGGGTCACCACGAAACCCACACGCGCTGGCGACGCTCCATCGCGGGCCACCGCACTCTCCGATGCCGCCTGCGCACCCCATTTGCCATCTGGTCGTACCTCTCGGCCGCGGCCACTGCCCGCGGCGGCTCTGACGCCATCTCCGACAAAAAGGTGCGCGGCGAGCAGTTGGCCGCCTGCGCGCCGACCTCGGCGAACCGCCAGCTCGAAATCCTTGCGCCGCCTCATCCTCGCCGCCGCAGGTAACACGATGCCACTCCTGCATGAAGCCCACGAATCAGCCCGACCAGACCCCGCAGGTCTTCGTCACGCGCTGAGGCTCGTCCGCCCCTTGCGGCGACGCGCGGCGAGGATAGCCCGGCCCGCACGCGTTCGCATGCGCAGCCGGAAGCCATGTGTCTTCGCCCGGCGGCGGTTGTTGGGCTGGAAGGTGCGCTTACTCACTGTGGCTCCAGATGAAAGCTGCTTGCTGTCTGCTCATCGGCCTTCATGTCGTGGTAGTCAATACATCGGCCGCCGCCCGTGACCGGCTCACACTCGGGCACCGACCACGCTGGAAGCCAGCAGGTTCACGTAAGCCGACATCGGGCACGCTAAAACCAGATCCGGCCCGGTGCTGGCAGACTACGGCCCCTCTCACCGCCGGTCAAACCACGGCCACCCCCGGTCAAACCGCAGCCTCCCCGGTCAAACCACGGCCACCCCCGCGTCAAGTTAACGCCGCGTGGGGTGTCAACAACGCACTCGGTCCGCACAGACGCGTACCCACCCCCCAGTGACCACATCACCGCAGCCGCACACCGGCCCAGGTCACACCCGTAGTCCGCGCATCCGAGGACCCAGCTGGCCACGCTCCAAGGTTCTCCGACTACGCTCCGCAGACCCTACACCCACGGCCTCTGCCGCCCACACATCCGTTTCCCCAACGGAGTCCCCTTCGCCCGCCTAGGCTGTGGACAACGGCTTGAAGACACATTTCGCATGGCATCACTGTCGGCCGACCGGTCTGTCAGGGACAGGTCATCATCACAGCTACCGTGCACAAGTTGTGGATAAAGCTGTGAACAACATGTGGGGGCAATGATTTGTCGAGCAGGGGTTGGGCTGAGCACACGGTGACCACACCGTCGCCGCGCCGGGCGGCATCGTGGCATCCACGGCCGATGTGGCGGCGAACGGCCTGGAAGGGGCGGGTCGGCGATGAGTGAGACAGATCTAGCCGCGGTTTGGGCACGGTCGCTGGCCGGTCTCGCCGATATCCAGCTTGAGCCGCACCAACGGGCGTGGCTCAATCTGACCCGGCCGCTAGGCCTGGTGGAAAACACCGCCCTCATCGCGACGCCGAATGAGTTCGCAAAGGAGCAGCTCGAAACCAGGCTGCGGACGCTGGTCACACTCGCGTTGTCGCGAGAACTTGGCCGCAATATC
>WNGG01003462.1_pt1 | contig 29166 bp, 35 predicted proteins | sample 5400661 | NCBI WGS metagenome assembly WNGG01 (sample SAMN13153372, study PRJNA577476) | soil metagenome | isolation source: 100 cm soil or saprolite under Garry oak tree replicate 1 | place: USA:California | collected 2016-06-15
CTCGGCCGCCGAGGTCTGGGTCGAGGAGGAGGCGGGCGACGCGTTCCGCTACAAGCTGCAGAAGTTCATTCGAACCAACCAGGGCACCTGCTTCAACCAGCGTCCGCTGGTGAAGGTGGGGGACCGCGTCGAGGAGGGCCAGGTCCTCGCCGACTCCTACTCGACCGACAATGGCGAGCTCGCACTCGGTCAGAACATCCTCGTCGCCTTCATGCCCTGGGAGGGCGGCAACTACGAGGACGCGATCATCCTGTCCGAGCGTCTCGTGCAGGACGACCGTTTCACCTCGATCCACATCGAGAAGTACGAATGCGAAGCGCGTGACACCAAGCTCGGTCCCGAGGAGATCACGCGGGATATCCCGAACGTCGGCGAGGAGGCGCTCGCCGACCTCGACGAGAACGGGATCGTCTATATCGGCGCCGAGGTCGGCCCGCAGGACATCCTCGTGGGCAAGATCACGCCGAAGGGCGAGACCGAGCTCACCGCCGAGGAGCGTCTGCTCCGCGCGATCTTCGGTGAGAAGGCGCGTGAGGTGAAGGACTCCTCGCTGCGTCTGCCCTCGGGCGAGCACGGCAAGGTCGTCGACGTCGCGGTGTTCAGCCGCGAGAACAACGACGAGCTCCTGCCTGGCGTGAACAAGATGATCCGCGTCGCGGTCGCGCAGAAGCGCAAGATCAGCGTCGGCGACAAGATGGCCGGCCGCCACGGCAACAAGGGTGTCATCGCCAAGATCCTTCCGGTCGAGGACATGCCGTTCCTGCCGGACGGCAAGCCGGTGGACATCGTGCTCAACCCGCTCGGTGTTCCCTCGCGGATGAACATCGGTCAGATCCTCGAGACGCACCTCGGGTGGGCCGCGCAGGCGCTCGGCCTGCACGTGGAGACGCCCGTCTTCGACGGCGCGCGCGAGCCCGCGATCAAGAAGGCGCTGAAAGAGGCGGGCCTCCCCGAATCGGGGAAGGTGGAGCTCCGCGACGGCCGCACCGGCAAGGCCTTCGAGCAGGACATCACCGTCGGCTACATCTACATGATGAAGCTGCACCACCTCGTCGAGGACAAGATCCACGCGCGTTCCACCGGCCCGTACTCGCTCATCACGCAGCAGCCGCTGGGTGGCAAGGCGCAGTTCGGTGGTCAGCGCTTCGGCGAGATGGAGGTGTGGGCCCTCGAGGCGTATGGCGCCGCCTACATCCTCCAGGAGCTGCTCACCGTGAAGTCCGACGACGTCATGGGACGGGTGCAGACCTACGAGGCCATCGTGAAGGGCGAGGACATCCAGCCGCCCGGAGTTCCCGAGAGCTTCAAGGTGCTCATCAAAGAGCTGCAGTCACTCGGCCTGTCGGTCGAGGTGCTCAACGACAACGAGGAGGAGATCCGGTTCATCGAGGACGCGGCCGCGTACTCGTCGCCGGACCTCGGCATCAACATCAGCGGTCTTGAGAGTGGTGGTTAAAGAACATGCTTGAAGTCAACGAGTTCAACGCGATCCGCATCTCGCTCGCGTCGCCGGACCAGATCCGCTCGTGGTCGAGCGGCGAGGTCACGAAGCCCGAGACGATCAACTACCGCACGCTGCGGCCGGAGAAAGATGGGCTCTTCGACGAGCGCATCTTCGGCCCGACCCGTGACTGGGAGTGCTACTGCGGCAAGTACAAGCGGATCCGCTACAAGGGGATCATCTGCGACAAGTGCGGCGTCGAGGTGACGCGCGCGAAGGTCCGCCGCGAGCGCATGGGCCACATCCAGCTCGCGTCGCCGGTGTCGCACATCTGGTTCTTCAAGGGGACGCCGAGCCGTCTCGGCATCCTGCTCGACATGTCGCCGCGCAACCTTGAGCGCATCCTCTATTTCGCGCTCTACGTCGTGACGCACATCGACGAGCACCAGCGCGAGCGCGTGATGCAGACGATCGAAGAGGAGGCGGAAGGCAAGATCCGCCGCCTCGAGCAGACGATCTCCGACCGCACCGGCGCGATCGAGGCACGCGCGAACGCCGAGATCATGCGCATCCGGACGACGACCGAGCAGAAGGTCCGTCAGATGGAGGAGCAGCTCGCGCAGGACAGCGACGCCCTCACGACCGCGGCCTCCAAGGTCAAGGAGCAGCTCGAGGAGAACGTCGGGAAGCCGGCCTCGAAGGACATCGTCTTCAAGCAGGCCGACCTGACGATCGCGAGCAAGGGCGACAACGTGACGAAGTCCATGCTCACGCAGCTCCAGCGCTCGCTGCAGAAGCAGCTCGACGCGCTGGTGAAGACCGGCCGCAAGGAAGAGGAGCAGACGCGAAGCGAGTCGGAGAAGCGCATCGCCGATATCCGCATGCGCGCCGACCAGGACCTCGGTATCGTCCGCCAGGAGATCGCGCCCGACGTGCAGGTCGTCCGCGACGAAGCCAAGAACCGTCGTGAGGACGCCGAGTCGATCAAGCTCCAGGAGATCATGACCGAGGCCGACTACCGTCAGGCCGCGGACAAGTTCCGATTCTTCCGCGCGCAGATGGGCGCCGAGGCGATCCTCGAGCTCATGCGCCAGATGGATCTCGAGAAGGACGCGCTCAGGCTCCAGGGCGAGATGCGGACCACGACCGGGCAGCGCCGCAAGAAGTCGATCAAGCGCCTCCGCCTGATCAAGGCGCTCCTGCGCAGCGGCGCGTCGCCCGAGTGGATGATCCTCAGCATCCTCCCGGTCATCCCGCCGGACCTGCGTCCGATGGTGCAGCTCGACGGCGGCCGGTTCGCGACGAGCGACCTCAACGACCTGTACCGCCGCGTCATCAACCGCAACAACCGCTTGAAGCGGCTCCTCGAGCTCGGCGCGCCGGAGATCATCATCCGGAACGAGAAGCGCATGCTCCAGGAGGCGGTCGACGCCCTCATGGACAACGGCCGCCGCGGCCGTGCCATCAGCGGCACCGGAAACCACAAGCTCAAGAGCCTTTCGGACATGCTCCGCGGCAAGCAGGGACGGTTCCGCCAGAACCTGCTCGGCAAGCGCGTCGACTACTCCGGCCGCTCGGTCATCGTCGTCGGCAACGACCTGAAGCTCCACGAGTGCGGCCTGCCGAAGAAGATGGCGCTCGAGCTGTTCAAGCCGTTCGTCATGCGCCAGCTCGTCGAGCGTGGCCTCGCGCACAACATCAAGAGCGCGAAGCGCTACGTCGAGCGCGTATCACCCGAGGTCTGGGATGTCCTCGAAGAGGTCATCAAGGACCACCCGGTCCTCCTCAACCGCGCGCCCACGCTCCACCGCCTGGGCATCCAGGCGTTCATGCCCAAGCTCATCGAAGGCAACGCCATCCAGATCCACCCGCTCGTGTGCGAGGCCTTCGGCGCCGACTTCGACGGCGACCAGATGGCCGTGCACGTGCCGCTCTCCGCGGCCGCTCAGGCCGAAGCGAAGAACCTCATGCTCTCGACGCGCAACATCCTGAAGCCGGCCGATGGCCAGCCGGTCGTCACGCCGCGCCAGGACATGGTGCTCGGCACGTACTGGCTCACGCTCGACGGCGACAAGAAAGAGGAGCCGCGCATCTTCGGTGACTACGCCGAGGTGCAGTCGGCCTACGACATGGGCATCGTGACCTATCACTCGCCGGTGAAGTTCCCGCACAACGGCGGGGTCATCGACACCACCGTTGGCCGGGTGCTCTTCAACGCGGTGCTCCCCGGGGAGCTTCGCTTCATCAACCAGGTGCTCGACCGCGGCAAGATCCGCGAGATCGTCACGGCGCTCTTCGACCGCTACGGCGGTGAGGTCACCGCGGACGTCGTCGACAAGATCAAGACCATCGGCTTCGCGGCCGCGACGGTCGCGGGCGTTTCCATCTCGATCAACGACGTCGCCGTCCCGGCTGAGAAGGGGTCGATGATCGCGGCGGCGGAAAAGAAAGTCGCTGAGATCGACCGTCAGTTCCAGCGCGGCCTCATCACCGAGCAGGAGCGCTACGAGGCGACGGTGAAGATCTGGACGGACACAACGAGGGACGTCATCGAAGCGATGATGCGCACGCTCGACAAGCGCGGCTCCGTCTACATGATGGCCACGTCCGGCGCGCGTGGTAACACGCAGCAGATGGGCCAGATCGGTGGCATGCGTGGCCTCATCGCCGACCCGCAGGGCCGGATCATCGACCTTCCGATCCGTTCGAACTTCCGCGAGGGCCTCTCGGTCCTCGAGTACTTCATCTCGACACACGGTGGCCGCAAGGGTCTCGCCGACACGGCCATCCGGACCGCGGACTCGGGCTACCTCACGCGGCGTCTCGTCGACGTCGCGCAGGACGTCATCGTCCGCCTCGAGGACTGCGGCGATGAGGACGGCATCTTCATCAATGCCGATGAGGTCGGCGCGGTCGAGCCGTTCGCCGACCGTCTCTTCGGCCGGCTCGTGGCGCAGGACATCAAGGATTCCAAGGACAAGCTCATCGCCAAGCGGGGCGAGCCGATCGACCTCGAGCTCGCCGCGACCATCGCCGATTCCGGCGCGCGCCGCGTTCGCGTGCGGTCGCCGCTCGGGTGCCACGCCAAGCACGGCATCTGCCGCGCTTGCTACGGTCGCAGCCTCGCGAGCGGCAAGCTCGTCGAGGTGGGCGAGGCCGTCGGCATCATCGCCGCTCAGTCCATCGGTGAGCCGGGCACGCAGCTCACCATGCGTACGTTCCACACCGGTGGCATCGCCGGCAAGGACATCACCATGGGTCTCCCACGTGTCGAGGAGCTCTTCGAGGCGCGCGTGCCAAAGGGTGTCGCCGTCGTTTGCGAGATCGACGGGATCGCGGAGATCGTCCGTGACCCGGACGGGTCTCGAAAGATCGTCGTCCGCAACTCACAGGACTACACCGTGCCCATCTCCGTTCCGTCGGGCTACGTGCTCGCCGTCGAGGACGGCGCCGACGTCATCGCCGGTCAGCCCATCGCTAAGCCGGAGCGCCGCACGAAGGGCAAGACCGACATGCCCGCGCCGGTCTCTGGCAAGGTCAGCGTGCACGGGTCAAAGATCACGATCGCCATGAAGGAAGTCGAAGAGCGCATCTACGAGGTCGAGCACACCGCTCGGCTCAGCATCGAGGAGGGGCAGGAGGTCTCCGCCGGCGACTTCCTCACCGACGGCTCGGCGAACCCCCAGGACATCCTGCGCATCTCAGGCCGCGAAGCGGTCCACCGCTACATGGTCAACGAGGTCCAGAAGGTCTACCGGAGCCAGGGCGTGACGATCAACGACAAGCACATCGAGATCATCGTCCGCCAGATGCTCCGCAAGGTTCGCATCGAGGAAGCCGGTGACACCGAGCTTCTCCCGATGGAGCTCTTCGACCGGTTCGAGTTCGAGGACATCAACGCACGCACCATCGCCGCGGGCGGCGAGCCCGCGACGGCTCAGACGGTCCTGCTCGGCGTCACGAAGGCGTCGCTCTCGACCTCGAGCTTCCTCGCGGCGGCTTCCTTCCAGGAGACGACGCGGGTCCTCACCGAGGCCGCGGTCATGGGCCAGAAGGACCGGCTCCTGGGTCTCAAGGAGAACGTCATCATTGGCAAGCTCATCCCGGCGGGCACCGGTCTCGCGTCTCGTCGCGACCAGCTCGACTGGATGCCGAAGGCCCGCGCTCTTGCCGGGCTCTTCGGTGCCGAGGAGGACGAGGTGATTCCGGTGCTTCCGCCGGAGGAGCTCTCGCTCGAGGACCTCGACGACGACGAGGAGGAGGGCGGCGAGGGCCTCGAGGCACTCGAGGAAGCCGAGCCGACCGACGCGGACATCAAAGCCCAGGAGTAGCTCGCACTCACAGATCTTTGCAGAGAGGCCGCCGCAGGGCGGCCTCTCTCGTTTCAGAATCGGCGAATGCCGAGCTTGGCGCCGAGGCATCTGGTCAGAGCAGCCGACGCGGATCTCCTGGACACGTTCCTGGTCTCCGCCATCGCCACCGTCGTCATCATCCGGATCTTCCTCGAGGCGACGGGGTATCCGCAGCTTGGCGGCGGCGGCCTGCACATCGCGCACGTGCTCTGGGGCGGCCTCGGAATGCTCGCCGCGATCGTCCTTCTGCTCCTCTATCTCTCCCCAACGACACGTCTGATCGCCGCGTTGGTGGGTGGCGCAGGCTTTGGCGCGTTTGTCGACGAGCTCGGGAAGTTCGTGACGAGTGACAACGACTACTTCTTCAAGCCGACGGCCGCGATCCTCTACGCGGTCTTTGTGGTCCTCTTCCTCGCGACCCGCGAGGTCCGGCGATTTCGCGCGCTGAGCCCCGAGGAATGCCTGGTCAACTCCGTCGAGATTGCCGAGAGGCTCGCGAGCGGGACGTTGACCGCGGACGATCGGGACCGTGCGATCCAATTGCTGGCGCGCGCGGACCAAGCGCACCCGCTCGTCGCCCCGCTGCGCGCCAGCTTTCTCGCGGCCGGTCTGGCGCCGCTGTCGTTCACGCGTCTGCGGTGGATGGGCTCGGCGGGAGCCAGGACCTACGCGGCGATCGTGTCGAGCCGATGGTTCCGGCGGCTGCTCGCGGCGGTCTTTATCCTCGCCGGCGTCGCGTTCGTCCTCACGGCGGTCGCCACGGTCGCCCTCCTCGGCGGGGCGTTTTTCGGCGTCCTCGATGCGCAAGTGGCGTTGGACGAAGAGACGAGCGGCGGGCCGATCGCCTCGGTGATCCAGGCGGTCGCGGGTTTGGTGGCTGGCGTCCTGATCGTGAGAGGGATCTTCGTGCTCCGACACTCACGGGTAAGGGCGTACCGGTCGTTCGAGCTCGCGATCCTGGTGGACCTTCTCTTGGCGCAGCCGTTCGCGTTCCTCGACGTCGGTTTCGGCGCGGCCATCGACGTCTTCATCGACTTGGCTCTCCTCGCGACGCTCCGCTATCTGCAGGCTCAGGAGCGCCGATTGCTCTCCGTCAGCGCGGCCTCCTGAACAGGCGACGCTTCACTTCCGCAGGACCTCGACGACGAACGTCACGCTGCCGTCGCCGACCCGGTACGTGACCTCCCAGCATCCATCCGCCGGAAACAGGAAACCGGCGGGGATGAAGCCCGGTGGGCCATACCCCTCTGACGGAGTGCCGCCCGACATGCTGAATCCCGAGACTGCCGGTCCGTCGAGCCGCCTCGCCGTCCCGGTGACCGCGCCAACCCGACCGACGACGTATGTCCAGAACTTGGACGTGGATGTGGTCGATCCCCAGCTCACCAATCCGTTGGTGGGCAGGGAAACCCATATGCCTTCGTTACCGACCCAGTTCTCGCTCGCCGCCCAGCTTTCAAGCGATGGCCGGGCGTTCCACGCTTCTGCGGTCGCGTTATAACGAGAGGATCCCCGCATCATGAAGTCCGCGACCTCTTGCGGAGGCACCATGTGCGCGAACGTAGGAGCGCATGGATCGAGGTGCGCGTCCCCGACGGCCGCCCCAGTCACGACCGCCGCCGGCTGGTCGTTGGAAGCGGGGACGGCCGAGCCACCGACCGGCCCACAGGCCGCCACCACACTGGCGAGGAACAGAACAACGGTACGAGCGATGACCCAAGGACCTCCGGACGACATACCTGTCTAGGCGACAGGTGGTTCCCGGTGGTTGACCGACCGCATATCGGACGCCTAAACTCTTTATTCGGCCTGTCTTTCGAGACGGTGACCGCCCTCGGGGGCGGTCATTTCGCGCATCGGCCCTGTCGCGATCTTGTGACTGCGGCCGCGCTGCGCCCGGGGACCTAGCCCATGCCGGGCGGGCTCTCCGGTCGGGGAGAGAACCAAGGCAACACGCCAAGTACTCGTCTGCGCACTCTGTGCGCGCGCGACTGACTAAAAGGAGTGAACGTGCCCACGATCTCGCAGCTCGTACGCAAGGGACGCAAGCCGCAAGGCAAGAAAGTCGACACACCGGCGCTCCGGACGACCTGGAACTCGAAAAAGGGTCGCCTCGTGGAGCTGCGCCGCGGCGCGCCCCAAAAGCGCGGGGTCTGCACGATCGTCCGCACGATGACCCCGAAGAAGCCGAACTCGGCGCTTCGGAAGATCGCGCGTGTGCGCCTCACGAACCACATGGAAGTAACGGCCTATATCCCGGGGATCGGGCACAACCTCCAGGAGCACTCCGTCGTGCTCGTGCGTGGCGGCCGAGTGCCGGACCTACCCTCGGTGAAGTACCACATCATCCGCGGCACGCTCGACACTGCGGGCGTCAAAGATCGGAAGCAGGGTCGCAGCCTCTACGGCGCGAAGAACCCGAATCCCAAGAAGAAGGCCGGTTAGTCCATGCCCCGTAGAGCACGACCAACCGACCGCAAGCGGCTGCCCGACCGCAAATACGGGAACCCGACGCTGCAGCAGTTCAACAACAACGTCATGCGCAACGGCAAGCGCGCTACCGCCGAGGGAATCGTCTATAACGCGCTGACCCTCGCCGAGACCTCGACGCGCAAGCCGGGTATCGACGTGTTCGAGACCGCGATGCGAAACGCCATGCCACTGATCGAGGTCAAGCCCCGCCGCGTCGGCGGCGCGACCTATCAGGTGCCGGTCGAGATCCGCGCGGACCGGCGGACGTCACTGGCGATGCGCTGGATCATCCAGGCCGCGCGCAAACGTCCCGGCAAGTCGATGGCCGAGCGCCTAGCCGGCGAGCTCATGGACGCGATGAACAACACCGGCGGCGCGGTGCGGCGCAAGGAAGAAACCCACAAGATGGCCGAGGCCAACAAGGCCTTCAGTCATTACAAGTGGTAGCGGCCATGATCGAAGCGAAGACCATCAAGGGTCAAGCTCCCAGGCGCGAGTATCCCCTGGAGCGATACCGGAACATCGGGATCATCGCGCATATCGACGCGGGCAAGACCACCGTGACCGAGCGGATCCTCTTCTTCACCAAGAAGATCTACAAGATCGGCGAGGTCCACGACGGCGCCGCGACGATGGACTGGATGCCGCAGGAGCAGGAGCGGGGCATCACGATCACCGCGGCCGCGACGACCTGCTTTTGGAACGACCACCGCATCAACATCATCGACACGCCGGGCCATGTCGACTTCACCGTCGAGGTGGAGCGCTCGCTCCGCGTGCTCGACGGCGCGGTCGTCGTGTTCGACGGAGTCGCGGGCGTCGAGCCGCAGTCCGAGACGGTCTGGCGCCAGGCCGATAAGTACAAGGTCCCGCGCATCTGCTTCATCAACAAGCAGGACCGCATGGGCGCCGACTTCCAGCGCTGCGTCGACATGATCGTGGACCGGCTCGGCGCGAATCCCGTCGTCATCCAGCTTCCGATCGGCAGCGAGGACAAGTTCAGGGGCGTCATCGACCTCATCGAGATGAAGGCGCTCTACTGGGAGGGCGACGAGACCGTCGCGCCCGAGACCCGAGAGATCCCGGCCGACATGAAGGACGCCGCCGAGAAGGCGCACGAGGCGATGGTCGAAAAGGTCGTCGAGACCGACGACGCGCTCCTCCACCGCTACCTCGAGGAGCACCACATCACGCCGGACGAGCTGCGCAAGGCGCTGCGCGCCGCGACGATTGCGACGAAGGTCGTCCCGGTCCTCACCGGCGCGGCCCTTCGGAACAAGGGCGTGCAGCCGCTGCTCGACGCCATCGTGCAGTACCTGCCGTCGCCGCTCGACGTTCCGCCGGTCACGGGCCTCGACCCAAAGACGGGCGAGGAGCTTCTGCGGCGCCCGACCGACGACGATCCCTTCAGCGCGCTCGCGTTCAAGATCGCGAGCGACCCGTTCGTTGGGAAGCTCGCGTTCTTCCGTGTGTACTCGGGAATACTCCGCTCAGGCGACACGGTCATGAACGCCACGAAGGACAAGAAGGAGCGAATCTCCCGCATCCTTCTGATGCACGCCAACCACCGCGAAGAAGTTGAAGAGGTCGCCGCCGGCGACATCGCCGCCGCGGTCGGTCTGAAGCAGACCTTCACCGGCGACACGCTGAGCGATCTGGAGAAGCCCGTGATCCTCGAATCGATCAAGTTCCCCGAGCCGGTCGTGCAGATCGCGGTCGAACCGAAGACGAAGGCCGACGAGGAGAAGATGTCGCTGGCCCTCGCGCGTCTCGCCGAGGAAGATCCGACCTTCCGCGTGCACACCGACCAGGAGTCCGGTCAGACGCTGATCTCGGGCATGGGCGAGCTCCACCTCGAGGTCATCGTCGACCGCATGCTGCGCGAATTCCGCGTCGCCGCGAACGTCGGCCGTCCACAGGTCGCGTACCGCGAGGCGCTCACGAAGCCCGCGCAGGGTGAGGGCCGGTATGTCCGCCAGTCCGGCGGCAAGGGCCAGTACGGTCACGTCATCGTCGACTTCGAGCCGCTCGAGCGCGGCACCGGCTTCGAATACGAGTGGGGGATCCGCGGCGATCGCCTCTCGAAGGACTGGCAGAAGGCTGTCCAGCAGGGGATCAAAGAGGCCATGGAGAACGGCGTCATCGCGGGTTATCCGATGGTCGACTTGCGGGCCACCGTCGTGGACGGCTCGCAGCACGAGGTCGACTCCAACGAGATGGCCTTCAAGATCGCGGGCTCGATGGCACTCAAGGCCGCCGTGCCGAAGGCTGGGCCGGTGATCGTCGAGCCGATCATGAAGGTCGAGGTCATCGTGCCCGAAGAGTTCATGGGTGAGGTCATCGGCGATCTCAACAGCCGGCGGGGCCATGTCCAGGGCACCGAAGACCGTGCGAACGCTCGCGTGATCGCGGCGATGGTGCCGCTCGCGCAGATGTTCGGTTACGTCACGGACCTGCGGTCAAAGACGCAGGGCCGTGGCTCGTACTCGATGGAATTCGATCACTACGAAGTCCTGCCGCAGAACCTTGCGGACCAGGTCATCAACAAGAAGTAGATAGGACAAAGGGGAGGGTCACATGGCAAAGAAGAAGTTCGAGCGCACCAAGCCGCACGTGAACGTGGGGACGATCGGTCATATCGACCACGGCAAGACCACGCTCACCGCGGCCATCACCAAGACCCTCTCGTTAAAGGGTGGGGCGGAGTTCCGCGCCTTCGATACGATCGACAACGCGCCTGAAGAGCGCGAGCGCGGCATCACGATCTCGATCGCGCATGTCGAGTACGAGACCGACAAGCGCCACTACGCTCACGTCGACTGCCCGGGTCACGCCGACTACATCAAGAACATGATCACCGGCGCCGCGCAGATGGACGGCGCCATCCTGGTGGTCTCGGCAGCCGACGGCCCGATGCCGCAGACGCGCGAGCACATCCTGCTCGCCCGGCAGGTCGAGGTCCCGCAGATCGTGGTGTTCCTCAACAAGGTCGACATGGTCGACGACGAGGAGCTGCTCGAGCTCGTCGAGCTCGAGGTCCGTGAGCTGTTGACCAAGTACGGTTACAAGGGGGACGAAGTCCCGATCATTCGCGGCTCCGCTCTGAAGGCGCTCGAGAGCACGTCCAAAGATGTCAACGCGCCGGAGTTCAAGTCGATCCTCGACCTCATGAACGCAGTCGACACGTACATCCCGACTCCGGTCCGGGCCAAGGACAAGCCGTTCCTCATGCCGATCGAGGACGTCTTCGGGATCAAGGGCCGCGGCACCGTCGCGACCGGCCGCGTCGAGCGCGGCATAGTGAAGGTCGGCGAGGAGATCGAGATCGTCGGCATCCGCGACGCCAAGAAGTCCGTACGACCTTCAACGCCGAGGTGTACGTGCTTTCGAAGGAAGAGGGCGGCCGCCACACGCCGTTCTTCTCCGGCTACCGCCCCCAGTTCTATCTGCGCACGACCGACGTGACCGGCGAGGCGAAGCTCGCCACGGGTACAGAGATGATCATGCCGGGCGACAACTCGACGCTCGAGGTCACCCTGATCACGCCGATCGCCCTCGAAGAAGGTCTTCGCTTCGCGATCCGTGAAGGCGGCCACACCGTCGGCGCGGGCGTGGTCACAAAGGTAATTGCGTAATGGCAAAGCAGCGCATCCGGATACGCCTCAAGGCGTACGACCACAAGCTCATCGACCAGTCCGCGGCGCAGATCGTCGAGACCGCGCAGCGGACGGGTTCGACGGTCACCGGTCCGGTCCCGCTGCCGACCCGCATCGAGAAGTTCACGGTCATCAAGAGTCCCTTCATCTACAAGGACTCTCGCGAGCAGTTCGAGATCCGAACGCACAAGCGGCTTATCGACATCAACGATCCATCGCAGAAGACCGTCGACGCGCTCATGAAGCTGAACCTTCCGGCGGGCGTCGACATCGAGATCAAGCTCTAAAAGAGGCCATCAGGGAAAAAGATGAGCGACGAAACGAAAGTGGAAGAGAAGGACGAGCAGGCGCAGTCGACCAACGCTGCCCCGGCCCTCAAGAATCCGGTGCTCCTTGGCCGCAAGCTCGGCATGCTCCAGCATTTCAAGGAAGACGGCTCTGTCGTCGGGGCGACGATCATCGTCGCCGAGGCGAACGTGGTGACGCAGGTCCGCACGAAGGAGCGGGACGGCTACAGCGCCATCCAGCTCGGCTTCGGGCGCGCGAAGAAGCCCGAGCGAATGACGAAGGCCGAGCTTGGGCACCTTAAGGACCTCCCGCCGATGCGCGTGCTCCGCGAGGTCCGGCTCGATGACATCGACGGGTTCGCGACGGGGCAGGAGATCGGCGTCGACCGGTTCGCGGCAGGCGACAAGGTGCACGTAAGCGGTGTCTCCAAAGGCAAGGGTTTCCAGGGCCCCGTTCACCTTCATCACTTCACGCGCGGACCCAAGTCGCACGGTTCGGACCACCTGCGCCGTCAGGGCTCGGTGGGGTCGGGCACGACGCCCGGTCGCGTGCTCAAGGGACTGCGGATGGCGGCGCACCAGGGTGCGGACAAGGTCACCGTCCGGAACCTCGAAATACTCCGCAGCGATCCGGCGCGCTCGCTCCTGGTCATCGCTGGCGCGGTGCCCGGTGGGAAGAACGGCATTGTCATGGTGAGAAAGGCCTGATGGCGGACAAAGAAAAAGACAAGAAGAAGGTCACGCCGGTGGCGAAGAAAGGCGCGCCGGTGAAGGCCGCGTCAACAACAAAGACGACGGCGAAGGCAGCGGCCAAGCCGGCCGCGGCGAAGGCCAAGGCGCCCGCGAAGCGCGCGGTCGCGCGACCGGTCACGCGCGTCGTCCGTCCGGAGCCGCAACGCGAAGAGCGTCGGACGCGCGAAGAGGAACGGCCCGAGCCGCCGCGCCCGCGCGCCGAGGCGCGTCCGCTCCCGACGGCGCCGGCCGGTCACGCGCCGGTGATCAAAGCCGATGGCAGCTCGGACGGCTCAGTGGAGCTCCCCGCGGCTATCGCATCGCCGGCAAAGCGGCGCGGCGTTCTCTTTCAGGCGCTCCTCGCGTCGCTCGCGAACAAACGGCAGGGCACGAGCGCGACGAAGAACCGTTCGCGCGTCGCCGGCGGCGGTGCGAAGCCGTGGCGTCAGAAGGGCACAGGTCGCGCACGGCAGGGCTCCACGCGCTCACCGCAATGGCGCCACGGAGGGGTCGTGTTCGGTCCGAACGGCCGTCGGTACAAGCAGCGGATGCCGGCCAAGATGCGCCACGCCGCGTTCGCGGAGGCCCTCGCCGCACAGGCGGCGGGCGGGCGCATGCTCGTCGTCGACGAGCTTCGGTTCGACGGCGATCGACCGCGCGCTCGCGAGGTCGTCGACTGGCTCGCGCGCATCGGCCAGACCGGTCGCGCCGTGCTCGTCACGGCGGAGATCGACGACCGCGTGGGTCGCGCCACCGCGAACCTCAGGGAGTTCGAGCTCCGCACCCCCGGAACGTTGCGTCTCGAGGACATTCTGCGAGCGGAGACGGTCCTCGTGCTCCGGCCCGCACTCGACGGGCTGGCTGCTCGCGCGACGGTCGGGAGCGCGGAATGAGCATCAAGGGAAACTCGATCCTCATCCGTCCCGTGATCACCGAGCGCTCGATGAGCCAGACCAACGCGGGGCGGTACACGTTCGCGGTCGCGAAGAGCGCGACGAAGCGTGACATCGCCGATGCGGTCGCGGATTCGTTCAAGGTCGACGTGGTCGCCGTGAACGTCATTCACGTGCCCGGCAAGGCGCGCCGGCTCGGACGACGCATCGGGCATCGACCCGATTGGAAGAAGGCCATCGTCACGCTCGGCGAGGGCCAGCGCATCGAGAAGTACTTCGTGGAAGGGGTCTAGGCAAGTGCCGCTGAAGCAATACAAGGCGACATCGCCGGTGCGGCGCTTCCGCCAATCCGCCTCGTTCGAGGAGCTGACGAAGGGCAAGAAGCCCGAGCGCAGCCTCACCGAGCGCAAGCTCCGCCACGCCGGCCGCAACGCGCAGGGCCGCGTGACCACGCGCCACCGCGGCGGCGGCGAGAAACGGAATTACCGGATCGTCGACTTCAAGCGCAACAAGGACGGGATTCCCGCGAAGGTGACGGCGATCGAGTACGACCCGAACCGCTCGGCGCGTCTCGCGCTGATCGTGTATCGCGACGGCGAGAAGCGCTACATCATCGCGCCGAACGACCTGCGCGTTGGCGACCCCGTGATCTCCGGACCGGACGCGGAGGCGCGCGTCGGCAACTGCCTGCCGCTCGAGCACATCCCGACCGGCACTCAGATCCACGGCATCGAGCTCCAACCCGGCCGCGGTGCGCAGCTCGTGCGCGCTGCCGGCGGTGCGGCGCAGCTCGTCGCGAAGGAAGGCGAATACGCGCAGATCCGCCTGCCTTCGGGCGGCATCCGCGTCGTCCACGTCCGCTGCCGCGCGACGATCGGGCAGATCGGCAACGTCGAGCACGAGAACCAGAAGGTCGGGGGCGCCGGCCACAAGCGCCACATGGGTTGGCGTCCAGCTGTACGCGGGGTCGTGATGTCTCCGCGCGATCACCCCCACGGCGGCGGCGAAGCAAAGTCACCCGTGGGTGGCCAGGCACAGACCCCATGGGGCAAGCCGGCAATGGGTCTCAAGACCCGCAATAACCCGCGCACCGATCGCTTCGTGACCGAGCGGCCGCCGAAGAGGAAGTCCAAATGATGAACGCAGTGAGGAGCGGCTTTGCCGCAACGAGCGAGTCCACCCGCCTGGGGCGTGTCTCCCGGCGAAGCCGGAGATTGAGCAAATGAGCAGGTCTGTAAAGAAGGGACCTTTCGTCGAGAAGTCCCTCAAAGAGAAGATCGAGATCCTGAACTCGCTCAACGAGAAGAAGGTCGTGAAGACCTGGTCGCGCCCGTCGACGATCCTGCCGATCATGGTCGGCCACACCATCGCCGTCCACGACGGCCGCCGTCACGTGCCGGTCTTCATCACTGAGAACATGGTCGGCCACCGGCTCGGCGAGTTCGCGGCGACGCGGAGCTTCCGCGGACACGGTCGCGCGATCGCGGCCGCCGAGGCGGCGAGCGCCACCGTAGCGCCCGGCGCGGGAGCGCCCGCGGGCGCTGGAACGCCCGAGCGCGCCACAAATGTGCGGGCGGGTGCTTGAGGTGGAAGTGAAGGCGTCAGCGCGTTATCTGCGGCTCTCCCCGAGGAAGGCGCGTCTCGTGACCGACCTCATCAAGGGCAAGAGCGCGGAGGAGGCCATCTCCATACTCGAGAACCTTCCGAAGTCGACGGCGCTGCCGCTCGGTCGCGTGGTGCGGTCGGCGATCGCCAACGCGGAGAACAACTTCAATCTGACGCTCGAGAACCTGTACGTGAAGAACGCAATCGCGAACGAGGGCCCACGCATGAAGCGCGTGTGGTACCGCGGTCGCGGTCGTCGCGATCTCAAGGTGCACCGCATGGCGCACCTCGAGGTCGTGCTCGACGAGAGGGGAAGCTAGCCCGTGGGTCAGAAGACACATCCGATCGGGTTCCGCCTCGGTTTCACGAAGACGTGGAACGCGAAGTGGTTCGCCAACAAGAAGAACTACCCGGTGCTCCTCAAGGAGGACATCGGGATCCGCAACGCGATCCGCGGACGGCTCCGTGATGCGGCGATCGCTCGCATCGACATCGAGCGCTCGGCCAACCAGGTCACCGTCACGATCCAGACGGCCAAACCCGGCGTGGTCATCGGAAAGGGCGGCGCGAAGGTCGAGGAGCTGCGGCAAGTCCTCGGGAAGATGACCGGCAAGATGGTCAAGGTGAACATCTTCGAGATCCGCTACCCGGAGCTCGACGCGTACCTCATCGCCGAGAATGTCGCGCAGCAGCTCGAGCGGCGCGTGTCCTTCCGCAAGGTGCTGAAGCAGACCGTGCAGCGATCGATGAAGTCCGGCGCGAAGGGCGTTCGCGTCGCGGTCTCGGGCCGCCTCGGCGGCGCTGAGATGAGCCGCCGCGAGTGGGAGCGCGAGGGGCGCGTCCCTCTCCACACCCTGCGCGGCGATATCGAGTTCGGCCGAGCCACGGCGAAGACGACGTACGGCACGATCGGCGTGAAGGCGTGGGTCTACAAGGGTGAGATCGAGCCTGCCCCGCGCCAGGTCACGCAGACAAGCGCGCCCGCCGCAGCGGTGCAGCGTCCGCCGGCTCCGCCGGCCCCGGCTCCCGCGCCGGTACCGCAGCCGGCGAGAGTCAGCTAGATGCTGCAACCGAAGCGGCTCAAGCATCGCAAGTTCCAGCGTGGCCGGATGAAGGGCGCGGCGCAGCGTGGCAACCGGATCACGAAGGGCGACTTCGCGCTCAAGGCCATGGAGCCGTGCTGGATGACTGCGCGCCAGATCGAGGCCGCGCGACGCGCGGTGACGCACCACTTCAAGCGCGGTGGCGCGGTCTGGATCAACGTGTTCCCCGACAAGCCCGTCACCAAGAAGCCCGCCGAAGTGCGGATGGGCTCGGGCAAGGGTGCGCCCGACCACTGGGTCGCCGTCGTGCGACCGGGGCGCGTCATCCTCGAGGTCGGCGGCGTCAGCCGCGCGCTCGCAAAAGAAGCGCTGCGGCTCGCTGCCTACAAGCTTCCGATCAAGACGCAATTCATCGCGAGAGAGGAGGCTGGGGCGGATGAAGGACATGCGGCGGCTGTCTGACAACGAGGTCGCGGATCAGCTGCGCGGTGCGCGTGAGGAGCTCTTCGACGCGAAGTTCAAGCTCGCCACGCGACAGCTCAAGAACTTCCGCACCATGCCGCAGGCGCGCCGCAAGATCGCGCGCCTCCTCACCGTGATGCGCGAACGAACGACTGAGAGTGAGACGAATGGCTGAGAAGACAGAGAAAGAGAAAGAGAAGAAGACGGCGACGAAGGCGACCACGACGCGCGCGAAAGCGCCCGCGAAGGCCGCGACGACTCGTGCGGCGGCAGTGAAGGCGCCGGCCAAAGCGCCCCCGAAAGCGCCCGCGAAAGCGGCGGTGGCGGCGCGCCCGGTCGGAAAGCGCACCGTCGCGCGTAAGCGGGTGGCGCCCGCCGCGGCGGCCCCGGGCGAGAAAGAGCAGTTCACCTGGCGTCGCTTCCGTCGTAAGACGAAGGTCGGCGTCGTGGTATCCGCGAAGATGGCCAAGACGATCGTCGTCGAGGTCGGTCGCTTCCGGGAGCACCCGCTCTACAAGAAGATGATCCGACTCCGCAAGCGCTTCGCGGCGCACGACGAGGGGGGCGAGGCCAAGGCGGGCGATCTCGTGCGCATCCAGGAGAGCCGGCCCTTCAGCGCGACGAAGCGCTGGCGGCTGGTCGAGGTCATCTCGCGTGCCGGTGAGGCCGGCGCGGCCGCACCGCGCGTCGCCGACATCTCGAAGGCGCTCGAGGAGCAAGAGGGCGTGACCGACATCCTCACACCCGAGCGCGCGGGCGACGAGCAGGAGACAGAGGAGAAAGCGGAAGAGTGATCCGGCCGTACACGCGGGTCCGTTGCGCCGACAACACCGGAGCGCGCGAGCTCTCGGTGATCCGTGTGCTGGCTTCGTCCACCGGGACGACCGCCGAGATCGGTGACGTCTTTATCGCCGCGGTGAAGAACGCGATCCCGAACTCCGGAGTGAAGAAAGGCGAGGTCGTGCGCGCGGTCGTCGTGCGCCAGACCAAGGAGTACCGCCGTACAGACGGGTCGTATATCCGCTTCGACGACAACGCGGCCGTCCTCTTGAATCCGCAGAACCAGCCGCGCGGGACGCGGATCTTCGGGCCTGTCGCGCGCGAGCTTCGCGAGCGCAACTTCATGAAGATCGTCTCCCTCGCGCCGGAGGTCCTTTAGATGGCGGGCATGCGTCTTCGCAAGGGTGACGAGGTCATGGTGATCGCGGGCAAGGACCGCGGGAAGCGCGGCCGGGTGCAGGAAGTACGGCCCCGCGACCTGACCGTGATCGTCGCCGGGCTGAACATCGCGAAGCACCATACCAAGGCGAACCCTGCCAAGAATCAGAAGGGCGGGATCATCGAGCAGCCCATGCCGCTCGGGCTCGGGAAGGTCATGGTCATCTGCCCGCACTGCGGAAAGCCCACCCGCGTCGCGCACCGGTCCGACGAAGAGACCAAGGAGCGGGTGTGCAAGCGGTGTGGCGAAGCGATCGTCGTGGAGGAGCCTAAGTGAGCGAGACATGGCTTTGCCGGGCCGAGCGAACACCACCAGCCGTGAGCGAGTCTCCTCGGCGCAGCCGAGAGATTGAGCAGGAGCCGAAGTGACGGCGGTACTGAAGGAGCGCTACGACACGGCCGTTCGCGACGAGCTGCGCAAGCAGTTCAGCTACGGCAACGTCATGCAGATCCCGAAGGTCGAGAAGATCGTCCTCAATATCGGCATGGGTGAGGCCATCGGCAACGCCAAGGCGATGGACGCGGCGGCCGGCGACCTCGCGAAGATCACCGGACAGCGGCCGATCGTCACGAAGTCCAAGAAAGCGATCTCGAACTTCCGGCTCCGTATCGGCATGCCGATCGGCCTCAAGGTGACGCTTCGCGGGGAGCGCATGTGGCACTTCCTCGAGAAGCTCGTCACGGTTGCGCTCCCGCGCATCCGCGACTTCCAGGGCGTTCCCGACAAGAGCTTCGACGGGCGCGGTAACTACTCGCTCGGTCTCAAGGAGCAGCTCGTCTTCCCTGAGATCGAATACGACAAGATCGACCGCCTCCGCGGCATGGAGATCACGATCTGCACCACGGCGAGGACGGACGAAGAGGCGCGCGCGCTGCTGCGCAGCCTCGGGATGCCGTTCCGGACCGCGTCCTGAGAGGTATAGAAGATGGCCAAGAAAAGCCTCATCCTGAAACAGCAGCGCACCCCGAAGTTCAAGGTGCGCAGCCACAGCCGGTGCCAGGTGTGCGGGCGACCGCGCGGCTACCTCCGGAAGTTCGGCCTCTGCCGGATCTGCTTCCGCGAGCGCGCGCTGATCGGCGAGCTGCCGGGCGTCACGAAGTCGAGCTGGTAGCAGGGGGTTTGATGTTGACCGAAGAGATGACGGCGTTGCGCGAACAGGCACCGGAGACCGCGGATCGGTCCGAGCGGCCGGCGCGCAAGCCCGCAACGCCGAAGAAGGTGCGACCGAAGGGCATCGGGATGCCCAATGATCCGGTCGCCGACCTCCTCACGCGCGTCCGCAACGCGGCGGGCGCGCGCCACGAGACCGTGTCCATCCCGACGAGCCGGATGAAGGCCGAGGTCGCCCGCATCCTGCGCGACGAGGGCTACATCTCGGGGATAGAACAGCCCAACGCGCGCGAGCTCGTGCTGCGGATGAAGTACATCGGCAAGCTTCCCGCGGTCGCCGGTCTGCGCCGCATCTCGAAGCCAGGGCTTCGCGTCTACGCGCGGAAGGACGAGATGCCGCGCGTGCTCGGCGGTCTGGGCATCGCCATCGTCTCGACCTCGTCCGGCCTCATGACTGGCCGCGAAGCGGAGCGCAAGGGCCTCGGCGGCGAGGTCCTGGCGTACGTTTGGTAGGTAGGGCATGAGCAGGATCGGACGACTCCCGGTGGCCATCCCGAGCGGGGTCGACATCAAGATCGATGGTCAGACCGTGAACGTGAAAGGCCCCAAGGGCCAGCTCACGCGCACGTTCCACGAGAACATGAAGATCGAGCGCGAGGATGGAAAGATCGCGGTGCAGCGGGCGGATGACTCGCAGCAGAACCGCGCGCTCCACGGTCTCACCCGGACGCTGCTAGCGAACATGGTCACCGGCGTGACGACCGGATTCGCGAAGGACCTCGAGATCAGCGGTACCGGGTACCGCGCGGTGCTCCAGGGCAAGAAGCTCACGCTCGCCCTCGGGTTCTCGCATCCGATCGAGATCGACCCGCCCGCCGGCGTCACGTTCACGGTCGAGACGCCGCAGAAGCTCAAGGTCTCAGGTATCGACAAAGAGGCGGTCGGCGAGGTCGCGGCGAAGATCCGCCGGCTCCGCGACCCCGACCCGTACAAGGCGAAGGGCGTGAAGTACGCGGGCGAATACATCCGCCGCAAGGCGGGCAAGGCCGGTAAGGTCGGGGCGGCGAAGGCTTAGATGGCAAAGCAGACGAGACTCCAGAGCAGGACTCGGCGCCACTCGCGCGTGCGCGAGAAGGTGCGCGGAAGCGCCGGCCGTCCGCGTCTTGCCGTCTTCCGCTCGATCACGCATATCTACGCGCAGCTCATCGACGACGACTCGGGCAAGACGCTCGTCGCCGCGTCGAGCGTCGACGCGAAAGACGGCAAGGGCAGCAAGAGCGAGCGGGCGAAGACGGTCGGCGCGATGCTCGGCGAGAAGGCGAAGGCCAAGGGCATCGCCGAGGCGGTCTTCGATCGCGGTGGCTACCGCTATCACGGGAGAGTCAAAGCGCTCGGCGACGCGGCCCGAAGCGCGGGGTTGAGGTTTTAATGGCGAAGATCGATGCGAACCGTCTCGAGCTGACCGAGCGCGTGGTCCAGATAAACCGCGTGTCGAAGGTCGTGAAGGGCGGTCGGCGCTTCTCGTTCTCCGCGATCGTTGTCGTAGGCGACGGGCGCGGCCATGTCGGCGCGGGCCTGGGTAAGGCCGACGAGGTCCCGGGCGCCATCAACAAGGGCCGCGAGGACGCGAAGAAGCACGTGATGCTCGTGCCGCTCGTTGATCGCACGATCCCGCACCAGGTCGTCGCCGACTTCGGCGCGGCGCGGGTCGTGCTGCGCCCGGCGTCGAAGGGCACCGGCGTCATCGCCGGCGGGTCGGTCCGGGCGGTCGTCGAGTCGGCCGGGATCAGCGACATCCTCTCGAAGTCACTCGGAAGCACCAACCCCGTGAACGTGGTAAGGGCGACGATCAAGGCGCTCTCGCTGCTGCGCTCCGCCGAGACGGTGCGCCAGATGCGTGGCCTGCCGCCGCGCGAGGCCCGTCAGCCGCGCGAGGCGGCGTCGTGACGCGTCTTATGATCCGCCAGCACAAGAGCGCGATCGGCGAGAAGAAGGGTGCGAAGCAAACGCTGTCCGCGCTCGGCCTTCGGCGTCCCGGCCACGTCGTGTCGCACGACGACTCGCCGGCGCTTCGCGGAATGCTCCGCCGCGTCGCTCACCTCATCCATGTGAGCGATGAGAAGGAGGAGGGCGATGCGCCAGCACGAGCTCGTTAAGCCCCGCGGCTCGCGCAAGCTGCCCCGCCGTCTCGGTCGCGGCACATCGCAGGGCCAGGGCAAGACCGCGGGCCGCGGAACGAAGGGCCAGCTCGCGCGCAACGGTCCTGGGATTCCGGGCTGGTTCGAGGGCGGTCAGACGCCACTGCACATGCGCGTGCCGAAGCTTCGCGGCTTCAAGAACCGCTTCCGGAAGACCTTCGTCGCCGTGAACGTCGGACGCCTCGCTGACTACGCCGCCGAGGGAAAGGTCTCTCCCGATACGCTCGCGGCGAAGGGCCTCATCGAGAAGGATGCCCGCATCAAGGTGCTGGGCGACGGTGACATCGGCACGAAGCTCGAAGTCCACGCGCATTCGGTGTCCGCGACGGCGCGCCAGAAGATCGAGTCCGCCGGCGGCTCCATCGTCATCATCGTCGCGAGCGTCTAGCGCGTATGGGCATGTTCCAGGCGCTCATCGACGCGCTCCGGACCCCGGATCTCCGGAACAAGATCCTCTTCACCCTCGGGATGATCCTGGTCTTCCGATTCCTGGCGCACGTCCCGCTGCCGGGGGTGAACCAGGACCAGCTGAACGCGCTCCTTCAGAACAACCAGCTGATCAACCTGCTCGACCTGTTCTCGGGCGGTGGTCTCGCTCGGTTCTCGATCGTCGCGCTCGGCGTGAACCCCTACATCAACGCGTCGATCATCATGACGCTCCTCAACCAGACCATCCCGGCCCTCGAGCGCCTGTCCAAGGAAGGCGAGTACGGCCGCAACAAGATCAACCAGTACACGCGCGTCCTCACGGTTCCGCTCGCGCTCCTGCAGGGCATCGGCGTCGCGGTCTTCATGCAGCGCCAAGGAGTGCTGAGCGCGTTCGGGCCGAACGACCTCGCGCCGACTCTCTCGATCCTCGCGTCGCTCACGGCGGGCACGATCATCCTGATGTGGCTCGGTGAGCTCATCAGCGAGCGCGGCATTGGCAACGGCATCAGCTTCATCATCTTCGCGGGCATCGTCGGCCGGCTCCCGAACACGGTGGAGCAGACCCTCCAGGTGCAGCAGAACGCGCTCGCGCTCGGCTCGATCGCCGTGATCGCGGTCCTCGTGATCGCCGCGATCATCTTCATCCAGGAAGGCCAGCGGCGGATCCCGGTGCAGTACGCCAAGCGCGTCCGCGGCACGCGGATGTACTCGGGCGGCAGCACATTCATCCCGCTCCGCGTGAACAGCGCCGGCGTGATCCCGATCATCTTCGCGATTTCGATCCTGCTCCTGCCGAGCCAGATCGCGCAGTACTTCACGACGAGCGACACCGAGTGGCTGCGCAATCTCTCGACCGCGATCGTGGCGTTCTTCCAGAATCCGATCTTCTACAACCTGACGTACTTCGTGCTCGTCGTCGCGTTCACGTTCTTCTACACGGCGTTCACGTTCGTGCCGAACGATGTCGCGGACAACATCAAGCGATACGGCGGTTTCATTCCCGGCATCCGCCCCGGACGCCCGACGGCCGAGTTCCTCTCGCGGGTCGTCACGCGTATCACGATCGCGGGTGCGCTCTTCCTCGGCTTCGTCGCGGTCATGCCGACGCTCATCGGTGACATCACGTCGGTCCAAACGCTCCGGCTCGGCGGGACGAGCATCCTCATCGTGGTCGGCGTCGTCGTCGAGACGATGAAGCAGCTCGAGGCGCAGCTGCTGCAGCGAAGCTATGAGGGATTCATCCGTTAGTGACGCAGAGCGTGTCCGCCCCTGACACTGCGAGTATCCGCGGCACCAGTGGAGATCTCATCATCATGGGTCCCCCCGGGGTGGGAAAGGGCACGCAGGCGAAGGCGCTCGCCCAACAGAACAGGTGGGTCCAACTCTCGACCGGCGAGGTATTCCGCGATCACATCCGCCGACAGACCGACCTCGGGCGTCGTGTGAAGGGTTACCTGGAGCACGGGGAATACGTTCCCGACGACGTGACGATCCGGATGGTTCGCGCCAAGCTCGAAGATATCTCGCCGTCGACGCGGGTCCTGTTCGATGGCTTCCCCCGAACCGTCGCGCAGGCCGACGCCCTGGACCGGCTCTCCGGCGAGATGGGCCGTCAGGTCGGCGCTGTGCTCCTGCTCGACGCGCCACGCGAAGAGCTCCTCGCGCGCCTGAACGGCCGGGCGACCGCCGAACACCGCGCCGACGACACTCCCGAGATCATCGCCAACCGCCTCGAGGTCTATGAGGAGCAGACCCGTCCGGTCATCTCGTACTACGAGGACCGCGGGCTCGTGAGGCGCGTGAGCGCCGTCGGCAGCGTCCCCGAAATTACCGCACGGCTTCGCGAGGCAGCCGAGTGATCACGCTCAAGACGCCGGCGCAGATGGCGAAGATGCGCGAGGCCGGTCTCGTGGTGGCGGCGATGCTCGACGCCTGCCGCGCGGCGGTGCGCCCGGGGGTCGCGACGGCGGAGCTCGACCGCGTCGCAGCCGAGGTCCTCCGGAAGGCCGGCGCCAAAAGCTCGTTCCTCGGCTACAGCACGCCGCCCTATCCCGCGACCGTCTGCACCTCGGTGAATTACGAGATCGTCCACGGCATCCCCTCGCCTAAGCGCAAGCTCCGCGAAGGCGACATCGTCGGGATCGACGCGGGCGCGATCGTCGACGGCTGGCACGCCGACGCCGCGATCACCGTCCCCGTCGGGAGGGTCTCGCGCGATGCGGCGCGCCTCATCGAGGTCACCGAGGAGGCCCTTCGCATCGGCATCGCCTCCGCGAGGGTGGGCGCGCGCATCGGCGATATCGGCGCCGCCGTCGAGGAGTTCGTCCGCGGTCAGGGGTTCAGCGTGGTCCACAACTACGTGGGGCACGGGATCGGTCGCGCCATGCACGAGGAGCCCCAGGTCCCGAACTACCGGCCCGCGACCGGTCAGCCCAACCCGCCGATCAGCGAAGGTCTCTGCATCGCGATCGAGCCGATGGTCAACATCGGGGGCCCGGAGACTCGGACGCTCGCCGACCAATGGACCGTCGTGACCGCGGACCGGAGCCTTTCGGCGCACTTCGAGCACACCCTGGCCTGCACCGCCGCTGGGCCGGTGGTGCTGACCCGCGCCGGAAAGGGCGCAGCGGTGGCGGCCTGACGGCGATGATTGAAAGGAACTGGCCGGTCTTGGTACACTGTTACCTCCCGTGGGCCAATGCCGCGGGTCAGCCTGTGTCTGGAGAAGATGGCGAGTAAACCGAGCAACAAAGAGGTCATCGAGGTGGAAGGGACGGTCGCAGAAGCCCTTCCGAATGCGATGTTCAAGGTCGAGCTCCAGAACGGACATGCGGTCTTGGCACACATCAGCGGCAAGATGCGGATGAACTTCATCCGGGTCGTGCCGGGCGACAAGGTCCTCGTGGAGCTGTCGCCGTACGACCTGAAACGGGGACGCATTACAAGGCGAGTGAGGTATTAGTGAAGGTCCGCGCGTCAGTCAAAAAGCGTTGCGACAAATGCAAGATCATCCGGCGCGAGCGGCAGATCCTCGTGATCTGCTCCGAGCCGAAGCACAAGCAGCGGCAGGGTTAGGGCAGAGATGGCTCGAATCTCTGGCGTAGATATCCCGCGCGAGAAGCGCGTCGACGTGTCGCTGCGCTACATCTTCGGCATCGGCGCCACGACGGCGAAAGAGGTGCTCGAGCAGGCGCGGATCGACGGCGCTACGCGCGTGCGGGACCTCACCGAGCCTCAGGTCGCGAAGATCCGCGAGATCATCGATCGTGGCTTCACGGTGGAGGGTGACCTCCGCCGCGAGATCGCGCTGAACATCAAGCGCCTGCAGGAGATCGGGAGCTACCGCGGTCTTCGTCACCGGCGCAATCTGCCGGTTCGCGGGCAGCGCACGCGCACCAATGCGCGCACGCGCCGCGGAACGCGCAAGACGGTAGCCGGAAGAAAGAAGGCGGTGTCTAAGACCTAATGGCGCAAGAGCGAAAGCAGGAAAAGCAGGAGCGACCCGAGAAGGGCGCGGACAAGGCGGACAAGGCGGACAAGGCGGTGAAGCCCGAGGCGGAAGCCGCCGCGACGGCCGAACCGAAGCCGCGTCGACGTCGCGAGAAGCGCGTCGTCCCGCGCGGTGCCGCGCACGTGAAGGCCTCGTTCAACAACACGATCGTGTCGCTCACCGACCCAGCAGGGAACGTGATCGCGTGGTCGTCGGCCGGCGCCGCCGGCTGGAAGGGCTCGCGGAAGAGCACGCCCTACGCGGCCCAGGTCGCCGCGGAGACCGCGGCCCGCAAGGCGCTCGATCTCGGCCTGAAGGTGGTCGAGGTCTTCGTGCGGGGTCCGGGAGCCGGACGTGAAGCGGCGATCCGCGCGCTCGAGGCGACCGGCCTCGAGGTGACCGCGATCACCGACGTCACGCCCATCCCGCACAACGGGTGCCGGCCGCCGAAGCGGAGGCGCGTCTAATGGCCCGCTACACCGGACCGGTCTGCCGGATCTGCCGCCGCGAGAGCATGAAGCTCTTCCTCAAGGGCGAGAAGTGCTTCACCAAGTGCACCTTCGAGAAGCGCTCGTCGCCGCCCGGCATGCACCAGCAGCGCCGCCGCAAGGTGAGCGACTTCGCGCTTCAGCTTCGCGAGAAGCAGAAGGCGCGGCGCATGTACGGCGTGCTCGAGCGCCAGATGAAGAACACATTCGATCGTGCCGCTGAAGTCACCGGCGCCACGGGCGAGACGCTTCTCATCAACCTCGAAAGGCGCCTCGACAACACCGTGTATCGCTCCGGCTTCGCCAAGTCCCGGTCGCAGGCGCGGCAGCTCGTCGCGCACGGCCACATCACGGTAAACGGCCGCGAGACCAAGACCCCGAGCTACTCGGTCAAGGCGGGCGATGCCATCGCCGTGTCCGAGGGCAGCCGCGCGTCGAACTACTTCAAGGAGATGACGGCCTGGGCAAAGACGCAGACCCGCCCCGGCTGGCTCGAGGTCGATCCCGACGCGTACACGGCCAAGGTCCTCGCGTTGCCGAGTCGCGATCAGATCGAAGCACAAGTCAACACCCAGCTCATCGTCGAGCATTACTCGAGATGAGGCGAGGCCTAATCGAGAGCTGCGCTGGCGAAGCCGCAGCGCAGATACCAACGCGCTAGCTCCGCAGGAAGGAACCGAAGCCATGACCCTAGTAGAGCTTGAGTACCCCAAGATCGAGCGCATCGAAGGCGACGAGCGTTACGCGAAATTCGCGTGCGAGCCGCTCCCGCCGGGCTACGGCACGACCCTTGGGAACTCGCTGCGCCGCGTTCTCCTGAGCTCGCTGCCCGGCGCCGCGATCACGGCCGCGCGTGTGCGCGGCGTCGCCCACGAGTTCTCGACGATCCCCGGGGTGAAGGAGGACGTCGTCCAGCTCGTCCTCAACCTGAAGCAGATCCGTCTTCGCTCGTTCGCGAGCGAGCCCGTGACGCTCACCCTCGAGAAGGCCGGCCCTGGCGAGGCGACCGCCGCGGACATCATGACCACGAGTGAGATCGAGATCGTCAACCCCGAGGCCAAGATCGCGACGTTGGAGCCCGATTCCTCGCTGTGGCTCGAGCTCACCGTCGAGACCGGGCGCGGGTTCCACTCCGCGGACCGCCGCGAGGGCCTACCGATCGGAGTGATCCCGATCGACGCTCTCTACAGCCCCGTCAAGAAGGTGAACTTCGGCGTCGAGAGCACCCGCGTCGGCCAGGTCACGAACTACGACCGGCTCATCCTCGAGGTGTGGACCGATGGCACGACCACCCCTGACGACGCCGTCGCCCAGGGCTCGCAGATCCTCGTGCAGCAGTTCTCGCTCTTCGCCGGACTCACGCGGTCGCAGACCGCACTCGCGCAGCCCGAGCGGACGAACGGCTCCGCGCTCCCGGCCGCCATCGCGGACATGCCGATCGAGGACCTCGACCTGCCGCAGCGCGCCTTCAACTCGCTGAAGCGTCACGGCATCACCAAAGTCGGCCAGCTCCTGCAGACTCCTGACGACGAGCTTCTGCGGATGCGCAACTTCGGCAAGAAGTCGCTCGACGAGATCAAGGAGCGCCTCGCGGCGCGCGGTCTCATCGAGGCGCCGGTCCGCGATGAGTCATCGATCGGGGGCGAGGAGGCTCTCGCCGAGGACGAGACCGAAACGGAGACGAACGAAGCGAACCTCGGCGACGACGGCGAGGAGCCGTAATGCCGCATCAGGTCCACGAGCGCAAGTTCGGACGCCGAACGGGTGCCAGACGCGGAATGCTCCGCAATCTGACCCTTTCGGTGCTTCGCTACGAGCGCGTGAAGACGACCGAGGCGAAAGCCAAAGAGGTCCGTCTTTTCGTGGACCGGATGATCAATCTCGGCAAGGACGGGTCGCTCGGCGCGCGCCGTCGCGCCCTCGCCTGGCTCCCCGAGCCTGTGATCGTCGAGAAGGTCTTTTCGGATCTCGCGGTCCGCTGGCCCGATCGCGGCTCGGGATACGTACGGATAACTCATCTCGGTCGCCGCGTCGGCGATTCGGCGCCGCAGATGCTGCTCGAGCTTGTGCCGGCGCCCGAGAAGCCGACGGCCGAGAAGGCCGATGCGTCGGAGGAGCCAAAGCCGCGTCGCAGGCTCGCGCTGCCGCGGAGGCGCCCGGCGGCGAAGTCGGACGAGTCGAAGGCCGAGACGAACGCCAAGGCCGCGGCCAAGACGACCGCGACCAAGAAAAAGAAGACGGCGAAGGGAGCAGCGACCTAAACGCCGCATTTGAAGGCGCGCGTTGCATACGACGGCACGGCCTACGCGGGGTTCCAGGTGCAACCGAACGCGCGCACCGTCCAGGGTGAGCTCGAGCGGGCCATCTCGAAGGTGTGCGACGAGGCGGTGAGGGTCACCGGTGCGGGACGGACTGATGCCGGAGTGCACGCGAGCGGACAGGTGATCGACTTCCGGACGGCGAGCGCGCTGGACGGAGTGACGATCGGCCGGGGGGTCAACGCCCTCCTGCCGGAAGACATCGCGGTCTCGGCGCTCGAGCCGGCGGGAGAGGCCTTCCACGCCAGATTCAGTGCGACGGGGCGGACATATGAATATCGGATCCGGCACGCAACAGAGCGCGATCCGCTCGAGCGGCGCCGCGAGCTTCACCTGGCCGGCCCACTGGACGTTCCGGCCATGCGGGACGCGAGCGCTGCGCTCGTGGGCCGCAAGGATTTTTCGTCGTTCGCGGCCGACCCGCGGGGCGGAGTTCGCTCGGTGCGGAGTGCGACGTGGTGCGAGCAGGGGCCGAGCGTACGTTTCGAGATCACGGCGGACGCATTCCTCCGCGGAATGGTCCGCGCGATCGTCGGGACGTTGCTCTGGGTGGGGCGTACAAAGATCGACGCGCTCACCTTCGAGAAGATCGTCGCAGCGAACGATCGGGCGATGGCCGGTCCGAGCGCACCGGCGAACGGGTTGTGTCTCATCGCCGTTGAATACCAACAGGACGCAGCTAACGCTGCGTCCGAAGAGGGGTTGCAGGGGATACCTCCCCTGCGCGAAGAGGATGAATAAGAAATGAAGACCTACGCAACGAAGCAAAGCGAGATCACGCGGAGCTGGCGCGTCGTCGACGCGGACGGCGCGACTTTGGGTCGCCTCGCGACGGAAGTGGCGGCGATCCTCCGCGGAAAGCACAAGACGATCTTCTCGCCCCACCTCGACACGGGCGATCCGGTGATCATCGTGAACGCCGCGAAGGTGCGCGTCACCGGCAACAAGCTGAAGGCGAAGAACTACGTGCG